>OHOP01000332.1_pt1 | contig 26031 bp, 25 predicted proteins | sample 1569821 | NCBI WGS metagenome assembly OHOP01 (sample SAMEA3879527, study PRJEB24766) | human gut metagenome | biome: human-associated habitat; feature: feces | place: USA | collected 1985/1987
GTTCCGCCAGATGAGGTTTCGCCTAAATCTGAATACTTACGCTGTTCCCAAGCGTTACAATGAGCTGTATCAGAAAAATATAATAGCATTGTAAGGGGTAGATTTATATGATAAATACATTCTTTGTAACGATGTTATATTTCAATAAAGAAAGATTTTTAGAAGATAATTTGTGTATGTATATCTGTACATAATTACACCACGAGTTGGCAAAAGACTAATGTTTAAGCGTATGATTTGGGATTATTACACTTTGAAGAATTCATTAAGATCCAGCTTTTTTACTTTCAGGATATTGTTCGGTCTGTCGCTTCCAAGACGTCCGTTTTTGGTGAGGCGGTGGAGTGTCATTTGCTCTTCCGTCTCTTCGATTACCGCCCAAGTCCTGATCGCTTTCATAGGGAATTTATAGCGTTTGGCTTGTCTTTCGGTGATTATTATCGTTTCATATTTTTTCATCTCTTTTAATCTCCTGTTCTATGTTATTTATAATAGCATATTTGGATAATATTCGCAAGGTTTTCTTAATCTTTTTTTTAAATGTTTATTTGTTTAAGTAGTTGATATACAAATAAAAATACAAATAAAACCATTGAAAATTATTATGAAATATGGTATAATAGAAACATAAACAACCAACAAAGGAGGCAATATGAAAAAATACAATAAATTCGAGGAGGACAGGCAATGGAAACAAGAGTCGTAATAGACTCGAAATTCAACTTCGGCAATGTTGTAGCTACGACAGCTCTTTACAACCACTGCAAAACTCATAAATTCCCGCTGTTGCCGTATCTGGTGCGCCACGCAAGTTGCGACTGGGGGGACGTTTGCAAAGAAGATTGGGAAAGCAACGACGAAGCCCTTAAAAATGGGCAAAGGTTGCTGTCCGAATATAAGCTCCCTGACGGAAAAAGAATCTGGATTATCACCGAGTGGGACAGAAGCGCAACTACGCTGCTATTCCCAGAGGACTACTAAGATTCTTCAACATCCACAGGCTCTTTAATCGAGTCTGCGGCAACCGACAATGCAGAATAGGTCTCATCGAGAACTTCCTGCATTTTCTCTCGAATCTGGATTGCATCGAGAGTGGTTAATATCGGCGGAAGCTCGTTTAAAAATCGGCTCTCAAGGATATTTCTTACCTGACCGATATGTGTTAGCCAAACTTCACGGACTTTCTCGATGGGCACATATGTTCCCTCCATTACTTTCAGCTTAATTTCCGCCTGTTTTACCTCCGCTAATAACTTGCGGGTTTTCAATTCGTCATCTTCTGGAGAGTCTGGCTCTTTTAGGTCGTGTTTTCTTACAAAATCCCGCCACTTTGCCACATTGTGCCTGCCGTCTGAACATGGTTTTGGGGAGCCTTTTAACTTTCGCCAGCGGTCTATTGTTTTGCGGTTAACGCCTAAAATCTCCGAAAGCTCTACAATAGTTTTTGCGAATTTAACATCTCCACTCGTGCCATAGGCCTTTTCAACCAAAGCTCTCTCCGCGCTTGTGAGAGTCTTGCCAGAAGCTACCTTTTTTACGATGTTTTCGAGGTCTTTGCTTAATATCTTTTGTCCTATGCTTTCGTTCATAAAAAAGGGACATATGTCAAATGTCCCAATAATGTCGCAGTTTGTTTTTTACTCGTAAAGCCCGATAAATTAAGCGAATTCAAGGTGTCAGGCTAAATCAAAATGGGACATTTCAAAAAATCCATTCGCAAGGAGAAAAAGCCCTGCCGGACGTCCCTGCCGTTCCTCGGCGTTTAATAGATTCCTTGCATACCCCCCCCCCTGTATATGACGCCGAATTTAATCCGCCAATAAACGTCGTCTTTTGCCCGTTAAAGGCGTTCTATTGCCGAGCATGAGTCTTGACATTCATAAGTCGCCCCGAGTTCGTATAGAGCCATTAAACGGCTTTGCCTTGGTGCATGGAGAATCTCGTCAGCTCGATGAGCCTACCGCACCTTTCGCACCTGTGGAGAATCGGTGAAACGGGAGTATATACCTACGGTATATATACTCTCCCTGTTTCCCCGTTTCCCCACTAACGGTGCGATAGGGAAATAATATTCCCCGTTTCCCCGTTTCTCCGCATCATAGCGAACCTGTCTGTGAAGCGGTGGTTGCGCAGAGATGAGAGAAGCCTACCAACCGCGCCCTTCGCGCCTTGTGAAGTTGTGAACTTGGGGGATATACCTACGGTATATATCTCCCCCTAATTTCACAGCTCCACAGACGGGCGCGATGGGTGAAAAAGAAAATAGCCCAACTTCACAGCTCTAATTTCACAGGTGAAGTTAAATAGAAATTGGGTTAAATTCACAACTTCACCACGCCATAGCTAACATCTCCCGAAGGCCTTGTAATCAGTGGATTCATGGGGTATAAAACTTGCTCACTAACTGAGCTTGGTTTAATTTCACCGACGAGGGCTTCACCATGGAACTCGCCCCATATCGCCAACCTTGTGAATTTAACGTCATAGACTATTTCACAGAACCCGATAACTTGTCCAAATGGTTTGACAACCTGCTAGGGATAGAATAAGTGGAATAAAAGAGAGTTTTTTAGAAATAGATTTTGCCTAAGTGAAGTTTCGCCCTCCGCCTGTTCCCTTCGGGGCGTTCGGGCTGCAACTCCACTGCCGGCAAAAAAGGGAAAATAGGTAAAATAGGCAAATAGATAAATAGGTAAGTATTTTTCCAGAATGGCAGGAAAGGTTTTCCATTTAAATAGGCCATTGGTGGCAAAAATGGTAAGAAATTGGGAAGGATTTTACCAAAATTTTGGTCAATTATTAAGGACTTACGCAATTATGCCGATAAACTCAACGAATCTCTTCCTGTTTGCAATCCATTGAGCTATAGAAACTTACCTGCGCCCCCACGTGGAATCGAACCACGATTTAGCGTTTAGGAAACGCCCGTTCTATCCGTTGAACTACAGGGGCGGGATAAAGTAATAATGAGACCATAGCTTGGCTTGAAAGTCAACCATAATCCCGATATTGGCGCATATAAGTATCTTTTGCCTATTTACCTATTTGCCTATTTTCTCCCCGACTGGCAGGTCTCATACATTCTGCCTATTTATCTATTTGCCTATTTTCCCTATTTGCTAAAACAGATCGTCGTCATCGTCGGTTTCGATGCCAAGCGCCTGTTTTGCGTCGGATAGTCTATCCTTTAAAACGACGTATCTTCCTTTACCTTTTTTGACGATTTCGTAAAGGTCGGGGAACGTATGGACGATAAATTCCACTCGCTCGCTGCGCAAACTTGAATACTGGTCGAAAAAGCTGATTTTTCTGTAGAAGCCGTCATTTTGGCGGATCATGGATTCCATTTTTGCCCTGTCGTTTTCGATTTCTGGAAGCATTCCGCTTGAGAACAAAACAACCGAAACGCAGGTTGAATACGATACCACCCTGCATGCGCGTTTTGCGATGTCGGCGGTAATGCGGTCCGCGCCTTCAGCCTGCGCGAAAATGACCGCAAGCCTGATTGCGTTTTCCCTTGCCTTGCCAAGCAAAGAAGCCTGCGTGCGCAGTTTGCCGTTCATAAGCCTTGTGTTGAATGCGTCGAAGTCCCAGAAATATTCGAAGGCGTCTTGGTCGGTGTCAAACCAGACTGGCAGGCCTTTCTTGCGGGTTTGGTAGGTCTCCGCAAGAAGCGTTTCCCATTTGAGAATTGCGGATTCGTCGAGCGGGATAATTTCTTTCGAGTCGGGAATGGTCTTTGGAGCGCCTTTGCAGTAGAGGAATCTTCCAAGAAACCCGCTGCCGATAAAGCTGCCTTTGTTCTTTGAAACGATGTTGTCGATGACGTCATTTTGCACCATCCAAAGCAGGGAAATGCAGGGGTTGGGAACGCTTGAAATTCCGTTTACAATTCGGTTGTGCTTTATGGGCTCGCCGCACCAGCCGCTGTTTAGCGTTTCGGTGTCGTCGCCCTGCTTGCGATAGTTGCCCGCCACAATGTAGATGCTGTCCCGCGCCTCCTCGCATACGGAGAAAATTTCGCCGCCGCTTGCTTCCATCGCCTTTATCATGGCTTCCGACGTCGAATTTTTCACGATGAAGTCGGGGTTTCTCGGGGGCTTGGGCGTGTCCGCAATTTCGTCGTCAAAGCCCAATTTGTCCTCGCCGTTAAGCTTGTCCTGCATGAGCTTTGCCTTCGCTTTCTTGAATTTCTCAAGCTCCTTTTTGTATTCGGAGATTTCGTCCAAAACCCTTCTTTCCAAATTGGAGAAAAGGGCGCGAATGCTCGCGCTTTTGCCGGTGGAGCTTTCGCCCACGCCTAGGACAAAGATATTCCCTGTTTGCGTGTATCCGCCGCTTACGGCGTTTTTCGCCTTGAACACTCTGCCCATAGCGCCGCTTAAAATTCCGCAGGCGCAGAAGCAAAGAAGCTCCATTGGCAGATTTCTGCCAACGGAATACGTCCTTGCAACGTCGCGGATAGGTCTCGGAAAGGCGTCAATGGGGCATTCGCTTTCGTAAAACTCTTTGTAGGCTTCCGAAAGCGTCTCCATGGTCGCAAAAAATTGCGGAGTTTTTTGTGCCACAAACCTAGACATTTTCCACCTCTTCCCAAGCTGTGTTGCCGTTTTGGCATTGCGCGATGAGCGTCTGCGAAATTTCGGAATCCTCAAACGGCTTGTAATGCCTGAACGAGAAAACCGACTCCTCTTTCGTCCCCACGAGCGCCGACATTAAGTTTGCGTAAACCCCGATTGCCTTTCCCCCCATGCACCATTTCGCGGGGTGAATCCTTTTGCTCCAAAACATCGGCTTGTCGAAGTGGTGGATCAATACCATTGCGAAGTTGTGCTTCGATTTTAGCCCATTTATTTTGCAAAAGAGGTCGGCAACCGCCGCATGGTCTGAAAAGTTGCATTGCACAAACGACGACAGCGAATCCACAATTACCACATCGTACTTGCCCGCCCTTAAAGAGGCGTCCAGTTTCGATATGAATTCGTCCACCGAATAGTAGCGGCCTGTTTTGCAGGAGATGCGCAGGTTTTCGTTTAGCCTGTCAGCGTTCGGCTTTTCGTCGAGCGCAAACTGCGAGACAATCCCGCGAAAATAAATCTTCTCGTCGATAATCGGATTTTCGTTGTGGAGTAAAAGCGTTTTGGCGGGCTTAAAAATATCAAGCCCCAGCGTTTTTTCTCCAAAAGCGAGCCCTAGACCAAGCTGCATGGCAAGAACGCTTTTGCCGATTCCTGTCGCGCCCGAAATCACCCACGTTTGCCCCTTGTTGAGAAAGTTTTTATCGATAACAACGTCGTCAAATGAAAACATCGACTCGTTTTCTTCGGCTAAAATTTGGCTTATCGTGCGAATTCTCATTAGATTTCTCCTTTCTTCGCGCTTTTGGCGGGGCGGACTATAAAGCAGTGGTCAAGCAGGACGTCGCAATCGCTTTTCTTGTAGCGAATGCACTTGCCCGAAAGACGGTAGCTCGGCAGTTTGCCCTGTCTGCGGAGCTGCTCAATAAAGGTTGTGCCGATGTTGAGATATTGCGCGACCTCCGAGCGGGTTAAAAGCCTGTCGCTTGCGTCAGGCTGCGTTGATGTTTGCGTATTGTCGTATTTTCTTTTAGCCATACGCAAAATATCTCCGTGTCAAATTTTCAAAAAAATGAACTGCCGCAAATTTGTACAAAAAAGAATTGGAAGGCGGAAAAACGACACAAAAATAAAAGTGTGTCGATTTTAGATTATATTGCGCAAAAATATTTGGCAAAAATTGCTTGAATGGATGAAATGTATCACTGGTGTTACAAGTGGAATCCCAAAATATAAACTTCCATTTTCCGCAAAATCTGCCATGCGTTCCTTTTTTCAGAGCCTTTATTTGTCTTATTAAAAAACAGCCAAATAAAAATTCTCAAATAGGCTATTATCAAATGGTAATGGGATTGAAAACAAATGGATTATGCGCTTGATTTGAAACGCTTTTTATGCATTTTTCGTTTCATGATAAAGCGAACAGTAGAGGAGCAAATTCTTAGAACAATCAGTTTTTTGGAAAGCGGCAGGGTGTTTTCGTCAACAGATTTTGCGGACATCGCAAACCAAAACACAATCAGAACGGCGTTAAGGCGTCTTACTCTGGCAAAGAAAATCGACGCCCTTGGGCATTCTCTATATTATAAGCGAATCTGCACAAAAGAATTTCCCTATGGATATAGGCCAAAACATCAATCCATTGCCAATGCCATAGCGCGAAGATTCTCTTGGAAGATTTTTCCGACGCTAGCAGATACCTTTGCGTATTTTGGCTTAGACAAAAGCGGCGATTTTGTATTTCCAAGCACTGGTCCAAACAAAAAATTTGAGTTTGATCTGTTTGAATATCCAAGACCGGTAGAATTTAGGCATATCCCGCTTAAATTGTCCCGAATTGCCGACAAGAAAGCCTTTATGTACGTCCAAGCCCTTGTAGCCTTGGGCGAAGATTCCGAAGAAATGAAGCGTATATTTGCAAAGACTTCCACAGAGGATTTAAGAACAGTCATCAGAAAAATAACCTATGCGCCGCTAAGAATCCAGAATGTGTTTTTAAAAGAGCTTAAATCGAGGGATAACGGCAAGTCGGCTTCGGGAGATGCGAATGCTGAAAACATCAACAACGCCTTTAATAAAGTGCAAGAAAACCGAACCCTTGCCAGAATATTTCGCAGCTTGTCATAGCTTGTACGCTACTTGTATGTTACTTGTACGTTAGTTGTATGTTAGTTGTATGTTTTGGAGCGATTATCCACGTTTCCCAAATCGACATATTCTCATATTCCGCACATGTGCGGAATTTGGAATGCACGCCGTTATTCTTCTGGCAGAATCTCGAAGTATTTTATGGCGTCTTTTTCGCGGGCAAGGCCGTTGTAGTGCTGTTTTAGGACATCTACGGCGTGTCCCATTTGCTCGGCGGTTAGGTATGCGTTCTTTGTTAGAGCGAGGTAGTAGGTTGCCGCTGAATGGCGCAGTCCGTTCTTTATCCAGTTGCCTTTGCCGAGGCTCTCGTGCAGCTTTTTTAACACTGGAACTTTTCGCCTTGTAAGGATCTTTTTCTTCGTGCCGAGATCCCAGACGTACGGTTCGAGCCATTTCGCCAAGTTTTCTGGAATCTTTACGATTCTGCGCGACGCCGTTTTTGTAATTTCGCTGTCGAGTATGATTTCTCGGTCGTCGAGCCTTATTTTGTCCCAAGTCAGCCTTTTTAGCTCGGCGTTGCGTATTCCTGTAAAGGCGGCGATGGCCGTAAATGCGCGGATTTCGCTTTGCGGCGGCGTGGAGTTTAGAATTTTGCGTACTTCTTCGGGCGTGAATATTTTAGGCGTTCTGCCCCTTGCTCGCCAGCTTTCCACTTTCTCAACGGGGTTTACGTCGAGCCAGTCCTGCATCTTGCAAAATTTGAAGAAGGAATAGAGAGTGCGCCTGTATTCGTTTCTCGAATAAATCCCCAAGTCTTTCTGCGTCTCCTTGAAAACCTTCATGGGGCGTCCGTCAACTGTCAGCGTGTCGCTTTCGTCGTATTCGCGCTTTTTTAGGTTTATGAGCCATTGGAAGATTTCCCTGCCAGTTATGAGCGAGACTATCCGCTCCTTGCCGAAATCGCCCATGAAGCGGGCAAGAGTGCGCTCGACCCCTGTTACATATTCGCTCGACAGCTCCTTTTTCAAGAGCGTATAGCAGTATTTGTCGATGGCGAAGTCCAACCTTGCGGAGCGTTCCTTTAGCTTAGCGAGCGATTTGTACTCCTCTATGGCTTGGCTTAGGCTGATTCCGAGCGACTGCAAATCATTCGTAAGCTTCACGTAGGTGAGGACGGCGTTTGTAAGCGACACCCGCAAAGGGGAGAGCAGCATCTTTGCCTCGACCAATTCGCGCCTGTCGTTTGGCGAAATCCTGTCGGCTTCGACGCCGAGCTTTTCGTCGTAAATGTTTTTCTCGCGGAAAAATTCGAGGGCTTCGGCTTGGGTTGAAAACCTGCGCGCCCATCGTTTTTGCTTTTCGGTGTCGAAATAGTAAACGACCCAGCGCTCGCGGTTTTTCTCAGCAACTTTTTTTGGAAAGGAAGGTGATCTGTTCTTCATGCCAAATCCTTTCCTGTCAAAAATGCGAAATGGTAAGGGATTGCCTTACCACTGCGAAAAAATTACGTAAGTTGCTCGTAATTACACATGTTCTATTTGTTCCTAATCTCTCTTTGATTGCATTCACATCCGCCTTGCTTATGTTTTGCATTTTACTGTTTTTAAGCAAGTTATGAAGATATAAATTTGGGAATTCTTGCGCATTTTTACGATAAAACCCTTACCAAAATCTGACCAATCATTTTGATGATTTTGGGTTCTGATTTTCACTTGCAAGTCCTCCCATATTTATATTCCAGTGGGCGATTGCAGTGCTTGTAGAGCTGTATAATTTGCCCCCTGTGCGAGAGCTATCCGTGTCATCGAGAATCTGCAAAATTATTTCATAGTACCCAATAAAAGTCTTGGGGAAAATTGTGGTAAATTTCGCAATGGCAATTTGCAATTGGTCGCAATTTTCTTGAAGTTCGACCAACTCGTCAAATCGTACATACTTCCATTTTGTGATCGATTTGAAGTTGATTCCAATTCTTTAACACTTTTTCGGTGGATACATCGCATCGAGAATAATTGGCAATAAAAGGAACCTGCGGTAAAAAGAGTTTCCAAGAAATAGATTTTGCCTAAGTGAAGTTTCGCACTCCGCCTATTCCCTTTGGGGCGTTCGAACTACAACTCCACTGCCGGCAAAATATGGAACACATGTAAAATATACAAATAGGTAAATAGATATAATTTTCCAAATGTGGAAAATTTTTCTTCCATTTAGGGTATATTGTTAAGCAAAAATAGTAAGGGCTTAGACTGGATTTTTACCAAATTTTAGGTCAATTGCGAGGAACTTAGGATATCATAAGGTCAAATAGCTTAATATCTTATCTGTCTTAAAATCATTACGTGATTTACATGAATCTGGAGTCCAATTTAACTGGCTGTCGGCTGACAAATCTATGGCATCTTGCACTTTTGAAGATTTGTAAATTTCTTGTTTTCTTTTGAAAAAGTCGTTTTGAGCCGATATATTCAACTTATGTTCAAGTGGCATCATATTCCCCAAAGAGTTCAATTCTTCTTTCCAAATTGACTCGCTCCAACCTCCATCGTAGTTATTCCATTTTTTGGGCAGAATATGTTCTATATCATATTTACCGTAAAGGAAAACGGAAAATTTATTCTTATCCTGCATATCATTTAGATATGCTGATATTAAAACCAAACCGCGCAAATATCTACCATACTGTTTATTTTGCAATTTTCTTCCCAATTCAGCATAGTCATTCTCGGTTATATTGTCTTTGTATTCCTTTATAAAATCTTTACCGTGCGATATTGCCGCACAAACCTTAAAAACTGTGTCGCGTATTGCGTTTACTGAATTATAAACGACGCCTTTTATAAAAAAATATTTTAAAGTTGAATGGATTAAACTTATGAATTTTTTATTATTTTCTTCGGATAGCGACACTTCCGTTTTGTCCTCATTGAAATCTCCATTGTTAAACAGAAAAACGAACAGAGGGAAGTTCCAATAATAATTAGGATATGTTGATAATATTGATTTTAAAATATATATATCGGAATCGTTTTCCCCAAATGTTGATATGGTCTGAATTTTTTCCAAAGACGACACTATAGTTTTCCATTTAGACAAACGTGAAGATTCATTCGCCGTGAAATAAGCTCTTAATGCCTTCTCTTTAGATATATCATTTTCACTTGCTCGAATTATATGCATTAAAATTCTAAAATACCAATCGTGATCATTTAAGTTTCTCCATAAATCAATCACAACACTTTTTTCATCGCCTGCATATGAATACAATTTAGCTTTAAAGATATCGGAATCGGTCAACGACATCCCGCGGTTATTTATAGTCTCAAATATTGTAAGCGCGTCATCTTCCGATCCGCAATGAATAGGCAATAAAACAAGATTATCTAATAACGTTAGAATAAGTTCGTTTAATTCCGTCGCACTATTATGCGTAATACGCCAATCGTCAATTTTTTCTCCGAGAAAAAGAAAATTATCTTTCAACTTTGATTCCGAAATATTATTGACGTTGCCATTTACTATTTGTATCAAAGCGGTTTTATCATTTTCGAGCACCCTCGAGTCTAATCTTATTTCATCAGTTAGCACAGAAGTTAAAGGATCTTTAATTTTTAAACATTCTTCAAGTGCCTTGACTGTTCCTGCGCGCAAATGAAAAGCTTTTATCAGAAGAATTAATGTTGTTAGACGTTGTTGTCCGTCAATAACTGCAAATTTATTTCCATACGGATGTATAACAATATTGCCTAAAAAATATTTATCGTCATTTGAAGATTTGTTTTCATGAAAGAATATAAAATCTTCCCATAACTTATCACATTGTTCAATTTGCCAAGAGTAAGACCTTTGAAAATCAGGTATAATATAACTTTCTTGAAAAATTCTTCTTATTTCTCTCGGATCGGCATGTATTGCTTTCATCGGAGTTCCTTCTAAAACAATCAACCCGCGCCCCCACGTGGAATCGAACCACGATTTAGCGTTTAGGAAACGCCCGTTCTATCCGTTGAACTACAGGGGCGGGGTATAAAACAAATATATAAAAAAGTTAGGCATATATTTTAAGGGAAGTCAATTTTATTAGTGTGGAATATTTTATTTCTTTTGTTGTTTTTATTTTAAGGATTGCATTACGAAAGTATTTGATATTTTTTTGTTAAAAACAATGTATTGCATGAAATAAAGAAATAATATTTGAAAAGTGGAATAAATATGGAATACAATTTCTTTTTTGCGATTGTGGACGAAGTTTCAATTAAAGAAGAATTTTTGAGATGGCTGTTTTTATTGGCTTCATTTGTAATTGTTTTTTTTGCATTAAAAAATGAAAACAAGTACATTTTAATAACAGGGCTTGTTTTGACATGCTTTACGGGGATGATAGGTTTTTTGATATTTTACATGTTATTGTATGCTTACAAATTGAAAAGGCGAATATAAATAAAAAACTATGGTTGTCGTTTTTTAAATTTGAATTTGTCTGATTATAAAAATATTTGAAACTAAATATTTAAGGTATTGGCTAACGGTTGGATGAGGGCAAAAAAATGCACTTAAACATATGTTCAAGTGCATCTTGTAAATTTTGTGATGATTTTTTTATTATGCGACGCGTTCGACGAAGAGTTGCGGCGGATTTGGTCTGCGCGGCGCGAGTCGGTAGGCATTGCGCAGGTAGTCGAATGCCGAGTCGAGCGATGATTCGTCGTTGTAATGGATGAGAAGAAGCGGTTCGCCCTGTTTTACCTGAGTGCCGATTTTCTTGATTTCGGTTATGCCGACGTACGGGTCGTGTTTCCCGTTTTTGCCGTTTGAAAGCAGTTGGACGCCGCGCGCAATCATGCCTGCATTGATATTGTGGACGTAGCCGCGTTTGGGAGCAGGTAGTTTGCGTGTATGTTTGGGCATCGGATATTTGGAAGCGTCCGTAAGCCATGGAGCGTCTCCGCCTTGCGCCTTTACCATGTCGAGGAATTTTTGGTATGCCGACCCGTCTTCGATTACGCGTTCGACGGCTTGTTTCGACGCCAATGTTGAACCTGCGACGCCCGCTTGGCGCACGATTTCCATTCCGAGCCTCATTACGAGGTCTTTCATATCTTCCGTGCCTTCGCCTTTTAGGAATTTAATTGCTTCAAGGATTTCAAAGCCTTCGCCGACGCAGTCTCCGAGCGGCTGGTTTATGTCGGTTACGAGGGCCACGCACTTGCGTTTCATTTGTCTTGCGACGCGCGTGATTGTGCGAGCGAGCTGTTTTGCCTGTTCCAAGTCTCTCAAAAACGATCCGTTGCCCCACTTGACATCGACAACCAAGCCGTCTGCCCCTTCGGCGAACTTCTTGCTCAAAACCGAGGTTGTGATGAGGGGAAGCGACGGGATTGTCGCGGTGTTTTGGCGCATCTTAAACAAAATGTCGTCTGCGGGAGAAATTTTCGGGTCGGGGCGGCAGATTGCACAGCCCACTTTTTCGAGCTGTTTTGAGAATGCGTCTATTGAAAGATTGCTTTTAAATCCTGGGATTGACGAAAGCTTGTCGTGCACCGAGATTACGAAGTCTTCATCTTGACCGACCATTGAGGGCATCACAACTCCGCATACCGCCGCGATTGCGTTTAGTATGATTGTTGTTTTGTCGCCTACGCCACCTGTGGAATATTTTGCGACTTTCGGGCGTGTGATTGAAGACAAATCCAAAACTTCTCCCGAGAGCATCATTTCCTCCGAAAACATTGCGGTTTCTATTGCCGACATGTCCTTGAAGTAGATTGCCATTATCAGAGCCGCCATTTGAAATTCGGGAATTTCCTTGTTTAAAATGGAATCTACAAGAAAACGCACTTCTTCTTCCGTGAATTCGTTGCCGTCTCTTTTCTTTTCGATGAGATAGGCGTATGATGGTTTTATTGCCGTTTTGATTATGGGTATCTTTTTTATTGCCATGGTGATAAGAGTTTCGCGTTGCTTAAAATTCTTTTATATCGTCAGAAAAATCCTAAAATTAAGCCTTTATGGAAAAGGTTTTAACAGTTAAACTACGCATAAAATAAAAAAGATGCTTTAAAAAAATAAAAAGCGTCATATTTAAAATCGGAGTAGTTTTTTGCATCTATATTTCGTATATAACTAATATAGCGTTTTTTCTGCTTTCATATTTAAAGTGGCATATCGTAAAAAAAAGTCGAGAAAAAAATATGAAAAAACGATTTTTTGCGAATGTTTGGAATAAAAAAGGGTCGATTTCCGCAAAAAAATGCCGCAAAGGAAATGTTTTTTAAAAAAAGGTTGTAAAATTCAACCAAAATGTATTGAAATATGTCGCTTTAAAAATGGATGGCAAATTAAAAGGCAAAAACAAGCAGAGTTTTGAAGAGGCTTTTGCCGAGCTTCAGGATATTTTGCGCGAGCTAAACGGGCAGAATGTCGCATTGGACAAGCTTGTGGAGAAGTATTCCAGAGCGAAGTCTTGCCTTGAAACTTGCCGAAAGAGATTGTCCGAAGCGGAGATGCAGGTTAAGGCACTCGGCGTTGACGGTTTGGAGAATTTCGAGAAATAGTTTGTTTGCCCGCATTATTGAGTATGTCTATTTTAAGTAAAATACAAGGGCCCGAAGATGTCAAAAAGCTTTCCAAACAGGATTTGAAGATTTTGGCTGACGAAATCAGGGGCGAAATTATATTGGTTACATCTAAAAACGGCGGGCATGTCGGCCCGAATTTGGGCGTTGTGGAGCTTTGCATTGCTCTTCACAGAGTTTTTTCCACTCCGAAAGACAAAATTGTATTCGATGTTTCCCACCAGAGTTATGTCCATAAGCTTTTGACGGGCAGAAACGGCGAAAAATTCAAGAAGCTTCGCCAGACGGGCGGCTACTGCGGCTTTTGCAACAGGGCTGAAAGCGAGCATGACGCGTTCGGCGCGGGGCATGCGGGGACTGCTCTTTCGGCGGCTCTCGGTTTGGCCGCCGCAAGGGACATGCTTGGCGGCGATGAAAATGTCATTGCTGTTTTGGGAGACGCCGCTTTGACAAACGGCATCAGCTTTGAGGCTCTCAACAACATAGAATCGACCACAAAAAAATTCATTTTGGTTTTGAACGACAACAAGATGTCGATTTCAAAAAACGTCGGCGCGCTTTCAAAATATTTCAACGATTTGATTACAAATCCGATATACACGCGCCTTTATTCGGACATGAGCTCTTTTTTGAAGAAGTCGGCAGTCGGAAGGTCCGTCAAAAAATTCGGCAGCAAAGTGATGTCGGAAACGAAGGACTTTCTGATGGAAGCTTCTTCCATGTTTGAAAAGTACGGTTTGCGCTATTTGGGACCAATCGACGGGCATAATATCGAACAGCTCGAAATGTATTTGAATTTCTGCAAGAACAGCCCCGAACCCGTGATTTTGCACATAGTGACCGAAAAGGGCAGGGGGTTGCCGTGCGCGTTGAAAAATCCGGAAAAATTCCACGGGGCAAGCCCGTACAATGTCATTACGGGCGAAAATACAGAGCATCCCGATCCGACCATTCCACTTTATCAGGACGCAATGGGCAAGACGCTGCTTAAAATCGCCCGCAAAGATTCGACAGTTGTCGGCATAACCGCCGCGATGAGCGCGGGAACGGGGCTTTGCCATATCAAAAAGGAGCTACCCGAACAGTTTTACGATGTCGGGATTGCCGAAGAGCATGCCGCCGTATTTTCCGCGGGTCTTGCCGCAAGGGGCATAAAGCCCGTTGCAGCCATTTATTCTTCTTTTATGCAAAGGGCTGTCGATTGCGCCATGCACGATGTCTGCCTTCAAAACCTGCCTGTAACTTTTTGCATGGACAGGGCGGGACTTAGCGCGCAGGACGGGGCGACGCACCACGGCTTGTTTGACATCGCTATGCTGCGTTGCTTGCCAAACGCAACAATAATGCAGCCTTCTAACGAAGACGAGCTTGCTGACATGCTTTACACTTCGGTTTACAGCGGCAAGCCGTGCTTCATACGCTATCCGCGCGGCAAGGGAGAGGGCGTGAAAATGAAGGAATTTCCGCAAAAGCTTGAAATCGGCAAGGCGGAAGTTTTAAGCGAGGGCAGCGACGTGGCAATTTGGGCTCTCGGCAACATGGTAAGCGTAGCCAAAAAGGTCGCCGAAATCTTGAAGGAAAAAGGAATTTCCGCAGGGGTTGTCAATGCCCGTTTTGCGAAGCCTCTTGACGAAAATCTTTTGAGGGAACAGTTCGGCAAGGCAAAGATTGTCGCGACTTTGGAAGACCATTCGGTGCGCGGCGGTTTCGGAAGCGCGGTTTCGGAGTTCGCATCAGAAAACAATATTGCAACCCACGTTGAAATCATCGGCTGGAAAGACGAATTCATACCGCATGGTTCAAGCGTCGGAGTACTGCGCGAGATGTACGGTTTGACGCCCGAAGCTGTCGCGCAGAAAATTGAGCTTGCATTAAAAAACGCGAAGTAGCCTAAGTTTCTATATGAAGCAATAAAAGCTTTTCCTAATCGGGGAAGGCTTTTTTTGTGCAAGAAATGGCTCTTACGCCGGAGGCGCGTGGGGAGATTGTCGAGGAGGCGAGAAGCAGGGCGTTAAGGGAGATTGGAAAGCCTGCGGCGGAGCTTAATGGTGAGGAAAAGCGAGCTTTGGGAAGCTTGGCGACAAATCACGCCCTTGAAATGCTAAAAGAGGCGCACGACTTCAAGCTTAGGCTTGCGGACTTGGATCCCGAAGCGTTTTCCTTCGAGAAAGTCTTTGCAAACGACTTGCAGGGAGCTCCATACGCCCAAAATGTCGAGGAATCCAATAATGAGGCGGAGATTGACGATGCGATTTGGGATGATGCCGAAGAAGTTGCGGGGGAAGTTGCGCAAAAGTTCAGCAAGAAAACTCCCACAAAGAAATATTCTGACTTGGACGACTTTTTAAAAAACGGCATCGAGAAAGGCAAAAGCACGTTTTTCGACTTCGGGGAGCTTTCGCCGCAAGCGGTTGAGAGAATAAAAAACGATACGGGCGTTGATTTAAAGGGCTATGTCCATGCCTTGCAGGGCTATGGGATTATGCACGGGGAAAACAGGCATTCGTCGCCCGCCGAAACGTATTCCGGGCAGATACCGATTACAAGGGAAGACTGGAAGCTTGCGGATAAAATCGTAAACGAGTTCGACAAAGTCGAAAAATCTCCGAAGAAAAATTTATTGAATAACGAAGTTTTAATCTTCCAAAAACAAATAGGTGACGAAATTTACTATGTCGCGGAAATCAGAACGGGAAGAAAAAAGCTTGTGTCTGCAACAATGTACAAGCGCAAGGCAAAAAAAGAAGGAGACCACACAAATCTAAAATCCTTAAAAGGCCTTCAGTTTACGTCCGATAACGCACTTGTCCCGTCTCCTAATTATGGACAATCGCAAAATTTTTCGGAAAATCAAGAAGAAAATGCAAAATATTCAAAAAATTTTGAAGAAGATGCGGAAAATGCTGATTTAGGCGGAGATTTGCCGCAGGGCAAAGGTGCGCCTTTGGTTTTCAAGCAGATATTAAAGTCGAAACTGCCGCTTCCAAAGAGGTTTAGGGAAGGCAAGGTTGCGGGGATTGGCGACATCCGCCGCTGGGTTGCGGAAGCCATGGGTATCAACATAAATTTGGAAACCGATGCAGGAGCTAAGTATGCAGGCGTTTACACCACCCCAAGCGACACCATACATTTAAGAGGCGACAACATAAACAGCCTCAGAGTGCTTTTAATTCCAAGCTCTCTTGCCGCCGCAGTTTCAATGCGGATTGCATTAGTAGTTTTACGGCGGTTTTAATTCTTCATATTTGACAATTTCAAAGAGATTTGCGATATTTCAAGAAATATGGATTTAAACTCGGCTTATAAAAAATGCGAGGCTTTGGCAAATTCGCATTATGAGAATTTTCCGGTCGCCAAAATGGTGCCGCGTAAAATCCGCAAACATGTTGCGGCGGTCTACGCATTCGCAAGAACTGCCGACGACATTGCCGATGAAAATCATGAAACGGTCGCGGCGGACTCGCCTTTGAGGGTCGAATGGCTAAACGACTATGTGAAAGAGCTTAATCTGGCGTTGGAAAATCCCGAAAAGCTCAATCCTAAATGGGATTGGATTTTTATGGCGTGCGCCGACACGATAAAAAAATTCAGCATACCCGTTTCTCTTTTTACCGACCTTGTCAGTGCGTTCGCGCAGGATGTCGTGAAAAAACGCTATGCCGCTTATGAAGAGCTGTTCGATTATTGCAGACGCTCCGCAAATCCCGTCGGCAGGCTCGTCTTGATTTTGCACGGCTTTACGGACGCGGAGCGTTTCGAAATGTCGGATGCGATATGTACGGCTTTGCAGCTTGCAAATTTCTGGCAGGACATGAGCGTGGATAAGTCCAAGAACCGCATTTACATTCCCCAAGACCAGTGGGGCGCGCTCACTGAGGAGGATTTCTTTGCTCCAATGGCGAGCGAAGCCGTGAGGTCGTGCCTTTGCAGGCAGGTTATTATAACAGAGGAACTCTTCAAAAAAGGCGAAAAATTGCCAAAGACCCTTCCATTCCCGCTGAGTCTTGAAATACGCCTTACTCTTGCAGGCGGCAGGGCGATTTTAAACAAGATAGAATCCCAAAAATTCGACACCTTGAAGTCCCGCCCCGCAATTTCAAAATTCGACAAGATAAAACTTTTATTTTCCGCTTTATTCTAAAAAAATGAACGAGGAATTTTCAGCATACGAAGATTCGCAAGTCGAAGCCCGCAAAAATTCAAATTTGGCGTTCGCGTTTTTTTGCATGGAAAAAGACAGAGCGCGCGACATGGAGGTTTTCTACACTTATTGCAGGGTCTTGGACGATATTGCGGACGACTCTTCAACGTCGGCAGAGCAAAAAATCATCGCTTTGAACGATTGGAAGACGAAGGTTGAAAACATATATTCGGGCAAGCCGTCAAAACTTTCGCTTCTTGAAAGGCAGCTTCGCGGGGTTGTCATGAGAAGGGACGTTCCAAAGCAGTATTTGCTCGACATAATAGACGGGGTTTTGCGCGATACCGATTCCGCTCCGTTTGAAACGTTTGCCGACATCAAAAAGTATTGCTACGGCGTAGCGAGCGCGGTTGGTCTTGCATCGATTTACATTTTCGGCTTCAAAAATGAAAAAACAAAGGAATTTGCCGAATCTTTGGGCTACGCCTTGCAGTTTACGAATATTTTGAGGGACGTCGTGTTTGATTGGAAAACCATGCGCCGCGTCTATATTCCGCAGTCTGAAATGGAGGCGTTCGGGGTAAAGCCGGAAGATTTTGAAAGCGCAGAGCTTGGCGAAAACTGCAAATCGCTTTTAAAAATGATGCATTTCAGGGCAAAGCATTTCTTTAACAGGGCGCGGAATTTGTTGCAGCCAGAAGATGCAAAAGCCCTTGCGCCTGCGCTGATTATGAGCGACATTTACGAGCGCATTCTCGACAAAATTTGCGCTTGCGATTTTAATATTTCTGAAAATGTCATAAAAATCCCGAAGCTTCAAAAAATATTTCTTGCGCTTGGGGCAATTTATAGAGCCAAGAAATATTCAAAAAAGCCTCCTGCAAATTTTGGGAAAGCCGCTGTTTTGGGCGGCGGGCTGGCGGGTTTGGAAGCCGCAGTCAACTTGTCTTTAAAGGGTTTTGAAGTTGATTTGTTCGAGGCAAAGGCGTTGGCAGGGGGCAGAATAGCCGCCATAGAAACTCCCGAATTCGGAAGGCTTGACAACGGCGGGCACGCCGTCATGGGGTGCTACAAAAACTTTTTTGGCTTTCTCGATTTAATCGGGGCGAAAAACGGCTCGTTTAAAAAGCCGTGCGAGAGAATGCGCTTTTTAAATCCTGATGGAACGTCTTTTTGCTATGAGTTTCCGCAAAACGGCTCGCGCTTTTCCATTTTTAAAATTCCGCGCATAAAGGGTTTTAAGACACTGCGCAACATCTCAATGCTCCTTAAAATAAAATTCGGGCTTGGCAGGGCGATGAAAGGCGAAACTGTTTCGGAGTATTTGGACAGACAGCGCGTAGGCGAGATGGCGAAAAATCTTTTGTGGCATCCTTTTTGCGTCTCCGTCCAAAATACGGACATCTCCGCGGCGTCCGCCGACATGTTTGTAAAAAGCATAAAGAAATCGCTCTTAAAGGGAGTGCGCAAAAGTGCTCTCATTTTAAACGAAATTCCGCTTGTCGACATAGTTTTTAAAAACTCGAAATTGTACATTGAAGCTTGCGGCGGAAGCGTGAATTTATCAAGCAGAGTAAGTAAAATAAATTATGGCGGCGGAGACGTTAAGTCTTTTGAAATTGGTTCTGAAACCAAGGGTGGATACGATTTTTACGTTCTTGCGCTTGGCAGAAAACAGCTTGCGGGGCTTCTTCCCGAATGCCCGCTAAAAGACGCGGCAAATGCCATTGAAAGCTCACCGATTTTAAATGTGTACTTTTCGACTTCGAAAAAGCTTTTCGATGAAGATTTCGTGGCGCTTGCAAATTCGCAAATACATTGGGTTTTCGACAGGACAAAATCGGGCGGGAAAAAGCGCGTGTACTCCATAACAGTCAGCGCGTTTGACGGGGATTTCAATCCCTCAGCCATAAGGGAAGCGGTGCAGTCGGAGCTTGAAAAATATTTCGGGAAAATAGAAATATGCGATTTTTTGCCGTCGCTTTTCAAGGACGCCACCATTCTTTCAACAAGCGTTGCCGAGGCTTTGCGCCCAAGCCCGAACGGGTATTTTTCAAATGCGGTCGTTTGCGGAGACTGGCTCGAGGCGGGGGGATTGCCTTGCACGATGGAAAGCGCGAGCGCGAGCGCAAAAATAAACGGATTTTAGCATGAAGGCTCTCTTAGTCTTTCCAACTACGTTTGAGGCTTGGGCTTTTTTCAAAAAGGCGGGCGAACGCCCCGCGCTTGGCAAAACTGTCAAAATATCCGTTGGCGGCGCGGAATTTTTCGGCATTGTTTCGGGAATTGGCTGCAAGGCGTCTCAAGACAGGGTGGAGAATTTTCAAAAAAAACATTCTTTTGACTTGGCTTTGCTTTGCGGATTTTGCGGCTCATGCTCTCCGTCCATAAAAGAGGGCGATTTCATTTTTGAAACGGCAAATATCGGGGTTGCAGAAATTTTGCGGTCTTTGGGGGCAGTCCGATGCAGGATTGCAAGCGTGGAGGCAGTCGCGGACTCGGAGAAGAAATCCAAGCTGCGCGAAAATGGATTTTCGGCAGTGGAGATGGAGGCGAGATTTTTCAAGCCGTTGTTTTGCGAGGAAAAATTTGTGCATCTGCGCGCGGTAAGCGATGGAGTAGATTCAAAAATTCCCGCCGAGTTTTTTAATTCGCTCATGGATTTCGACACGGGGGCAAGCTCTTTTTCATTTGCGAAGTTTTTCGGGGTATTTTTGAAAAAGCCGACATTGCCGATCGACCTTGTGAAATTTGCCATATCGGCAAACCGCGCAAAGAAGATTTATGACGCAAAGCTTTTTGAAATCATAAAAAAAATATCCGATTTTTATTTGCAAAAACAAAATTAAAATAAGATTTTATAGGAAATGCTTAATTTTTCAAAATTTCTTGCAGCCGCGCTTTTGTCGGGCGCCGCAGCCGCGTTTGCGCAAATGCCCGCGCCGCAGGGAAATGACGTTCAGAAAAATCGGATTTTGTCTTCGGAGGCGGTATTGGAGAATGCGCGAAACGCGTTGGAGCTCGGCATGCCCGCCATTTCCGAAAACATGTCGGAAAAGCTCGTAAATTCGCTTCCCGAAGGCGGGCGCGACGAGGCTTGTTTCGTGTTGGCGGACTCTTTGATTGCGCAGGGCAAGTTTGAGAATGTGAGAAAAATTTTTCCGCTTTTTGGCAATCAGCACTCTCCCGAATTTTTAATCCGCAAGGCAATCGTCTCTTTGCAGCTTGGAGATGTTTACGGCGCGCATGAAATAGTTTCAAAACTTTCCGCGGACGCTCTTTCAGAAAAATCCCGCGCGTGGTTTTATGTCGCGAGAGGGTCGATTTTGTTTAACGAAGGCAATTTCCGCAGTGCGTCAGACGATTTTTCAGCGGCAAAAAAGCTGGCTAAATCCGAAGTTGTCAAACGCGAGGCGGACGCCCTCATAAACTTGTGCAGGATGTCGGAGGACATGGAGGTAAAAGACTTGGAGGCGTTCGCTTCGGAATTGTCTTTAAAGACCAGCCTTTTCATGGGAACGAATGCGGGCGTGCAGTTTGCCAAGCAGTACGCCCTTTTGCTTGGCAGGCTGAACCGCAGGCAGGACGCGTTGTCTGTCATAGAAAATGCCTTAAATATCGCTCTCATGCCCGATATTGACAGGGACGAGTTGCAGTTGATTTCGTCTTCCATAGAGCCTTCGCAGGAGAGAAAGCGCGCTCTTTTAAGCACTCTTTTGAAGTCCACAAAGTCTCCCGCGGCAACCGAACAGGCGATATATCTTTTGCGCGCGTCTTTCGGCGATGATTCGCAGTCTTATGCGGATATGCTAAACGATGTTTTAAAATCCGGTTCCCCTCTTATTTTGGACAGAATTTTGCTCGAGCTTTCCTACATTGCAATCGGCAGAAACGATTTTGAAAACGCCGCAAAGTTTGCAGACGCCCTTTTGCGCGACTATCCCGCTTCCGCATTCAAAGTGAACGCCTTTGGCGCGCTTGCGTGGTCGGCTTTCGCTTCGGGGGAGAACAAGAAGCCCGAATACAGGCAGGCGGCGCGTTATCTGCTTGAAATGTCCGGACTTGAAAAAAATCCCAAGATGTCGGACTTCATACGCTTCATTGCCGCAGACTGCTATTTTTTGGAGGGCGACTTTGATACGGCGGGGGCTATGTACAAGGCTCTGATTGAATCGAACTTGTCTGAGCGGTGGAAAGGCGGGGCGTTTGCCCGCGCGGCGGAATCGTTTTTGAATTTGGGCGATATTGAAAGCGCGGTTTTGCTCGCCGACTCCTCGTATTCGCGTTTGGCGTTAAATCCCGACGACGTTTGGCGCACGGAATGGTCCATTTCTTCTATGTTCCGCAAAAACGGCAAGGCAAAAGAGGCGGGCAGGAGAGTTGAGCATCTTTTAAATACTGTCATAAACCGCGATGCCAACCAGAATTTGCGCGCAAAAATGCTTTGGCTTGAAGCGCGCCTTGCTGAAGAGTCGGGAGATTTTGGCAAGAGTTTGGATTTGTCGGAAAACATTTTGTCGATGTTGAAACTCGGAACATTGAAGCCTTCCGCCGAAACCGCAAACATGATAGCTTCCAACGCAATGCTTATAAAAGCCCGCTCTCTTGCCGCGCTTGGCAGGCTTGACGGCGAAGGCGGAGCTTTTGACGCCTACGAAAAACTGCGCGGAGAATATCCCGATTCTGACGCGGCGCAGATTTCCTATTTGTATGAAGCTAGAAATTTTGCCCTGCGCGGTGCTTATGCACAGGCTCAGCAGCATTGCAAAACTCTTGCCGATACTTTCCCCGACGGGAAATATGCCGACGTCGCGCTCTATGACGCCGCGTCTTATTCGCGTCGCCTCGGGCTTGAAAGCGACTACAAAGAAGCGTTGATTTTGCTTTCGCGCCTCGTTGAAAAATATCCGAAGTCTCCTAAAGTCTTTTACGCGAAAATCGCGCAGGCTGAAATTTTAAGGCTCATGAGCGACTTTGCAAACGCCGCGGCGATGTACCGAAACATAATTTCCGAATTTGAAAGCCATCCGCAAATAAAAATCGCAAACATGGGGCTTGGCGACTGCATGCTGGCGCAAACGGGGCACGAGTCGGACGCCGCGATGATGTTTGAGCGAATTTACTCGATGCCCGACATCCCTGCTGGTGCGAAAGCGGAGGCGGCTTTTAAATGGGGATTTGCATTCGAGCGCATGGGCAGGTTTAGGGAAGCGGCTGAAATATGGTGGATTTCGGCGAACAAATTTTTAAGCGGAGGGCAGAGCGGGCAAGGTTTGGGCGTAGAGTTTGGGCCCAATGAACGCTATTGGATTGCCCGCACTCTTTTGGAGCTTGCCAAGACATTCGAGAGGCTCGGCGAAAAATCTTCCGCAGTGTCGGCTTACGAGCTTATTGTAAGCCATAATCTGCCAGGCGTGCAAAACGCAAGGCAAAAACTTTTAAACATCAAAGACAAATAGAACATGGAAAAACTCCTCAATATCTTTTACGCGGGCGGGCCGATGATGGTTCCGATAGTGCTTTCGGCATTTGTCGCCGCGCTCCTTTTTTTAGAGAGATTTTTGTATTTGCATAAGGGGCAGATTAAGGCTGTTGATTTCGTTGACGGGCTTAAAAATTCGCTAAAAGACGGCAGGCTTACCGAGGCGCTCACCATTTGCGAGGAAACTCCGTGCCCCGTCTCGCGCGTGGTAAAAGCGGCGTTATTAACTTGCGAAAGCGGCAGAACCGTAATTGTCGATTCCGTAAGGGCGGCGGCTCTCTTGGAGCTTCCGATGCTCCAACGCAGAATATCAAGCATTATGCTTATTGCAAAAATCGCGCCGCTCATGGGAATGATTGGCACTGTTCTTGCGCTCTTGCAGATTTTTAGCAAAATATCCGAAACGGGGTCTTATTTTACCGTTGATATTTTTTCGGCGCAAATTTACAACGCGTTGATTTCTACGGTGGCGGGACTTTTGCTTTGCCTTACAGCCTGGGTTATGTATGCGCTTTTGCTTGGCAGGGTGAGGGCAATCGCCCACGACATCGACTGGGCGGCAAACGAAATGGTTTTGTTTATTGAAAAAGGCATGCCCGAAAACGAGGGTTTGCGGCTTTTGGAGAAGAGCGAAAATGGCGACGGAACCGATTGACATCCTTTCAAAAGTCCACAAAGACGGCTTTACTCTGAGCGTCTTTGCGATTTTTGACGTGCTTTTGATAGCGTTGATGTTCTTTATGCTGTCTTCAAAATACATATTGGCGTCGGGAATTTCCGTGGACTTAAATTCTGAAATAAACTTGCCCGAAGTCCCTAAAAACTCAATGGTAGGGGCTTTTGCGGAAGATTCGATAAGCGTCCTTAACATACGCGGAAGCGGAATGATTTTCTTTGGCGGAAAAGTTTTCAATGAAGAGGCTTTCGCAAGGGAAATAAAAAACTACAAGCCGCGCGGGGAGGTTTTGCTTGTCAAAACCGACGTAGGTGTTTCAGGGCAGACGCTCTTAAACATATCGGTGCTTGCAAAGGAAGCGGGATTTAAATCAATACAAATTGCGGCGAAATCGAAGTGAAGAATTTTTTTGCATCTTGTTTTTCCGAAGAGCGGCTCAAAATCGCGGGTTGGCTTTTTTTGCCGTTTATTGTTCTTCTTTTGCTTTTTCCGAAAACAGACCTTTCTTTGCCGAAACCCGAAAACAAAGTTTCGGCAATTTCCGTTTACGACGAAAATTCCGTGAGGGAAAATCTTTTTGAAATAACCCTGCTTGGCGATTCCTCCCCGCTGTTCCTTCCCACAAGCTTGAATTTCGGAGTTCCGGAGTTCGATTTGCCGCAGTCGGGAAGCAAATTGGCAAACACAAAAAAAGAAAGCCCCATGGAGGCGATGAAAACTTTTGAAGTCTCCTTTTCACTTAGGGGCGGGTACGAAATTCCGACAGGGTTTTTCTTGAAGAATTTGTCGTTTTCAAACTTTATGCGGTCCGATTTAAAGCCTGCGGACGCTGCGCGCAACCAGGGCGCGCTGATGACTATTGTTTCGGCAAATACAGGGGAAATCGTGCATTCTTCGCATATTGACGTCGGGGTTGATTCAGACGGCGCGCTTTGGTCTCCCGTAAAGATGACTCTTGCTGTCGCGGAAGACGGCTCGGTAAGCCCCCCACTCATAACTTCTGTTTCGGGTATTGAGGAATTGGATTTTGCCTTTGAAAATTATCTGAAAAACAATCTAAATAAAATCCTTTGGGAAAAAGACGAAAAAGGGGGCTTTTACGAGGTTATATTTTCCCCGTAAACACCGTCGTCATATTTGTAATTTATAGCTTTTTACGGCGTTTAAGGACTTGTCGAGATCGTATATTATCGGCTCTCCCGTGGGAATTTCAAGGTTTGCTATCGCATCGTCCGATATCCCTTCGAGATATTTTATCAGCCCGCGCAAACTGTTGCCGTGCGCGACAACAAGGGCGTTTCTGCCCGAAAGCAGGACGGGGGCAATGTTGTCCTGCCAATAGGGAATGACTCTGAAAATGGCGTCTTTTAGCGATTCTCCGAGGGGAAGGGCGCGGGGGTCGATGTTTTTGTATTTTATGTCAAAACGCGGATTTCGCTCATCATCTTTGTTAAGCGCGGGCGGGCATACATCGTAGCTTCTTCTCCAGATTTTTACTTGTTTTGCGCCGTATTTTTCGGCAGTCTCGTCTTTGTTCAAGCCTTGCAATGCACCATAGTGGCGTTCGTTTAGCCTCCAGCTTCGATTTTCTTTTATCCAACACGACGAGCAGGCTTCCTGTAAGATATGCAGGGTTTTTATTGCGCGCGAAAGTAGTGAAGTAAACGCGGCGTCAAAAACAATGCCTTCCTTTACCAACGCCTTCCCCGCGCGCAGAGCTTCGTCTTCTCCGAGAGGAGTCAGGGGAACGTCAGTCCATCCCGTAAATCGGTTTTCCAAATTCCATTGGCTTTGCCCGTGCCTTATTAAGATTAATTTTGCCATAAATGCCTTTGGTTGTTCCAATAATAAAATTATCGGCAATATTTGTAAAAAATTTTAAAAAAAATACTTGCTTTTGAAACGGATATGGGTAAATTCAAAATCTTTCTTTTAAACGCTCAGGTGGTGAAATTGGTAGACACGTACGTTTGAGGGGCGTATGCCGAAAGGCTTACGGGTTCAAGTCCCGTCCTGAGCACCATTTTAAAGCCCGCAATTTTACAAGGATTGCGGGCTTTTTTGGGGTCAACACCAAAGGTTGTGGAATAGCGTTTTTTTGGTAATAGGTTTTTCATAGTTTAACTCCGCATTCGACGAGTACTCTTAGTCTGTAATTTTCAAAGTTTCTGTATCCGTAGGCTCGGCGTTGGATTAGCTTCATCTTTCTATGGAACCCCTCCGTTATTCCGTTGTTCTTCGTATACCTCCACATCCTGATTATCGGCGAGAACCATTCGCTTATCGTCTCCGCCAATCGCTCAAACTCTATTGTCGCGTTGTATTTCATCTGTTTCATCATTTCTTTCAGCTCCCTTATGTTAACTTTACATTGTTTTGCCGTCTGGCTCTTCCTGTTCAACAACCCGCATAATCTCTCCTTAAACTCGTAGGCAAGTTTTAGGGTCAACACCAAAGGTTGTGGAATAGCGTTTTTTTGGTAATAGGTTTTTCAT
>OHOP01000349.1_pt1 | contig 25036 bp, 15 predicted proteins | sample 1569821 | NCBI WGS metagenome assembly OHOP01 (sample SAMEA3879527, study PRJEB24766) | human gut metagenome | biome: human-associated habitat; feature: feces | place: USA | collected 1985/1987
AAGGGTATCATTGTGGGTACCATCGGCAAGAGTCGCATCATTGACCAACTCATTGCCCAAAAGAAGCTGGATGTAAAAGACATCAAAGGCACATGGGAATCGTTTGTGACCACTACGATTGATGGCAATCTTGTAATTGCAGGTAGCGATAAGCGCGGTACCATCTATGGTATTTATGATCTTTGCGAGAAGATGGGCGTATCTCCCTGGTATTGGTGGGCAGATGTGCCGGTAACACAACAAAAAGAAATATATGTGACTGAAGGTCGTTATGTGATGCCTTCTCCGAAAGTGAAATACCGTGGCATCTTTATCAATGATGAACATCCCTCATTTGCCAGCTGGGGACGCGAGAAGTTTGGCGGTCTCAATTCCAAGCTTTACGTACATATGTTTGAACTGCTGCTTAGACTGAAGGCAAATTATCTTTGGCCAGCCATGTGGGCTAATGCTTTCAATGAGGATGATCCCATGAACCCTGTGTTAGCAGATGAATATGGTATCGTGATGGGGACATCGCACCACGAGCCCATGATGCGCGCACACAAAGAATATACCAAGCGTCGCAAAGAAGTAGGTCCATGGGACTATGCCAATAACCGGGAACGCATCGATCAATTCTTTCGCGAAGGTCTGGAACGAAACAAAAAATTTGAAAACATTGTCACCATTGGCATGCGTGGCGATGGTGATTCGCCCATGGGTAAAGGTGATGATGTGGAGAATGTGAGAGTGTTGGAAGAGGTCATCAAAGGGCAACGTGCCATTATCGAGGAGGTATATCAGACCAATCCGGCTGAGGTTCCTCAATTGTGGGCTATCTTCACAGAAGTACAGCGTTACTACGACGCAGGCTTCACAGTGCCCGAAGATGTAACTCTTCTGTTCTGTGATAACAATTGGGGGCAGATTCGTCGGACGGGTCCGAAGGAGGAACTCAAACGTCCCGGTGGCATGGGGTTATACTATCACATTGATATGAATGGGGGACCCGCCAACGATCGATGGGTCAACACCACTACAGTGCCCAAACTGCGCGAACAGCTCAACTTGGCTTATCAATCAGGCATTGACCGTATTTGGATTATTAACGTGGGCGATCTCAAGCCTAAGGAATATCCCATTGATTTCATCATGCGCTATGCTTGGAATCCTGATGCGATAAAAGTGGGAGACGAGGCTTCTTATACGTTGGCTTGGGCAGAAAGTATCTTTGGTAAAAACTATGCAGCTGAGATTGCGGATATTGTAGCAACTTATTCCAACTATCACCTCACACGCAAGGCAGAAGTGCAAAATCCGCTGATATTTAGCCATGTAAACTTCAATGAGAGTGATCGTCAGTTGGCGCAATGGCACCGATTGGTGCGCAGAGCGGAGGTTTTGGAGTATAAACTCCCTGAAGAAGTGCGCGATGCCTATTATCAATTGGTTCTCTATCCGGCTAAAGCTGCGGCAGGTGTGGCAGAAATGTATATTGCAGCAGGTAAAAACAACTTGTATGCCAAACAGCAACGTCTGCAAGCTAATTATTGGTATGAACGTGCTTGTGTGCTTTTTGAACAAGATAGGAAGATGAGTGATTATTATAACCACTGTGTAGCCGACGGAAAATGGAAGTATATGATGAGTGATAACCACATAGGTTACATCAGCTGGCCTATGCCCAAGAAGAATGAACTGCCTCCATTCCAGGTAGTGAAGCCTGCTTCACGGTCAAGTATGGGTGTAGCTTTGGAGGGAAGTGAACAAGCTTATCCCGCTGCCAATGTAGCTACGGCTTCCTTGCCTTTGTTCCAACCCATTGCAGGTAGTGACAGCTATTATATTGATGTCTTTAATCGTGGCAAAGGCGTTTTGGAGGGCAAGGTAGAGGCTGTGCCTTCTGAGTCGTGGATTAAAGTGAATACAGAGAAGTCTGTGGAGGGAATAGACGAAATACGACTGCGGGTGACGATAGACTGGAAGCAACTGCCTGCTGGTCGTCATCAGGGTTGTGTCAATATTCGTCATTCTTCTGCTGTGGTGGATGTGATGGTTGATGCACTCAATTTCCAAATACCTGATCATAGTCAGAAGTTATATGGCGGTAGTGGCGAGTTTTCTATGATGGCTGTTGGTTATAGCCGCATCCATGCTGGCAAGTATGCCCAATGGGTGGAAGCTCCAGGACTTGGTCGTGAACAGAGTTGCATGCTCATCAATAATGTGCTGGCTCCAAGTGCCACATTGAAGAAAGGTTGTTTGCAGAAGATAGATCAACTTCCTTCTATGGAGTATGACTTCTTCCTGCCTGAACCAACCGACTTTAAACTAGCCTTGGGTATTCTGCCCACACAAGACATTAATCCCGCTCGTGGTTTGCGAATGGCTGTATCTATTGATGGTGGTGAACCGGTGATTATAGACATGCGTAAGAACATGAATAATATTTTCAAGGAATATACCCCTGAGAGTTTAAGTCGTTCCAAAAACCTCAAACCACTACCCGAAGTGGACCGTAAGTTTGTACTAGCCGGATATGGCAAGCCACGTCGTTCTGACATTCTCGATGGTTTACGTTGGGTGGATCAGCAAATGGATAGATTGGAGGCTGGAGTTCACACCCTCAAGATCATTATGATAGACCCCGAGTTAGTGCTCGAAAAAATTGTGGTTAATCCCGATAATGCTCACTATAGCTATATGGGGAAACCCAGTGTAGAATTATAAACTTTACCTCAAAAACATATCTTATGAAGAAAATATTTATAACGCTTGGTTTGGTCTGCGCAACCTTTCTGAATGGTTGGGCGCAGCTCAATCCACTTGACTTGGAATTTCATCGTTTGGCTTCGCGCCGTTTTATCTTCTCTAATAATATTCCGCTGTCAGAGTTTGTTCCTGCAGAAATCGTGGCTTTCGAATCTATGCATCCTGCTTTTCTTCCTTCTACCAAGGGTATGGATGAAGCTGAATGTGATAAAAATTTCAAGCCTGTTATCAATAAGGGACAGTTGGTGCTCTCTAATCAGTGTGGACAAACACCTGTTTCTTTCTATGTAGGTTCGGTCAATCCGTTTGCTACTTATGAGGTCGACATCAATCAACTAACGTTGAAGGGAGACAAAGGTGTTAAGGCTGACAGTGTGGAAGTGGGTTTTGAGTTGGCTCGTTTGGGTTTGCAAGATCGTGTACAGCTTGTGGCTCATCGTTCTACTCAAAAGGAGGGTGTGTATTTGCGCATCTATGAAGATGGCAAGTTGGTTCGTCAGGAATGCTATACGGATGATTTGCCAGATGGTCCCTTCAAACTTCGCGCCCAACTCTATGGACATTCGTGGGGCGCTTTTATTGAAGAAAATGGACATACGGATTATATCGGTTATGTATCTGTGAAGAATAACTTCAGTAAGACGATTGATTTTCGTCGTAAGACGGATGCTGCACAAGCTACTTTTAACGTTATCTCCAATTTAAAAGGGTGTTCGGCAGTTGGTGGTGCTCGTTCTTATCTTTCATCTGGTATCGGTCAGGCAGATATCCGTTTGATTTCAAATGAAGACCTTAGCCCTTATATGGACGATAACCGCTTGTGGTTCACTTTTTCATGTCGTGGTATAGATATTTTCCAGTCTGCACAAGGGGTATTGAGTGTGGATCCTTCGGTATTTGATGTTCGTTTTGAAGGTATGATTATGTACGATCATGGTGATGGCTTGCTGCGAAATGACTATGCGTCGCACTTGTTCTATAATCGTCAAACGCAAGAATGGTGTGCCTATGCCTGCGATTTTGGTGGCACCTATAATCGCGATGGACGTTCAGGTACAGGATTAGTGATAGGCACTTCTAAACGTGATCCGCGTCGTGGATTCTCGGTGATGAAAGCCCGCAAGGTGGAGCCTACACATGTGAAACATCACAATGAGGATCCTTGTATCTTCTATGATACCGATGTGAAGAAATGGCGTTTACTCACTAGTGTGTTTAAAAATGGTATTGTATCAGGTACTTTTGAAAGCGATTCTTGGAATGGCATATTTACCCCCGTTGCAGATCCTATTAAGATGAACTCTACAGGTACCTCTATGCAACGCATAGATGGCAAAGTTTATGTTTTCATGGGTGGATTGGGCGAATTGCGTTGCCATTCCTATCCAGACCTTAAGTTGAAAGGTGAATTGAATTTGGATTTACAACCCCATTGGCCGAAACCCGCGCAACGTGTATGGGCCAGTTTGGTTCCTTTGCCAGAGGGATATCCCTATAAATATGTATTGCTGACCATGGACCGTCCAAATTTCCCCGGTACCCCGAAGCCCAACTGGAGTTACGGAGCACTTTACTTCTATGGTGCAAACCCTAAATAATTGAAATAATTATATTTTATAAGATGGGAAATAAAAAACTTATACAGGCTTTAGCGCTGGCTACATTTTTAGGCATTACAACTACGGTCTTAGCACAAATAACAGAACGTCCCCGTCCTGTATCTTGGGAACAGTTGGTGCCAGGTGCCCGATTTATGGATAGATTTCTGCCTATGCAAGGCAGTAGGTTAGTAGCTGATAGTTGGGGGGCTAAAGGGGTCAAGTTAAGATTGGCAGATAATGGAATAGAAAGTCGTATTTGGTCATTTTGGGGTGGAAACATCGTGAAGGCAGACGATGGGAAATACCATCTGATGGTTTGTGGATGGCTTGAAAGCTCACCTGCCGGTCATATGGAATGGTCAAGGTCTTATGTGTTCAATACCGTTAGCGATACTCCGTATGGACCTTTTGAGCTGCGCAATATGATAGGTCGTGGACACAACCCCGAAGTTTATCGTTTGCTTGACGGACGCTATGTACTCTATGTAATCGATGGATGCTATGTGACCGACAACTTGAACGGAAAATGGCAAAAGTCAAAACTCACTTTCGATTCGCGCGACCGCAACATAGTAGAAGGACTATCCAACCTATCGTTTGCGCGTAGGTCAGATGGCTCTTTTCTGATGGTGTGCCGTGGTGGTGGTATTTGGGTGAGTCGAGATGGCTTTCATTTCAGTCAGGTAAGCAATGAATCCGTCTACCCCAAGGTAGATGGTCGCTTTGAAGACCCTGTCGTTTGGAAAGATAGTGTGCAGTATAATTTGATTGTAAATGATTGGTATGGTCGCATAGCTTACTACCTTCGTTCGGCTAATGGTATAGATTGGACAACGGATGCAGGAGAAGCGTATATGCCGGGCATTGCCCGCCATGCAGATGGAAAAAAAGAAGATTGGTTTAAATATGAACGGCCTAAGGTCTTGCAAGATGAATATGGACGTGCTGTACAGGCCAATTTTGCAGTAATTGATACGCTCAAGTTTGCTGATGATGCCTGCGATAACCATAGCTCTAAAAATATAACCATCCCTCTCAATCCCGGTCTTCTGCTCCATGTTGAAGGAAATAAAAAAATCGACCGTATGTCTCGTGACATTCGTGTCAAGGTATCATCCGAAAAACATTTCGCTCCTTACAGCGATTTAGATATTGCTTCGCTCCGTCTGGGAGCTCCAACAGAAGTGGACTATGGACGAGGATGTCTGGTCAAGAAACACGAACGGGTGGGGAATGATTTGATACTTACCTTTGATGGAAAAGGAAATGGACTTACTTCCAACGATTTTGTTCTCAAACTTATAGGAAAGAAGAAAGACGGAAGCATTGCGTATGGCTATGCGCGATTGCCTCAGGCATCGGTTCACTCCCCTTTACTATCTGCTCGTGCTCCTCGTTTGACTGCCGATGGGAACTGCCGGATTACAGTTGAAAATTTTGGTCTTGAAACGGCAGAACCCAGCACCGTTTGCGTGGAATATACCGATGGAAAAGGACGTGGAAAAATGTTGGGTTCTGCTGAAGTGTCCGCTTTGAAACCCTATGAATCAACAGAAGTGTACTTCAAGCCTGCTGTCTCCCTAACGTTAGGAAAGATGCAAGAGTTAGGAAAAGTATCGGTTATTTTGAAGCAAAATCGCAAGGCTATAGGGCGTGCATTTATCACCCCTATCCATGCTCCCCAGATGCTCCAAGAAGCTACTACGTTGACTTCACCGAATGGAAAATTAACGGCTTCGCTTTCCATCCCCACTATTTCAACAGGAAAGTGGGGAATAGCTTCGTTAGCTGTATCTTTCGCACATCAAGGACAAACACCTACTCAGTTGATGTCTGCCATTTCTTTGGGCTTAAAGACTAATCAAAGAGATTTCTCGCGACGCGTCTGGTTGATAGCGGTCTCAGATGAAAGGAAGATAACCGATGACTATGTGATGATTACTGGAAAACGAAGCCACTGTGTCAACCATGGAGTAGAACGAACCTACACCTTTGAAAACGACAAGAAGCAACTGTTGCAGTTCACTCTGCGTGTATATAACGACGGAGTAGCTTTCCGTTATCAATTGCCACAACACATAGATGCTACCAAAGGAAAAACTGAAATTCTGTTGTCCGAACATACTACCTACAATATTCCTCAAGGAACTAAACGCTGGATGCAGACTTACGATCCTACAAGTTATGAACGGTTCTATCCCTTGATAACCGACGGATCACTTCCCAACGAATCAAAAAAGTTCGATTGGGGGTATCCGTCTTTGATTGAAGCAGCCCAGGAACAGTTTGTGCTCATTACGGAAGCTGGGTTACGTCGCGACCATGCTGCCAGCTATTTGAACAATAAGGTTAAGCCCCATCAATATCAGGTGACATATGGTGACAAGTCATTGCCAATAAAAGCAGGTTACACCTCGCCTTGGCGTGTGCTGATTACAGGAACGATGGCTGATATAGTGGAGTCCACTTTGGTTACAGATGTATCTGACCCCTCCGAAATGACATCAACCGATTGGATAAACCCCGCACCTGCCTCATGGATCTACTGGGCTTATAATCACGGTTCCAAAGATTACAAAATTGTAAAAGAATATGCAGATCTTGCCGTGGATATGAAATGGCCCTATCTGCTTATTGATTGGGAATGGGATGTCATGGGTAATGGCGGTAATATTGACGATGCCTTGCGTTATTGCCATGAACATAAGGTGAGCCCTTTACTATGGTACAATTCATCTACCAATTGGATAGGGAAAGGCGCTCCAGGTCCGCTATACAAACTGAATACGCCCGATGCTCGTAGAAAAGAAATGACTTGGCTGAAGGAAAAAGGGGTGGCTGGAATTAAGGTAGACTTTTTCAAAGGAGATGATGTCAAGAGTGTAAACTATTATCTCGACTTGCTTGAAGAAGCGGCTCGCCAACGCTTGCTCATTACCTTCCATGGTGCAACTGTACCGCGCGGATGGCAACGCACTTATCCCCATCTGATGACAGTAGAAGCTGTGTATGGAGCAGAATGGTATAACAATGCCAAGAGATTAGGACCCCGTGCAGCAGCTCACAATTGTACCTTGGTCTTTACGCGCAATGTAATAGGGCCCATGGACTATACTCCAGGTACGTTTAGTGATAGCCAACACCCACATTTCACTACGCATGGCCATGAGTTGGCATTGCCTATCCTTTTTGAATCTGCTTTGCAGCATATGCCCGATCGACCATCTGTCTATCGTTCATTGCCAAAAGAAGTTAAGCAGTTGCTAAGCCAACTCCCTACCGCTTGGGACGAAACTCGTCTCTTGAATGGTTATCCAGACCATCATGTCGTGATGGCTCGTCGTAAAGGAAATGCTTGGTATGTGGCTGGGATAAATGGTACAGAATCTGCTCAAGAGTTAAAGATGAACTTGAAGCAGTTGGGGCTTGAAGGTCGTACAGCCACGCTGATGGCCGACGGGCAGACTCCACACAGCTTCCGTATTGAAACATTAAAGGTCACTGCATCCATACAAGTATCTACATTACCCCGAGGAGGTTTTGTTTTGCTTATCGATTGAGGCATGATTTTCCTTACCGGGGATTCCCGATGTGAAGAACTTGACATATCTGAGGTAGGATACAACGATAAACTTACTATAATCGTGTAGAGAAACACGGTGTGGAATCCGGGATATTTACAATTATGGTAGATTCTTTGCTTCAAAATATTTGTGGCTAGTGAAATTTTAACAATTATGGATATGCCATTCAAGTAGTGGTTAACATATATGAAAGTTAAGATAACAGATTTATTCAAAAAATGGTAGAAAGGATTTTTATAATAGAAAGTTCTGTAGAAACAGTGAATTGATATCGTTTTTGGGTAGATGAGAAACTGACAATTATAGAATTATTGTTGAGTAAAATTTAACAAAATCTAATTTTTTATGTTATAATGGATAAAATAAAGGATTTTCATAAACTCTCCTGGCTTCAGCGAATAGGTTTCGGCTCAGGTGACTTGGCACAAAATCTGATTTATCAGACAGTATGCATGTATCTGCTATTGTTTTATACCAACGTCTACGGCCTTAAGCCCGAAACGGTAGCTGTAATGTTTCTCATTGTCCGAATAGTGGACGTAATTTGGGATCCGCTGGTCGGTACTTTTGTTGATAAACATAATCCACGCCTGGGTAAATATCGTGCTTATTTGGTGCTTGCAGGTATTCCTCTTACCGGATTTGCCATTCTTTGCTTCTGGAATGGATTTTCGGGTAGTCTGGTTTATGCCTATATTACTTATGTGGGGTTGTCGATGCTCTATACTTTAATAAATGTGCCTTATGGAGCCTTAAATGCCTCACTGACCCGTGATACGAACGAGATCACGACACTGACCAGTGTGCGTATGTTTTTGGCTAACACCGGAGGATTGGCTGTGGCTTACGGTATTCCTAAACTGGTGGCCTGTTTATCACCTGACGGACTGACGAATACAGCAGCTAGTGCCGATGCATGGTTTGCCACAATGACTATTTACGGTATTGTAGGATTGTTGCTGCTGGTTTTCTGTTTCACACAATGTAAAGAGCGGGTGGTAATGGATGCGAAAGAAACGGAGAATGTGCAGGTGTCCGATCTTTGGACAGAGTTTCGTCGTAATCGCCCGCTACGTATTCTGGCCTTTTTCTTTATCACGGCTTTCGCTATGATGGCTGTGGGAAATTCGGCAGGATCCTATTATATGTTATATAATGTACACGGAACGAGCGACCAGATGGCCAATTTCATGGCTCTTGGTTCCATTCCGGCCTTTATATTCATGCCTTTGGTACCGTGGATCAAACGCAGGATAGGAAAACGTGCTATGTTTTCTGTGTTTTTGTCGGTGGCTATTATTGGAATGGCGTTACTCTACGTCATTTCGATGATACCATCATTGAAAAATCAGATATGGCTGGTTTATGTGGCTCAGTTTGTCAAATCTACAGGTGTCATCGTAGCTACAGGTTATATGTGGGCATTGGTTCCTGAAGTCATTTCGTATGGTGAATATACCACGGGTAAACGCATTTCGGGCATTGTGAACGCATTGACGGGTATTTTCTATAAGGCGGGTATGGCCCTTGGCGGTGTAGTACCCGGTTTGGTGTTGGCTTATGTAGGTTTCGACCAGAAGAATACCGTCAGCCAGTCCGCTTTTGCCGAACAGGGTATTTTATGGTTGGTAGCCGTAATTCCCGCTTTGCTGCTTTTGCTGGCCATGTTCATCATTTCGAAATATGAACTGGACGATATGACTGTTGAACGTATCAATAAAGAAATAGAGACAAGAACGAAAATTTAAAAATAGAATAGTAACTGATATGAAACAAAAAATGATTTTGGTACTGCTGATGATCACTATGCTGACTTCTTGCAGTACGGCAGGAGGAAATGACCATCAGGAAACTACACTGAGGTCTCTCTTCGGTGACCGCTTTCTGATTGGAACAGCCCTGAATACCGCCCAGATTATTGGGAGGGATACAGCCGCTTTACAGATTGTCCGTACCCACTTCAATTCGGTGGTAGCGGAGAACTGTATGAAATGTGAAGTGATTCACCCCGAAGAGAATCGATATGATTTTACTCAGGCTGACAAATTTGTGGAATTTGGTGAAAAGAACGGAATGGCTGTTATCGGGCATTGCCTCATTTGGCACTCACAGCTTGCACCCTGGTTTTGTGTGGACGATGCGGGCAATAATGTCACTCCCGAAATATTGAAGCAGCGTATGAAAGCCCATATTACGACAATTGTAAGCCGTTATAAAGGACGGATTAAAGGGTGGGATGTCGTGAATGAGGCTATTGTGGAAGACGGTTCTTACCGCAAGAGTAAGTTTTATGAGATATTGGGTAAGGAATTTATCCCGTTGGCATTCCGTTATGCGCATGAGGCTGATCCGGATGCCGAACTCTATTATAATGATTATAATATGCATGTAGCGGGTCGCAGAAATACAGTGGTAGAACTGGTACATTCCTTGAAAACAAAAGGACTGCGTATTGATGCCATAGGTATGCAGGGGCATATCGGCATGGATTATCCTGATATAAAAGAGTTTGAAGAAAGTATGCAGGTTTTTGCCGAAGCCGGTGTGAAGGTGATGGTTACGGAATGGGACATGAGCGCTCTGCCTACTATCAGCATGACGGCCAATGTATCGGATACGGCTGCATATCGAAAAGAATTGAATCCCTATCCAGTGGGATTACCCGATTCGGTATCTCAGGCATGGAATTTTCGTATGAAAATGTTCCTTGACCTTTTTGTGAAACATTCGAATTTCGTATCCAGAGTGACAGTATGGGGAGTAACAGACGAAGACTCATGGAAAAACAACTTTCCGGTATGTGGTCGACATGATTATCCGCTTCTTTTTGATCGTAACTATGAACCGAAACCGTTTGTGAAAGAACTGCTCTTTGATAAAAAATAAAATGATCTGTTTAATCTGCAATATAGACTAAATATGAAAAAAGAAATGAGATACCTGGTTCCGGGTGATTATATGGCAGATCCGGCCGTACATGTCTTTAATGGTAGGGTTTACATCTATCCCAGCCACGATTGGGAAAGCGGCGTAGAGGAGAACGATAATGGCGATCACTTTAATATGAAAGATTACCATGTCTTCTCTACTGACAACATAATGCATGGAGAAGTCACTGACCACGGCATTGTCCTGCAGGTAGAGGATATTCCCTGGGCAGGCCGCCAGTTATGGGATTGTGATGTGGCTGAGAAGGATGGAAAGTATTACATGTATTTTCCACTGAAGGATAAAAACGACATTTTTCATATTGGTGTGGCAGTTAGTGACAAACCGGAAGGTCCGTTTATTCCGCAATCTGATCCTATCAGAGGGAGTTACAGTATTGATCCCGCCATATTGGATGACGGTGATGGAAATTACTATATGTATTTTGGTGGCCTTTGGGGCGGGCAACTACAACGTTATCATAATAACAAGGCTGTGGAGAGTGCCGCGTTTCCGGCTGACAACGAACCAGCCATTCCCGCACGGGTGGCCAGGCTAAGCCGAGACATGCTGGAATTTGCAGAGAAGCCCCGTCCGGTTGTGATTCTGGATGAAGAAGGTCGTCCATTAACCCAGGGGGATAATGGACGTCGTTTCTTTGAGGCGTCCTGGATGCACAAATATAAGGGGAAATATTATTTTTCCTATTCTACGGGAGATACACATCGTTTGTGCTATGCTGTGGGTGACAATCCCTACGGGCCGTTCACTTACAGAGGTGTGATCCTTACGCCAGTGGTAGGCTGGACCACTCATCATGCCATTATTGAATATCAGAACAAATGGTATTTATTTCATCATGATTGTGTGCCTTCGGGTGGGAAAACCTGGCTTCGTAGTCTGAAAGTAACGGAACTGGAATATGATATGGACGGTAATATAATTACAATAGATGGAGGAGCGTAGGGCTGGAACACTTCCGTTTTGATCCGGCAAGTTCCTTGTTGATTGTAGGGTTATTTGTCAGGATAACTAGACTACAGCTTGGTTGTCCGCCGATAATTGTGTTTTGTAAAAAGGAACAATATAAATTTTGATGTTGGTGAACAAGCTAACGTGACCATGGTCATTCCACTGTCATGTGATATTTTTATTGTGTCCTGTAAACAAACGAAAGTTTAGGATATTATATGAAAAAAACAGGCTGTAGTGACAACTTTTGTGTATGCTATTATAGATTATTAGAAGCAGAATGATTATAATGGTATAATTGATGGGCGGGTAATGAGCGCCTGATATGTTCAGCGGTATTATCTGCCTTTCCTTTTCCTGAGTCGGTAGAACAGGAGAAGGAAAGGAGAAAGAAAAACAAAACGAATCATGTGGCTGAGATTTAAAATATTTGTAGGATATATCACTCTGATTGCCCTGCTCACTTTTACCATTTATTTTTTCCGCAAAGAACAGACAAAGCGTATTATGCTTCAACAGGATGAACAGGAACTTCTTCATTTCTGGCATCTGACCGGCGAAGCCTACGCCGGTCTGTTGGATCTTGCTACTTATGGAGAGACGGTCAGTGTGTGGGACGAGAACGATCGGAGTACTTACCAGAAAAGGAGAGATGAAGTATGCGGCACATTACAGTCCTTGAAGCAATATGTTCATACATCTGAACAACGGGTGCGTATAGATTCGCTGTGCCTGCTTTTGGAGAGAAAGGGGCAGTTGCTTGACACGGTTATGCATACGTTCAGTCGTTTTCGTTCGGTTGGTGAAATCATAAACCGGAAAATTCCGATGATTGCATCCCGTGCCCGCGATGACAGAACGCTTGTTGGAGTAAAAGAGGAAATTCCGAAGAAAAGTTTCTGGTCCTTCCTCAAACGCAAGAAGAGAAAATCCGTTTATTTGGAACAGAAAGAAAAACGGGAACGGCTGCATCCAGCGGAAATGGACCGGCAGATTTCAACTGCCGGTATGCTGTATTCTCTGAACAGGGAACTGACCGGCAGGCAGGAGACTGAGCGTGAAAGGTTGTTGGCACAAATGGAGCGTCTGTACAATAATAATATGGCATTAAACTGCAGATTGTACGGTATCATTAGGGATTTTGAATCGGAAACGGACCGGCGCCTTGAAGAACGTTACATGCAGTTCCTTTGGGCACGAGACCGGTCCTTTTATACGGTTTCCACCCTTGCCGTCTTTATTTCATTGCTGACTATTCTCCTTTATATTATCATACATAGGGAGTTGAATCGACGGAACCGATACCGGCGTCAGTTGGAAGCTTCCAACAGGGAAAACACGGAACTTCTCCAATCCAGGAAGTGTATGATGCTGACTATCGCCCATGACCTGCGTTCTCCCCTTGCCACCATCAGAGCAACGGCAGAACTGTTGCCCGATGAAAAGGAAAGGGCCGGACAGGCGGAATACGCTGAAAATATCCGGCATGCATCCGACTATATGCTTTCTCTGGTTGACACGCTGATGAATTTCTATCTGCTTGATACAGGGCAGGCACGAGAGAATATCTCCGTCTTTTGTCTGGAAACCCTGTTCAGGGAGATTGCAAACAATTACATGCCGCTCGTCCAAAAGAAAGGATTGCAACTGTTTCCCCGGTATTCCGGTCTGAACGTTGTTGTCAGTTGCGACAAGGGACATTTGCAGCAGATTGTGAACAACCTGCTTTCCAACGCCCTGAAATTTACCGGGAAAGGATATGTCCGGCTGGAAGCGACATTCAGTAGCGGAGAACTGTGTATCAAAGTGCAGGATACGGGAGCGGGGATGAATGATGAGGAGCAGAAACGGATATTCGATGCGTTCGAAAGGCTTGACAATGCCCGCGGCATTTCAGGTTTCGGGCTTGGCCTTGCTATCGTTTCCCGGCTTGTTTCACAGCTGGGCGGTTCCATCGGGGTGGAGAGTCACCCGGGGAAAGGCAGCTGTTTTACCGTATCTCTGCCCCTTTACCCTGCCGACAGTAGTTCCTTGAAGGAGGAGTTACAATTTCCGTCTGATTATCAAACGGAAGGACTGCGTATTCTCCTTCTTGACGATGACCCGAGACAACTTTCCGTAACACGGGAGATGTTCAGGCGAAACCGGGTTGAATGTGACTGTTATACCGATTTCCGGCAGGTGGTTGCAAAATTGCGGGATGAGGATTATGACGCGTTGTTGACGGATATCCGCATGCCTGACATGGACGGTTTCGGGTTGCTGGAGTTGTTGCGTTCATCCAATATGGAAAGGGCTGGAACAATTCCGGTCATAGCCGTGACTGCCGATATGGATCCGGAAGAAGAGTACCTTTCCCGGGGATTTTCCGGATGTGTCCGTAAGCCTTTCCTGATGAATGACCTGTTGGAAACCGTTTCCCGAATTGTCGGAAAGACAAGACGGACGGTATGGCAACCGGATTTCTCTCTGATTCTTTCGGAAGAAGACAATAAGGATGAGATGCTCGGTGTCTTTATCTCGGAAAGCCGCAAGGACCTTGACAGGTTACATGGGGCGTTGGAAAAGGATGACCGCCAGACAGTCCGTGAGATCTTGCACAAGAACCTTCCCTTGTGGACAAGTGTCCGCCTTGATTATCCGATAGAGGAACTGCAAACAGTTGTGCTGTCCGATCCGGAACTCTGGACGGAAGAACAGATAAGGTGTATCTATAAGATAGGGGAAGCAGCAGGGAAACTAACTACCTGTGCTGAAAATATAAAGAAGAATATAAAATAAGTAAATGAAAAATATACTGATTATAGAGGATGATGTTGTCTTCAGCCGCAGTATCAGTAACTGGTTGAAGAAAAAGGGTATGACAACCGGGCATGTGGCTACACTCTCGGCAGCCCGTAAGGAACTTCAGGCTAAAGAGTTCGACCTTGTCCTGGCAGACCTACGCCTGCCGGACGGCAGCAGTATGGAGTTGCTGAAGTGGATGAAAGGAAAACATTATTCCATCCCGTTCCTTATCATGACCAGTTACGGTCAGGTGGAGAATGCAGTGGAAGCCATGCAGCTTGGGGCTTCCAATTACCTTTGCAAGCCGGTACAACCGGACCGGCTTTGGGAAGTCATAGAAAAAGAGCTCAGCCGTTCGCAGCATGGCAGCACAGAATTCTACTGCGGTGAAAGTGAAAAGGCCCGTGAAATGTACCGGCTGATAGGCCCTGTGGCCCGTTCCGACATGTCCGTCTTGCTTCGCGGAGCATCGGGTACGGGTAAGGAACATATTGCTGCTGAGATTCATGAGCGGAGCCTGCGCAGACACAAGCCTTTTGTTGCCGTGGATTGCGGTGCTGTTTCCGATGATCTTGCCAGATCCGAGTTCTTCGGACACTGTAAGGGGGCGTTTACGGGTGCGGACAGTGACAAGGCGGGACTTTTTCAGGCTGCCGAAGGTGGTACGTTGTTCCTTGATGAAATCGGTAACCTTGCTCCCGTGAATCAGACGAAACTGCTTCGTGTTCTGCAGGAGAAGCGTTATTTGCCGGTCGGGACAGTCAGGGAACGTCCCTTTGACGTCCGCCTTATCGCCGCCACCAATGCGGATCTGGAGAAAGCTATAGCGGAAGGGAGTTTTCGGGAGGATTTGTACCACCGGCTGAACGAGTTCACTATCCGGGTTCCCCTGCTCTCCGAATGCGGGGAGGATATCCTTCCGTTGGCTGAATTCTTTCTGAAGCAGTTTTCCGCGAGATACGGGAAATCGGTTCAGGGCTTCGACCGGGAAGCGGCTGCCGTGTTACGACAATACGGCTGGCCAGGGAATATTCGTGAGCTGAAGAATACCGTCCGGCGTGCCGTCGTGTTTTTCGGGGAGGGGCGGATATCCGCGCAGGAACTGAATCTGGATCAGGACGTGAAATTGGGAAATATGATTATCCGTCCGGAAAAGGAGGAGCAGCAGATACTTCGGATACTTGGGCAGACCGGCAACAACCGCACCCTTGCCGCCCGTATACTCGGCATCAGCCGGACTGCCCTGTATTACAAGCTGAAGAAATACGGGATTGTGTGAATAAGGGAACATGATATACAGGACAGGCCTCGTTTTCTGGGGTCTGTTTCATCTTTCAAAATCATGGAGGGGGAATGCGCATTTATTCCTGTTCCCCGTTTTTCTTCTTTTGGTCATCTTTATTCTCCAGTCCCAGTCGTTTGCAGAGTTCCGGGTCTTTTTTAATGCGTTCCATTTCCATGTTGATGATTGCCTGCGCATCCGCCTTGATCCTGTCATAGTTCCGCCCTATCTGCTGCATCATGATGTCGTTTCCCTCCCTGTCCCTGAATTCATTAATGACAGGGATCGGCTTATATGCCTTCTCCTCCGCGCTGACCTTTGCATGGTCGACGATGATCTCCGCATGAAAGATTTTCTGGTCTATCTTCTCCCCGAAATTATCCGATACGGCACCGACAAAGGTCCCCTGCGAGAGGTTTGCTATCTTGGAAGCAGGAATAAGAGAGTCGAGTTGCGTGTTGATAGAGGTGGACACATCCTGACGGTTGATGGATACGGACTGCCGCTTCTGGAGTACTTTCCCGAACCGCTCTGAAAGTGTCCTGGCGGTTTCCCCGACCACCTGGCCACTAAAAATATTGCCCACAGTGTTTTGCACCACTTTGGATTCTTTTTCACCATAATCGCGGTTTAATTGGCTGAAATCCTGAAAGCCCAGACAGACTGCTACCTTGTTGCTTCGTGCCGTGGCAATCAGATTGTCCAGTCCCCTGAAATATATAGTCGGTAATTCGTCAATGATTACCGTGCTTTTCAGTTGTCCTTTTTTATTAATCAGCTTTACAATGCGGGAGTTGTACAATCCCAGGGCTGCCGAATAAATATTCTGCCGGTCGGGATTATTGCCTACGCACAGCAGTTTCGGCTCATTCGGGTTGTTAATATCTAAGGAAAAATCATTACCTGTCATTGCCCAGTAAAGCTGTGGAGAAATCATTCTGGTGAGCGGGATTTTTGCACTGGCAATCTGTCCCTGGAGCTGGTCCTGCGCTCCGGATTTCCAGGCGTCCATAAAGGGTGAAAGGTAGTTCTCCAGCTCCGGATAAGAGGTTAATATAGTAAATAAATCTGAATACGGTTTGTTCAGCAGTTCCACTGCATGAGGGAATGTGCAATAGATGCCATTTTTGTAAATCTTTAAATACCAGATAATTGCCGCCAGAAGAATGATGGGTGATTCCACAAAAAAATCTCCCTGTTTTTCAATCCACGTTTTGTTCAAATTCAGCATGATTGTGTAGCTTGCTTCATATGCATCCGAGATGTCCGTCATGAACTCCGGATTGATAGGATTACATCTATGTGATTTACGCGGGTTATCGAAATTAATGACATAGAATTTGGGCTTTACCTTATATTTATCCATATTGTTTAACAATGTGTTATACGCGATTACGGACAGGTCATCGAATTTGTAATCATAGATATAGCAACTATATCCCTTTGAAATCATCTGGCGTATGTAGTTATTTACCACTGCGTATGATTTTCCCGAACCGGGCGTCCCCAAAACTATGGTTGCGCGGAAGGGATTTACCACATTAATCCATCCGTCATTGAGCCTCCCCTGATACTGAAACTTTGTCGGCAAGTTGACTGAGTATTCATTTTCCATCAACCGGGTTTCCTGTTGGAAAGACTCGTTTTCGAGATTGAATACATCTTCCATCAGGTTGTGTCTGTATAAACGGCTCATCCATAATCCTGCCATCAGCAGGCAAAGATAACCGGAAACCAATGTGAAGACATAAAGTGTGGTGACAGCCGTATGGGGCAGGCTCAAATCCAATATCCACCAGTTGAGAAAGAAAAGGATGCATCCTGCGAAGAGTGCTGCATAGATTTTATGCCGGGTGATCTTCTCGCCCTTGACGCCTTTTGTCCCCAGACACGAGACAGCCAGCAGCAGGGTAACTGCCAGTTTGCTCCATAAGACGCAATTGAAAATACCGGTTGTATTGTTGAAGTTCATAATTATCTTGTCTATCACTTCCAGATTTAAATTCCAACTGGTAATGCTCGGATAACAATACACATACACGTGTACCACTAAAAGAAAAATGCTCACTGCCCTTCCGAATTCCATTATTTTGGCGAGTGCTCTCAAATCATCTTCTTGTTGCATAAGAATTGTGTATAAAATGGGTTAATATAAATGACTGCTTTTTAGACGCCGCGAGACTTTCGTTTCGCTTTCCTCTTTTTCTTCATGCGGCGCGCAAGGGCCTCTTCTTCATAATCTACCGGACTGGTTTCCATGGAGAATATGCCTGCGGCCTGTTCCAATGCGCTTCCCGGTTCCGCCTTGTGCGAATGATGCTGCCATAGTTCGGTGCCGGTATGTGCAGAACGTTCTGTGGCAGGTATACCGTCCCACCATTTGAAAAGTTCATTGTAAATGTTAGCAGAAAACTCCTTGCCCATGCGCGAACCGTTGAATACTTCCCGCCTGTTATGGTCGATGAACGTGACACCATAGATACGTCCCTTTTCATTTTCCCGGAATATCACATCAATGCGTGCTTTCTTTAATAGCCCTGTCAGTTCTTCACGGGAACGTGCGTGCCGCATGACATAAGCCACCTGTGCATGAATAGCCGGTGCCCATTTACCATCCTTGAAATCCCTGGTGTGTGAAAGCATTTTCTTTTTCAGGCGTTCGTTCCCGAAACGTTTTCCGAAGCGTGAACTCTTGAAAGGCGGGCTGACCACTTTCCCGCTATCATCGGTTGCCGAGTAGATAATACCGGTATAAGGCTGGCCTTTGAATTCTCCCCGTACCTGCCTTGCTTCAATATTAAAGGTAGACAATACTGCACTGTATTCCCCGAATGTCTGGAAGCAGTAACTCCCGAGCACCGCTTTCAGGGTGTTTCCTATCTGATACCGTATATCGCCCCCGGATGCATTGACTTTCTTTAATTCCGCTTTCAGGTTCCGCTCTTCCATGTCCGCGCTGTTGCGCAATCCGAAATCCGTTTCCAATTCCCGGCAGGCGGTCATGGAACGGCGGTGCTCGAAAGAATCGTTGATTTTCCGTCCCTCTTCATCCACACATACACTTACAATGTGAATATGCGTATTGTACGTATCCCCGTGTTTGTAGGTAATGTATGGCTGCTTGCCATATCCCATTTTCTGCATGTACATTTGTGCCAGTTCTGCCAGCTGTTTATCATCAAGTTTGTCCTCCGGTGCCGGACTGAGTGCGATGTGCAGGACAGGTTTCTCCGTGTTCCTGTTTGCTAGCAGGTAATTTTCAAATGAGAGTAATGCAAGGCGCATGTCCTCGCTTGGTAGCCCCAGGCGGTCTGAAATCATCCGGTTGCCGGAGAGTATTTCAGCCGTTCCTCTCTCCACTTTCTCATGGTTGTAATTCAGTGCCCCGTAGAGGCTGGCTCCATGACTTATTTTTGCAACCATTTCTTTTGGTATTCTTCGGTTAGCGCTATAGTTTTTTTAGTCAGTAGCATCAGTTCAAGTGTCATTTTCTCCAGTTTGTAAAGTAGCGACATCGCACGTTTTTCCCCGAAATTGGTCTTGATGGCGCGTACGACCTGATTGTAGTTGTTACCGACAGCCTGGAATTGTTTGTGAAATTCCGTAAGGCGGATGTAGTAATCCATTGTCGCCTTGTCGATTTTAACCACTTTGATTGTACCTCCGAAGATGGCTTTTTTAATGAAACGTGTTTTGTCTTTTGCTTCTGATGCTGTAACCAGCTTTTCAAACCTCGTGTTCTCTCCGGCATTCAGGCGGAAGCTGTATTTGTAGTCCGCCGGATCGCTTTTGGGCTTTCTGCCTGTTTTCGCTCTCGCTTCTTCTTTCATATTCTTTTGGGTATTGGGTCCATACTCTTTTTCTCATTAGAATTTCCGACTTTGGAGGAAATACCCCGACTGTCAGGTCGGGCAAGTGGTTTTCGTCGGACAGGACACTTCCTGTCGGACGAAAACACAACTTGCTATGTTCGTTTGAACATAGAATCCTCCTTCGTCGGATTGCTGCGCGACGTTCACGGCGTGCTGTAGTCCGATGAAGCATGGTTTCCTCCATAGTCTTATTCCGACTTTGCAAAGTTACGGTATAAAAAATGCTTTATCAATACGGTGCCTATGGTAGTGGGACAATACTGTGTATTCCGGTTGAATGTGACGTTGGTCATGTATGGATACGGCACCGTTCCGTTGCAATGATACGTAGGCGTATCGATGCCATGAGGCAGCTTTTGTATAGATACAGTCGTGCATAACGAATATTGACGTTTGGCATCAAAGGTACATTCCGTTTTTAGCGTGACGCAAGGCTGCATGTATCGTATCGGTCCGGCACAAGAGAAGTCGTATTGATGTGGTGCAGACTGTGACGGGACGGTACTGTGTACCCCGGTTGGATGCGATACCGCCCATGTATGGAAACAGTGATACATAGCCGTATTCATGCTGCTGTACAGTATTGTGCGGCGTCACTTGATGTAAGGATACAGGCGAAAAGAAAATAAGTCATTAACCCTTAATTTCATGAAGTTATGAAGAAGGAACCTTTATTTGTAGCCCTCAGCAATCAGAAGGGCGGAGTCGGTAAATCAACGTTAACCGTGTTGCTTGCCAGCTATTTCCATTACCATAAGGCAAAGAACGTGCTTGTGGTAGATTGTGACTACCCCCAGCACAGCATGATGACTATGCGTGAATGGGACATAAAAAATGTGGAAAAGACCCCTCGTCTGCAAAGTTTGCTGGTGGAGCAGTTCGGGGATACGGGCAGAAAGGCCTACAATATCCTGGCTTCCACGCCCGAACAAGCCAAGGAAACTGCCTATGGTTTTATAGACCGTTCCGATACCGAATATGACCTTGTCCTTTTGGACCTTCCCGGAACGGTCAATACCACCAGTCCATCATCAATATGGACTATGTTTTTACCCCGATCACCCAGGAGAGGATGGTCATGCAGAGCAGCATGTCATTTGTCCTGTCCATCCGGGAATATCTGCTTCATCACAAGGGAGTCCCCTTGCGTGATATCCATATGTTCTGGAATAAAATGGACAAGCGCGTCTCCAGGGACTTGTATGACGCTTATATGGAAATCATCCGTTCTTTGGGATTACCTGTATTGAATACGGTCCTTCCGGCTGCGGAGCGTTATAAAAAGGATGTCGGTTTGAACGGGCAGATATTCCGCAGCACCCTGTTTCCGCCTTCCGCCGCCGCTCTGAAAGGAAGCAACCTCGATCTGCTTGCCGCTGAAATGGAAACCATACTCGGACTTTAACCGGACATGACTATGGCAAACAAGAACAGATCCGTCTATAATGTGGACGAGGACGCGCTCAAGCGTATGGTAGCCGGAGATACAACGGCCTTGGAAAAGATAAGGAAACAGGATGAACGGCCGGAAGAAGATGCCGGTGCCTCCGGAGTGTCGGAAGAAAAAGAAAAGAAACCTGATGTCTCCATTGAGAAGAAACCGTTCGCGGGGAAGAAAACACCGCGGGCATACGGCTTTGATGATTACCGGGAACAATTCCTGCAACAGAAACTGACTGGAGCCAGAAGACAGACTTATATACATGATTCACTGTATAAGGTCCTGGCCAGGGTGCTTCCGGTCATTGCACCGGAAATGTCTGTCCCCACATTTGTGAACAGTGTACTGTCGGACCATCTGAAAAGGTATCAGGATATAATTAACGGAATGTATAATCGGGAAGCGACCCAAAAACCGGTGGAATGGGAACTATAGTTTATTTGTCGATACGTCTTGCCTGTGCCTGTTATATATTATATAAGGTATGTGGGCAGAAAAAGAAGATACGTGAAATTTGTGACCTGCTGTATACGAAGTTACCTCCCGTAAAAGAGAAAGAGCTGGAAAATGTCTTGTCGGAACCGGGCGGCGAATCCGGCATTATGGGCAGCACCTGTTTTGTCTATCTGGATGAGGATGCAGGAAAGAGCGTTGCCCCCTATATGAGCCAGCCGTTGGAAACGGCTGCGGATTTTATAGGTGAGGAGGAAGATGTCGCTGAGGAAGAAGTGGAATGTAAATTCGGAGCGGATAAGGATATTCCGGAAGATGAAGTGGAATGCAAACTGCCTTTGGAGGAGATGAGAATGCTGAAAGAGGAACAGGAAGAACTGGACGGAACGTATCCGGCAGTGGATGCCGTTTCACGGGTCGTAACGCCTGATGATCTTGACAATGCTGGCAACGTATTGTTTAAACTGAATGATGCGGACAAGGATGAGGAGAAATCTCTCCGTGCGGCCCTTACTCTGCACACCATCCGGGAAACAGACCTGTTTGAGATTTTTTCTTCCCAGGTCGAGAATAAGAATGTCATTGACAGTCTGATGGGAAAATATCTGGACGGGAACGGGAACCCTCTGTCCGTGCGGAAAACAAAATCTGTCGTACCTGTATCGGACGGTTGGAAGCAATATCTGTGACCTTTCGGGTATACCAAAAACGCATCCCGGAACAAATGCCGGGATGCGTTTTTATTTTCCTTACGGCTGTTTTCTTCTATTCCTTATTTCCGGACAATTCGTTGTTGATTAACTCTTTGATCTGTTTTTGTGGAATCAGGTAACTGTATTCGGAAACTCCGATCGGAGCCGTTGAGCCTTGCAAGGCCACTTCCACTTCCACATTGTTCCTGTCCGCACACAATATAATACCGATGGACGGGTTCTCGTCCGGCATCTTTACCTGTCTGTCCAACAGGTTCAGGTAAAAGTTCATTTTCCCCACATATTCAGGTTGGAATGAACCTATTTTTAATTCCAGCGCTATCAGGGACCGGGTACAGCGGTTGAAAAAGAGCATATCCACAAAATATTCCTTATCCTCCAGTACTAGGCGGTACTGGTTTCCGATAAAGCTGAACCCCTTTCCCATTTCGAGCAGGAATGTTTTTATCTTGTCCACGAGCCTTCTTTCCAATTCCAGTTCCAGTATAGGTTTTGTGATTCCCAGGAATTCCAGATTATACCTGCTTTTCAACATTTCTTCCGCCTGTTCCTGTAAACATTCCGGCAGGGTTTCCTTGAAATTATGCAATTTGGGTTGTTCCTCCCTTGTTGAGAAAGCGTCCGCTTTGATATAATTCAGCAGCACATCCCTTGTCCAGCCCAGTTCCGTGCTCCTTGTCGCGTAAAAGTATATTTCTTCCGGGTTCTTGCACTTGCTCATTAACAACAGGTTGTGTCCCCAAGGTAAAACTGCAACGCTCTGTTGCAGTTTCCGGCTTTCCCCGCAATATCGTTCATAAAACCGTTTCATTTCCCAGAGGTTCCTCGAAGAAAAGCCCGTAGTTCCGGGAAATTCTTTCTGCAAATCAGAAGCAAGCATTTCCACTACCTGTGCTCCGTATCCTTTGCTCAAATGTTGTGCGGACAGTTCCTTGCCGATGTTCCAATATAATTCCATTGTTGCACTGGTTATCTTGCGTGCAACCTGGATTCTTGAACTTTTGATTTCTGCAACGATGCGCTGCAGAATCTGTTTGTAATCATATTGAACTGTTTCCATTGTCCTGTCAGTTTATTTGCCACGAAGATAGCAATAATATTCCGGAAAACATGGAATTGTCCTTTCTTCATTATGTTTCATTGGCATTTCTTCGCTTCTGTTCTTTTGATGGAAAACCGGCTGTTGTAAACGTCTTTTTGTTTTACGTTTAAGAAAGAACTTCTTATAAGCTTTGATGCTGTTAATGGAGAACTGACAAGCTCTGGAATTAAATTGCTTTTATCAATATGGTTTTCTGGCAGATATTAACAGACTTGTTTCTCTTTCAACCGGGCTGAAAGACGTCTGTGCTTTGCAAGATATGACATCTGCTGACATTTGCTGCCACCTGATGAAATGTTTGTATCATGGTCTTTTGTCCCCTCCTATATTTGCGTTCGAATTCAATTTTATGTCTCACCTTAAACGATTCTACAATGAGAAAGAGAATCCTTTTTTCAGTGCTTTTCGCGTTTTTCGCAGCCGGCTCTTTTGCGCAGGGGCAGGGGCTTGCGGGCATTAACGAAGCCACGAGCATGCTGACCTCGTATTTCGATCCGGCAACCAAACTGTGCTATGCCATCGGCGCGGTGCTTGGACTGGTCGGGGGTATCAAGACCTACAGCAAGTTTTCAAGCGGTGATCCCGATACCAGCAAGACGGCAGCCAGCTGGTTTTTCGCCTGTATATTTTTGATTGTGGCCGCCACTATCCTGCGTTCCTTCTTCCTCTAAAGGCTATGGAATACGAGATAAATAAAGGCGCGGGTAATCCTTTGGAGTTCAAGGGCCTGAAATCACAGTACCTTTTTATTTTTGCGGGCGGGCTTGTCGCGGTGCTGCTTGTGGTGGTCATCCTTTATATAGCCGGTGTGAACCAGTGGATATGCATTCCTTTCGGACTCCTGTCCGGTTCGCTGCTGGTCTGGCTGACCTTCCGCCTGAATGCCCGGTATGGTGAACACGGCCTTATGAAGCTGCTGTCGGGGAAACGCCATCCTCGTTATCTGATCCACCGCAGGAGATTATTCCGATTACTGACCAAAAGAAGAAAGAAATGAGAAATGTATTGAAAGCTGAAACGCTTGAACGTAAGTTCCCCCTGCTGTCTGTGGAAAACGGCTGCATTGTCAGCAAGGACGCCGACCTGACCGTGGCCTTTGAGGTGGAACTTCCCGAACTGTTTACTATGACTGCGGCCGAATACGAGGCTGTCCACTCGTCCTGGGTAAAGGCTGTCAAAGTGCTGCCGGATTTTTCGGTTGTCTGCAAGCAGGACTGGTTCACGAAGGAGATCTACCGTCCTGATTTCCGGGACGGTGAACAGAGCTTCCTGTCGAAAAGCTATGAGCGCCATTTCAACGAGCGCCCGTACCTGAACCACAAATGCTACCTGTATCTGACGAAGACCACGCGTGAGCGCAGCCGGCAGAGGAGTGACTTCAACAGCCTCTGCCGCGGTTCCCTTCTGCCCAAGGAGATGGTTGACAAGGACACGGCGGCCCGGTTTCTGGAAGCTGTGGAACAGTTCGAGCGTATCATGAACGATTCCGGCCATGTCAGCCTGCGCAGGCTGGAGGCGGACGAGATTACCGGCACTGAGGGACGTCC
>OHOP01000392.1_pt1 | contig 22300 bp, 22 predicted proteins | sample 1569821 | NCBI WGS metagenome assembly OHOP01 (sample SAMEA3879527, study PRJEB24766) | human gut metagenome | biome: human-associated habitat; feature: feces | place: USA | collected 1985/1987
CTACTGATTTTGTCGGTTACATAATCTGCGATTGATGATAACTTAGTCATATACATCCTGTTTTGGATGCAAAGTTACGCATTTTCGGGCAGAATCTTGCGCAATTACTTATCCCAAGTATTTCTTATGAGCCAATTTTACATTATTTTGGTTCACAATCGCATAATGCAGTGTTGTGTCAATACGTACATGTCCAAGTAAGCGTTGCACCTGTTCAATAGGCATACCTTTGTCGATAGCCATTGTCGCAAGGGTACGACGGAACTTGTGAGGATGAACTTTAGGTATAGAAAGTGCTTGTCCCAATTTCCGGATTTTTACTTCTACGCCACTGATAGTAAGGCGTGTGTGAGGAGAATGGAGTGAGACGAATAAAGCAGGATTGTCGTCAGTACGCCCATTGAGGTATTGTTGCAAATGCAGTTTGGTTCGGGCATTGAAGTAAACAACACGTTCCTTATTTCCCTTTCCGAATACCACACACTGTCGTTCGTGAAAGTCTATATCTTCACGGTTCAGTTTTACTAATTCACCTACACGAATGCCTGTAGATGAAAGAAAGTCTATAATAGCAAGGTCTCGTTTGTTAGTGCAACTATCTCGAAGTTGCTCCAATTGTTCGTCAGAAAGTACCTCTTTTACAAGTGAATCAGTTTTAACCTTGTGGATACGTCTGACCGGACTTTTGGCGATGTAGTCTTCATCTTCTAACCATGCAAAGAAACTGGAAAAGATGCGTCGCATATTGTCAATGGTAACTTTACTGGATTGATGTTCTTCTTGATAATCGGATAGATAAGTACGAATGTCGGATGTGGTAATATGACAGATAGCCATTGAAAGTGTAACTAATAGCCGTTCAATGGTATTACGGTAGTACGCCAATGTCTTATCCGAACACCCCTCTATTTTCTTTGCTGATATAAAAGAGTTAAGAAACTGTTCGTTTTCTTGTGTTTGCTGGTACACACACTCCTCTTTTTCGATAATCTCAACGTTATGCAGTTCTGATGTAAGCACAGCTTTAAGCTGCGCCATTTGTCGGCAATCTAAGTCACGCTGCATCTTCGCAACTATCGCCTGAATGATGTTTTCTTTCATAATTCTGATATTTACGTCCTTATATATAATATAAGAGACTGCTAAATCAGAATTTAGAGGTTTATAATCTCTGGTTGTAGCTTAAAGGCATCGGCATATACACGCATTTGGTAAAGATTGATGTGTGGGTTCAGTTTCTTACGGACAAACTGAATTATTTTTTCTTTCTCTTGCTCATCTATGTTGACACCAAAATAGATCGACTCAAAACATTCTCCTTTCACCGGCATATAATGGTGTATCTCTCGCCAATCCCATGTTTCCTTAGGATGTTTGGCTTGTGTTGGAGTCAAGGCTGCATACATAGCACTTGGTTTAGGCATTACTAATCTGACCTCCTGCTCATATTCCCACTCCTTCGCTTTTGTTTGCCATTGGTAATTGAAAATATACTGTGCTGAATTATATGCGCTTGGACGTTCGATGATATTACAATATTGAACATCAAGGACAATAGGATTAATGTATATTGAGCCAAACATTGGAGGAACAGATTCTAGTACTTTATCCAAATCAAGACCAATGCAGATGCCTTTGTGGTTATAACAATAATGTGCCCACATGAGTATAGAGTCATTGATTTTTGACAAGCTGCACAGCCATGTATCATTACGCAAATTGAATGCATCGTTTTCCTCTTTCTCTACCCACCAATCCTTTGGTATCCATCCTTGAAGTTTAGAGTCCGGCACATTTGAGTAGTCAATTAATTTAGGATGACAATCAAAAGGGTCATTCAGTTGAGACGCATTAGTGAATTGGAGATTCCGGTTTCCAATCATGCTCTTTGCGCCAACTATATCTAAATATTTGTAGAGTATACGAGACATTTTTTATTCTATTGTTATTTGTCCATTCATTAAAAGTGGTAAAAGTTCGTCACGCTGCTTAGTCAAAACTTTGAGCTGTGCGATATTATTATGTAAATGTACTATTATATTTTCAATCAGTAGAGAAAATTTTATTGCTATTTCAGAATTATAAGGAAAATCAAATTTCATCATAAGTTCTGGATTTATTCTTCTGTGGCTATGAGAAGTACCAGTAGCACCTTGCGTACAGTATTCAATGAATTTTGCACTTTTAGCCAACATGAACAAGAAACCTTTTGTTTTCAGAGAAGCAGGATTCCATACAACAAATTCTGTTGAACAAATCTGATTAGATCCTCTATTTCCACAGATTACTCGACTTGTCCAAGGATTAAGTTTAGATACCAAAATACAATTGTTAGTGACTATAAACTTTGCACTTTGAATATCTATTCCATATTCTTCTGCGTAAGTTCCTGTTTTATCATATTCGGGCAAACTATAATGTTTGAATAATTCATTAGGCTGTGCCTGTGGATTAACTGTTTCTTTTGAAATACTTGCTAATTGATAAATGTTTGCATTTGTCCACTCTTTTGGAATCATTCTTTTTAACTTTTCATTCCATACCATTTCTCCACCACTTGATTTATACGGCTTGCCATCTTTGTTGGGAAAGTCAAACTGCACAAACCAGTAATCATAGAGTTGCTTTGCCATCGCTTCTAAATTCTGATTTATCGGTATATAAGAAAAGGAGAGGAAAAATCCCCTCCTTAACTCTAAACCATGTCTCAGACATTCAAATCCTTCAGTGCAAGTGCATAATTGGGACAAAAAACGTCCATTATACACTTTAAACCAAGTGTCTGATAATACTTGTAGTCATCATCTTCGGTGCAGAGGTATTTGTAACCGTAGCGTGGCATGTACTCCTTGAAGAACCGAGCCAAGTCTTTCAGGCTTTCTTCTTGGTTCTTTTTGAAATTACTGCGCACAATGATGATAGACCAGTCGGGAAAGTTGCCTCTTCCACAGCTATACTCCCAGAAGCGGATATAGCAGTCTAAATCACGTTCACGAATGTCCACACAAAAGCCGTTGGCATGGGACATCACGCTACAGCTTTCTCTGTAGCCAAATTTCTCACACAAGTAGAGATTGAAATCAAGAATTAAATCTTTTTGTACCATAAATAATTGGGTTTTAAAAATTAATAAATAGAGAATTATAAATGAAAGCCTCGCTTACGCTTAGCCTTTTTCTTTTTCATTCGGCGATTGAACTCTGCTTCTTCTGCGGCAGTGGCATCGTAGGATGAGCTACCGTTTAGCAAACCGAGACTGATGCCAAAGCTATCATCGGAATGGGAAACGCTTTGCTGTACCTCTTCTTTTTGTTGTTTGGATTCCTGTTTGGCAGACTCCAACAAAGATGCACAAGCATTCTCTTCCAGTCGGTTGTCGATATTCAAGTAGCTGAACTCTCGACCTACTTTTGACCCGGAGAAAGAAAAGCCGTTATGTTCAAACTTGACACCTTGTATTTCCCGTGTAGTCCGGCTGACTTTGAATTTCATATCAATGTCACGGTCGGCAAGCGCATCTTTCAAATCATCCCAACTATGGGCTTTAGGCAGTTCTTCTTTCAATGCTTTGTATATCTCATGCTTTGCCTTGTCGTAGGGTCGCAAGCGTTCCTCTTTGATATGGTCTTTACCATTGGCAAAGTGCAAGCGATATTTGGCGGTCAGCATTTTGCAGACTTTCTCATTCCTACGGAAGTCGTTCTTGTCGCTAATCGTTTTGCCGTCATTGTCCACTCGGTTGAACACGATGTGGCAATGCGGATGTTCACGGTCGATATGCCGAGCAATGATGTATTGCGTATTTTCAATACCCATCAGTTTCATATAGTCGTGCGCTATGCTCAGCATTAAGGTATCATTAGACTTTAGTCTTGCACTATCTTCTGGTGAGAAGTTAAGCGAGGTGTGTCCGACAATATTCTTTACCTTGTCGTTGAGTAATGCTTGTAACTCAAATTGCTCTGCCATTTGTTCGGGTGTACCTTCTACTCTGACCGCTTCTAATAGCTTGGATTTTTCCTCTTTGAGGACATAGCGGACACAACCACCGAACGATGTTCCTTTAGTCTGTTTACCTATCATTTTTCAGTTGTTTTATAAGTTGATTAATATGCTGAGTCATTTCCTCGCATCTATCCGCAACGGCAAAGAAACCGTAGGTGTTCGCTTGTCTTGCCAACTGGTTAAGATTGGTACTTTCACCAATTAGTTGCCGGATGATGTGAATATGCTCTTGCGTGATTCTTTCACGTACCGAACCGTTCTCGATGAGCGAACGGATGACTTCACTTTGAGTCTGCTTGCTCCGTCTGCAAAGCGCACCAAGCCATGCGTATTGCTGATATGACAGACGGATTGTTATTGTATATTTCTTTTCCATTTGAATTTGTTTTAGTGAATAATTTGTGACCATCGGGAGCTGCCTCCTCAGACTTTTTTAGGAGCAAGTGGTCGGGAAATGTAATACACCGACATTAACTTGCTACAGTAAAAAAGTCTCAATTTCTCTCTCTGAGTTCAAAGTCTGAATCCTCGTTTCTTAGGTGGTGAAACCTTCGGTTGTGGAGTGCCTTGTTGTATGCTAATGAGTTTCAAATCGAATGTTTTTATCAGTGTTTTCAAGGCAGGATTCATCCTTATCATCTGTTGGAGGATAGCTTCATCAGGCTTCACTTTGAGCAGATAATCGGCTATGTCGTACCCCTCTTTTCGCTCGTTTTCGGTGGCGTTGGCTTCCAGATAATCGAACATCTGCACCTTAATTCCGTAGCTTTTCATCAGACCGATTTTGCTCTGCCAATAGTCTGTCGCTCCTAAATCGGGAAATAATACAACGCTTCTTCCAGCCAGAACGGATAGGCTGTTGGCATTGAAGCAACCGTTCTTTCCACCGGATGCTATCCATAGGAATTGCGGTAGATAGTAGGAAGCAATGAGTGCCGTTTTCTCACTTTCGACCAGTGCAACAGGACGGCTTTTGTCTTCAGGAAGCAAATGCTCACCGAAGAAGCATTGCTTCAGATTATAATCGCCCTTGTGCAGTACGGAGTGTACCCATGTGACATGATTGTATGGCTCTTTTATCCGCTTGCCAGTTTCGGAATTGTAAAGCATTATCTTACCCGTGCGGACTTTATTTTGGTTATCCGTCTGCCAGAATACAGTTGCACCGTCCCAATACTTGGATGTACCAACCTTGTATCTCTTCATGAGCTTTAATGTTTCTGTTTCTCCGAACTGAGCCGATAAAAATTGAAACAACTTGTTTGCAGGATAGCCACGCAATGATTGATTGACTATATCCAAATCAATGTAGGAAGTGGCTATGGGTTTTGCTTCCTTAATAGGGGCATAGCTCCTGAAACTATTCTCTGCGAACTTTTCTTTCTCAGACGGGTTCTGCTCAAAGTAATCACGAGGCGTGAAGTGATAACCACATTTCTGCTCATGGTCACAATGCCCCACGTATTCTGGGAACTTGATTTGCTTCTCCGTATCGATGTACTTTGAAAAGCATCTTTGACGGTGGCAGTTCGGACAAGTATGCCGAGTGCTGACACCTTTGTAGGGTTCTAATATGAATCTATGTGTACTCATTGTATGTTTCTTTTTGGTGTGTCACTTTTGTCGTTATTGTCGTTTTCGCTTGGAAAGTGTCAAAACTGACAAAAATGTCACGGGTTAATCTTTGAATATTCTCCATGCTTCTCTTTGCGGAACAATGTTCCGATGTTATCATTGAGAAAGCGTTGAAATGTGCGTTCCTTCATTCCATTTTGCTCGGCTATCTGTATAGCTTGGGCAGTTGTAAAGGATGGAGGAAGTAGATTGACTATCGCCTGTTGTTGGCTGTTGAGCATGTTCTCATTGAGTATATTTTGAACGCTCAATGCGGATTCCTTGAAATACTCCGTCAGTTTAATGGCTCGTTCTACCGTCAACAGGTCAATATATGTTTTACCACACTCTCCGCAAGTCCATCGTGCTAATTGGATAATCAGGCAGAAACGGATGATGTATATCTCCAGCTTGCAATAGATACTCACAATGGTGTCATTTGTCTCTTGGTCGCACAACTCTGAGAAGTGGTGCTGCCATTCGTAAAGCCGTCTCTTGGCATCCTCCGTGAAAAGAAGAATCTGCGGTTCTATCTCTCCAAACTCATTGAGGGCATACTCTTGTTGTATCAGCTTGTCAATAATGGCATTCCACTCTTGTTCGATGTTCTCCGGCAGTTCCTTGTCATTCCAACGTGCTTTCTGTTGCAGATTGGGCATCACGAACAGAATGCGGTCAATGAATCCGTTACTGGAGCGTTCGCCTTTAGCCAACTCGCTAAGAATCTTCTTTTGGATAGTACCGATAACTGAGATATACGGTCGCTTGATGAAGATGGAACTCTTGGCATTCTTGCGGTCGGATATAGTGGTCTTGGCACTGAATACCGACAACCAGAACTGTTCTTCCGAACCGTTGTTATAGCGGTTGAAGTTCTTGAACCAAGCGGATAATTCGTCAGCCCACAAGCATAAACCACGTTTGTTCTGTGCATGAATGAGGCTCAATCCTTCAGGTGTTACATCCGAAATCAAGAAGCGTTTACGGACTGGTTCCTGTGGAAATTGCTCTTCACCATTGTCCGCACGTTCTTTACGGCTCATACTCATTAACTCATCATACTTGGCAAGAGCCTTTTCAAAGACTTGATTCTTCTGATAGTCGTAATCAAGAAACGGTTTCATCGCAAAGCTGAGCGGATGACTTTTGTTTGCTCCCGGTCTTCCTATCAATGCCATATACAGGATAGGGCTTTCCACCCAGCCTTGCTTGATTTGGGCAAGATGCGTGTTGCCAATGCCGACTGCTATTGCCGTAAGGATAGCTGCGGCAATGTAGTCGGTTGGGTAGTTATGGCATTCGTGAACCTCGCTGATGATGCGTTGGATTTTTGTCGGGAATATGCTAACAGGAAAATCAGTACCCGTTAGTCGCATACTCAAATCAACCGCTTCATCAATGATGGATGCCGGATTAATAGAATACGTATCCATATCCACACCTATTAAAGTTTCACGGATGATTTGGGCTTATGACGGACACCGCCTTGCATATTGGCAAGCATCTCTTCGTATGTTTGCTCGGAAGTTTTTCTTCGACCATTCTCAATCCATGCCAGAAGTTCGTCTTCGTAGAAATAGAGTTTCTTGCCTTTTTTATAGGCAGGAAGCAGCCCTTTGCGTACCAATGTATAAATGGTAGGCTTGGCTTTTCTGATAATACGGCAAGCATCCTCAATTTCAACCAACACATGTTTGTCTGATGCCGGTGGCTGGAGTTCAGCTACCATCTTTTTCAACTCGATAACCTGTTCGGTCAGATAACCTACCGCTTCGGGCAGCTTATCAAATGTTACTGTTTCTTTTTGCATACGTCGCTCGTTTTTAATTGTTCGACGGCAAAGGAAACAGGTGTTTCAATGGTGGAATCATTCACCAAAATATAACTGATGAATAACTTTTTGATGGTGGTTGACAGTGATATGTGATGAAGTAAACGATAATGGTGTTGTGAGATGCTGTCAAATTGACATTATACTTGCCGTATAGATGCCAATTTTGGCATATTATATCTTATTATTGTAAATGGCACGTAATGTGTTATAATATTAAATACAGAATGATTAAAGTTGGGACAAGACCGATGGGTACGTTTTATGTAAAGTACACATACGTGTTCCACACGCAGGGTTTGGCTGACGTGTGAAGAGTGATTCCAATTCTCCAAACATCGGATAATAATTTAACAAGCTTTATTGTCCAGAGTGTAACGAGAAGAAGAGCAATCTTAGGTTCTAATAATGTGCAATCTGTCATACTTGATAGTCTGTGCAAAGTTACGAATTTCATTCTATCAAAGAGTAGCGTTGTCTATTACATAAGTAAGAAGCAACATCAGGCATGTATCCATCAATAGGTATGCTACGACCAACTTTAATCTTTCTTTAATATGAAAACTATGCAAATAGAGTGGCTTAAGTTTAAAAAATATCCCCATATAGGTAAACCGCTAGTTAGTTCAAAAGATAGGGCTTGGGTGGAAAATTATGTTATAGATTCTCAAAATATAGTTCGACATAAGTTTGTTCCATTATTACATAGAGTACTGACTCAGAGAAAATTTAGACCAGATGAATCTGCTCTCAAAAATTCAAGTGGAAAACGAATACGAACAAATAAAGGTAAAAAAGAGCGTCATATATATTATCCTTCACATCTTGATTCAATTATATATAGCTACTATAATGATATTTTGACGAAAGCATATGAAAAATATTTATCTGACAAGGATTATGCTTCTGTTCCGGTAGCGTATCGTAAGATTCCTAAAAACGATTTGTTGGAGGGTAACAAATGTAATATTGAGTTTGCTGCTGATGCGTTTCAATTTATTAGAAATAATAGGCATCGCAGGTTATCAGTAATTGTTGCTGATGTTACATCTTTCTTTGATAATCTTGACCACAGATTATTGCACAAGCAATGGAAAAAGGTTTTGAATGTTGAAGATTTACCAGCAGATCATTATAAAATTTACAAAAATCTTGTTGATTATAAATATGTTAATGAAAATGAGTTGTTTAAGAGGTTTCAGCATAAATTAATAGTTGAACGCCATAAACCCAATGATGCAAGTAGCATAGAGCTAAAACGTAAATACGTTAGTAAGATATATCATTTGCGGCATGAGAATGTTGTAGCATATTGTTATGCTGATGAATTTTTCAGAGAGGCTACTGACCTAATCAGAGTAGATAAACCATTTAACCAACAAATTAGAGAGAAACAAGGTAAACAAAATAAAAGAGGAATACCACAAGGGACACCACTTAGTGCAACACTAGCTAATATTTATATGCTTGATTTTGATGCAAAGATTTATGAAGAAGCATCAAAACCGTATAAGAATGTGTATTATCAAAGATATAGTGATGATTTAATTCTTATTTGTAATCAGGAAGATGAAAAATATTTCTACGACCTAATACGTGAAGAGGTCGAATATAAAGCGCATTTGGAAATTCAGGAATCAAAGACTCATGTTTATCGTTATGAGTTAGACCATAACAATGCTTTGGTAGGGGGGATTGTTAAAGATGGAGTTGTACATACCAATAAGCAGTTAGAGTATTTAGGGTTTGTATTTGAAGGAGATAAGGTTAAAGTTAAAGCTTCCGGATTCTCTAAATTTTATAGGAACATGAAACGTTCTTTTAGAAGAGGTATTCACTTCGCAAAACAGGCACATATTCCATCAAACTCATTATTTGAAAGACGGTTATATAAAAGATTTACACATTTGGGGTCAAAACGAAGGTTAAAATGGATTGCAGATTGTAGTAGTCCGACAGGGTATAAACGAACTACATTTTATGATTGGGGTAATTTTATTAGTTATTTAAATAAAGCAAATGCTATTATGAAGGAAATAAATCAGGGTGATAATATCGTTAAACAATATAGGAAAGTTTGGAAAAAATTCCATATGTTAAAAAAACAAGCATATAAAGAGATTGCGACTCGTAAGCCATAGTAACTATTGTCTCATTTGGCTAATATCTTTCTATCCAGTTTAATCTTACACTCTGATTCTGTGTGCGACATTTTACGTTCAATGGTAGATATTTCCGAACCACGGAGGGTGTGAGCAAATACCCTCTTTATGAATGTAGCAGTCTGTAAACGTGGCTTGTCAAATGCTTTGCCGATATTCCATCCAAAGTGCATGATGTCAATGGTCTTTAACTGAGAATCAACCTTTATCGGTTCAACTTTAGGCAAAGAATCTGACAGGTAGTATTCTGTCACATATCCACACAAGCGATTAAGTGCAGCTTCATCAAGATAGAGAACTAAGGTTTGTTTCGTGTAAGCAATGACCTTAGCAAGTTTTTCTTGTGATGCTCGTTCTTTTTCAGCCATAGCGTTAGCATGGGAAATCTCATATTCTGATGGTTGATTAAGCACCTCAATAGGGATGTTGCTAATAGAGGCTGGAGGCACTTCCTCCTTTGGAAGTTCTACCATGTTTTCATTGGATTCTGAAAACGAGGGAATAGAAACTTCTTCTGTGGTGTCAGATATAGTTTCGATTTCTGGTTCAGATACAGAAACGATAGGTTCTGTATCTATGGTGCTTTCAATAAGTTCCTGATGCACTATTGAGGGTTCAACTTCCACTACCTTATTGCGGTAGCACTCAAATCTCGTAAAGCATCTTTCTATTGTTGGGGAAAGGAGTTGCCTGAATGCCATTTGCAGATTGAGATAGATTGCTCCAATGACAATAGAGCATACTACAAGAATAAGGTAGCTGCTGAACTCGTCCCAACCATAGTGAAGTACGGTCTGGCGGGCTAAAACACCAATGATAATGATTGTACCAAAAACAATCAGATGCAATGTTATCTGTTCTATCTTTTTCTGCTCCATAGTGAGTTGTATTAATCGTTTGTGTGCAAATATATAGGATTAATTTTTGAGAAAATCCATAGTTTTGCTTGTTGATGGGCTTTTGACGATATATTTCATCACTTTTCACAATGTTACACTCCTAATAATAAGCGCATTGCAAATTTCTTGCTTTTGGATGAAAATAGTTGGGTAAATAGTCTTGTGTATCTTAAAAACAAAAATTATCTGCATCATTTTGGGTAAACAATGCAGATAATCAATAGGGTATAGAGATATAGCTTATTAGCAATACAATGTATGGTTTGTATCCTTGTTGAGATATAACAGGAGTTTGTAAGCTTGATTACGAACGACTTTGTTTATTAGCCATTTCCTAAATGCAGCGGAATGCCTGGTGTCTATCTGATAGGATAGGGCTATAACCATATCGAGGTTATACGCATCGACACTGTTTCCATTCTCCAATTTGATGTACTTATAAGCTTCGTGGATTTTCAAAATATTGGCTTTCAGAATTCTTTTGATTGCTTCATGAATAGCTCCAGCCGTTGTATAAAACAAGTCTGCAAGTTCCCAAGTAGTCATCCATACTTCGCCATCAGGAATATGGATGCCTTGTCCGTTGTTGGTTATGATTCCTCGTTTCATAATTATATCTATTTGAGTGATATTTTATTGGCAGTCTCTCGTTTCTTGGAATTGACCAAATCGGCATATATTTGAGTTGTGGATACGTTTTTATGCGTCAGCATCTTTGAGACCGTGTAAATATCTGTACCTAAGGATATTTGGATGACGGCATATGAGTGACGAAATCCGTGGAAGGTTATCGGTTTCGTTATTCCTGCCTTTTTGAGCCAGCTTTTCAGCGGATAATTAATCATACTTCGTTTCAAGTCTTTGAATACCTTGCCAGTTCCGGGTGTACCACATAGCTCGTAGGCTTCGTAACTTATGGGAAGGGTCGCTTCCGTTTGGGTTTTCTGTGTTCTGATACGCAAGCAATAGCCTTGGTCGGGAGCGATAGTGAAGTCTTCCCATTGCAGGTTTAGAATATCACTGATGCGTAAGCCTGTTAGACAAGCGAATAAAGAAGCTGCTTTCAAAACTGGGATGTCGCAAGGAGTGGCTGCGAGTTGCTTCACTTCGTCCAATGTCAGGTATTCTTTCTTCACATCTTGTGGTTCAATCTTATCAAGGTAATCATTAATGTTCTCCCGAAACCACTTGTCCCGATAGGCAATTTTCAACAATCCTCTGAATGTAGAGTAGTAGCCGGATGCCGAATTGAGAGATATGGGGCGGTTGCTGTGTTTGAGTTGCTTGGCGTTCAACAGATACTCACGGAACTTCTTGCATAAATCCACATTCACATCGCCAAAGGTACATTGCCCTTTGACGAAGTTGTAGAAATGCTGATAAACGAATTGCCATTTCTGGTCTTTGTTCCGGCACATCTTTTTGAAGTAGGCGAGGAAATCGGCTTTTTGCTTGGTTTTATCCAAGAAACCGAACTCTTCGTTAATGAGTGATTGTACTCTGATACAACGAATAGCCTCTGCCTTGTTCAACATGTCGTTGTTGAACTCACGTTCCATCTCGTTCTTAGGATGGGCATAGATGTAGATACCGAGGTATTCCCTGCGGCTCATCTGCATCGTTTCGGGGTTACGGACTGCCGGATAATAATCCAGATACAAGGAGATGCGATTATTCCGAATCGCTCTTTGGCGAACTGTTACTTTTGTACACGTGTGTGACATACTGTTTAATATTTAGAGTTTTACATTTGTTTGGTGCAAAGGAATAAGGTGATTCAATGGTGGGTACATTCACCGATAAATAACTTATTCAATCTTTGGGGCTGCAAGTAGCTTATCCAGTTCGGGTTTGGAGATAAGCGTATATTTGCCCTTTTTGACCTTTGGAATATTATGATACTTCGCATAATGATAGAGTTGGTCACGGGTGAGATTGAATTTCTCCATTGCTTCGGCTACCGTATAATACAGTGGTTCTTCGGGTGCAGCCACCCCTTTGGCTATATCCACGTGCTTCTTGGAGTAGTACACCATGATGCCTTCTTTCTTTTTGGGGATGACATTCTTGGAAACGAAAGTGTAGATAGCGGATAAGGTCATGCCGAACTTCTCCTGCATTTCTTGTGTGCTATACCATTCGGTAATGTCGGGATTCGGGGCTTTCTTGGCAAAGTAAGCGTCAATGTGTTTCTTGCTCCAGTAGGTTTTGCCACGATTGAAAGTCCGAGGTATGTTATTCTTCTTGGCTACTGCAAATATCCACGATTCGGCAACATTGAATTTCTCTTTGACTTCGGCAGTGGTATAGAAATCGGTGATAGGGGCTTTCTCTATGGGTACTCTCTTCTTATACTTCGCAGTATTTTCAAACAGAAGCTCGATGTCCTTCCTTCTGACTAATGTTTTTCCTTTGAATTGAACCGCTTTAATTACGTTGTCTGCCATATAACGGTAAATGCTGGCTCGACTAATCCCTAAGAGTTTTGCAGCTTCGGGTGGAGTATAGAACTCCTTGTTTTCAATAGACGGCTCTTCTGCGTTCATTGAAAACTCTTTTTGATAAGAAGCGATGCGCTCTTGTCTAATTCGTTCCTTGTAGGCTGCATTGTTGCACCTATGGGAACAATAGTTTGTAGTCGTTTTGTGGGCTATAAAAATTTGTCCACACCACTTACATTTCTTCTTGATTTCGATGTTACTGCTCATTCTTTTCTCCGTTTATTTCTCCAATTTTGTTTCAGTGCGTCTCACCACGTCTCACTGTGTCTCAAATCTCCACAACCTTGTTGGTGAGAAACAAGGCTTTCAACAAGCGAGCAACAAATGTGGTACAAAAATGAGCTGGAAAAGCCCTATAAACGATGATTATCGCTTACAGGAATAAAAAGAAAGGCGCTCAAAATGAACGCCTTAATAATTATTGATGATATATGCTAATCGTTGGTAATCACTACCTATTTCCCGATACAGAAATGTTGAAATATATTTTGTAGCACCATATCATTCGTCACCTCCCCCGCGATGTCGCTCAAATGGAAGATGCACTCCCTGATGTCCTGGGCCACGAAGTCCCCGGAAAGATTGTTTGCCAATCCCTGTTGTACGCGTCCGATGGCTTCTAAAGCATGCGTAAGGGCTTCGTAATGGCGGGCATTGGTCACTATCACGTCGTTCTGGGTTATCGTAGGCAGATTGGCGGCGGCTATAAGTTTCTTCTGAAGCACATCCGTATTTTGCCTTTTCTTGGCGGAAATAAAAATACATTCGGCGTCAGGAATGATGGAAGAGGCCGCAGACAGCACCTCATCAGAATGAGCCGTGCCCAACAAATCCGCTTTGTTGAATACCAATATCAAATGCTTTCTTTCCAGACGCGGAAGTATCTGCCCCGATAGCTGATTCATTTGCGACGTTGCGTCCGTTGCATCAATCATCCAAAGCACGATCTCCGCTTGTTCCAGTTTTTGGAACGTGCGCTCTATGCCCAGACTCTCAATCGTATCATTGGTTTCGCGGATACCTGCCGTGTCAATGAAACGGAAAGTAATACCGCCGATATTGGTCGTATCTTCAATCACGTCGCGCGTAGTGCCGTGAATGTTGCTCACGATAGCCTTGTCCTCGTTCAGCAATACATTGAGAAGCGTTGATTTCCCGGCATTCGTTTCGCCGATGATGGCTACCGGTACGCCGTTTTTGATCGCATTTCCTACACTGAACGAATGTACCAGTCGGGAAATGACCCCCTCGATATGATCTGCCAATCGGCAAAGCTCCGTTCTGTCCGCAAACTCCAACTCTTCATGGTCGCTGAAATCCAGTTCCAGCTCAATCAGTGAAGTGAAGTGTAGCAACTGGTTGCGTAGCTCCGTAAGCTCCTTGCTGAATCCGCCACGCATCTGGCTCATGGCAAGGCGGTGGGTGGCGGCAGATGAAGAAGCAATCAGGTCCGCCACGGCTTCGGCCTGGCTCAAATCCATCTTACCATTGAGAAAGGCGCGTTGCGTGTATTCCCCCGGTCCCGCCAGGCGGCAACCGTGCTTAATGAGCAATTGCAAAACCTGTTGCAAGATATAGCTCGAACCGTGGCAGGTGATCTCCGTACTATCTTCGCCCGTGTAAGAGTGCGGGGCGCGAAACAGGCTGACAAGAACCTCGTCGATGATTTCTTCTCCATCGTGTATCTTCCCGAAAGTCAGTGTATAAGGTTTGCAATCCGCCAGCGTTTTACCGGATTTTGCCGGGGTGAAAATGTGGCTGGTGATACGAATGGCGTCCGCTCCTGAGACGCGAATGCTTCCGATTGCTCCTCCTTGGGCCGTGGCAATGGCACAGATGGTATCCTGATTCATCATAAAAATTGTTATTTGAGTTGCAAAGATAGCCTTTTGGGGTAAAAAAAAGAACGCGATTGTATATTACTTACTCTTTTTTATTACATTTACTCAATTTTCGTAGCCTTTACATGATACACTTTGTTATTATGGCGCAAGACAAAATAAAAATGCATGATTCCGCTTCTCATACTACCGAGAAAGACGAGAACACGGAACTACTGAAAGAGAAATTATTGAAGGTCAACTCCGTTCTGGCTGCCCATCAAATTGCTCTCTGGGAGATAAATATCAATACCCTGGAGTGCACTTTCACTCAGGAATATTTCGAAAGTTTAGGCTTGGATAAAGTCGGCATCCGTTATCAGAATTTGGAAGAGTTCTGTAGCTTTGTGCATCCCGATGATAAGCATTTGGTGTCGTTGGAAGGCTTTCAAAAGAAATTGGATGGCTTTGATGAGTCCAATGTCTTACGGGTGCGTTGCGTAGGCGCGCATGGCGAAATAGTCTGGTTGGAGGACCACCTCTTATCTGTAGAGAAAGATAAAAGTGGAAATCCGGAAAGCCTCTTATGCTATACCGTGAACGTCACCGGGCAGTGCGAACGCGAAACACGCATATCGCGCGTGGAAGAGCGAAACCGGAAGATAATACAGGCATTGCCTGAATTCATCTTCATCTTTGATGAAAATTTCTTCCTCACCGACGTGTTAATGTCTTCTGACACCATTTTGCTCCATCCCGTTGAACAGCTACGGGGAGCGGACGGGCGCACCATCTATTCTCCCGAAGTCAGCGACCTGTTTCTACGAAATATACGTCAATGCCTCGAAGACGGGGAGTTGAAGGAGATAGAGTATCCCCTGGATGTGGATAATTGCGAAAGGCATTATTTCCAGGCACGCATCGCGCCGTTCGAAGATAATAAAGTGATGGCATTGATACACGATATCGGTGACAGGGTGCAACGCTCCAATGAACTCATCGAGGCGAAGCAACGGGCAGAAGAGGCCGACCGCATGAAATCGGTGTTCCTGGCCAATATGAGCCACGAGATCCGCACTCCTTTGAATGCTATCGTGGGATTCTCTGAAATCATAGCTTTGACGGAAGATGAAGTGGAGAAAGCCGAATACCTGAACATCATCCAGAAGAATAGCAACCTGTTGTTGCAACTCATAAATGACATTCTGGACCTTTCCCGCATCGAGTCGGGGAAATCGGAAATGAACTTCCAGTTGGTCGAAATGACCGGACTGATTGACGAAGTGGAGAAAGTGCATCGCCTGAAAATGAAAACGGGCATCCGACTGAATGTGATGCGTCCCGATGAGGAAATCTGGATTATGGTGGACCGGAACAGGATTACGCAAGTGCTGTTCAACTTCCTCTCCAATGCCATTAAGAATACCCATGAAGGGGCCATCACCCTGGGGCTGGAGGTCTGCGGAGAATGGTTGAAGGTTTATGTAACGGATACCGGTTGTGGTATTGCGAAGGAGAAATTGCCCTTGATTTTCAACCGTTTTGAAAAGCTGAACGATTTTGTTCAGGGCACGGGTCTGGGGCTTCCCATCTGCCAGAGCATCGTGGAGAGATTGGGAGGAAAGATTTCCGTAGAGTCCGAAGTAGGAGTGGGGAGCACTTTCGTGATGACCCTTCCTTACCGCCAGTTTGTGTTGGGAGCGGATGGTGAACCTGTTGAAATCAATGCCCACGTAGAGCGAAGATCAGACGGCAGGAAGAAAATTCTGATAGCCGAAGATACGGAGTCTAACTTTATGCAGATAAACATTTTGCTGAAGAAGGACTACACCATTTCGTGGGTTACCAATGGCGAAGAGGCCGTAAATAGTTTCTTGCGCGAGCGTCCCGACCTGATATTGATGGACATCCGCATGCCGGTGATGAACGGTATTCAGGCTACGGAAAAGATACGTACCGTGGACATCGATCTGCCTATCGTTGCGGTGACGGCCAATGCTTTCTTGATAGAACAACAACAAGCATTAGCCGCCGGATGCAATGATATTATTGCCAAACCATATACTTACGAAAGATTGAAGGAAACAATCATCAAGTATATTTGAGTGGGTGTTTCTTAGATTCTGTCCAGTACGGTTTTTATCAAAGTGTCAATCGTATTCTTGTAGCCCGTATTGGCTTCTTTAATCAACCGGTTGGCTATGACCATGCATACCGTGGTCGCCTTATGTCCCATCAGGCGACTCAAACCGGCCAGTGCGGAGCTTTCCATCTCGAAGTTCGTAATGCGATAGCCATTGTATTCAAAGTTCTCGATTTTTTCATTCTGCTTCGGGTCGGCCAGCGGAATGCGTAGTTCGCGTCCTTGCGGGCCAAAGAAACCACCGGCGGCAATCGTTACACCGCGTACCATATCGTCTCCGGCAATGCGCTCTATCAGTTCGGCATTGGCGTCGATCACGTACGGAGCAGGTGCGCACATATTCCCTGACCATCCCATGTGGTTCAGGAATGCACGTTCGAATGGCAGGTCGCACACTTCATTGCGCCCTGAATAGAAGTTCAGCAGGCCATCGAAACCAATGGACTTTTGCGAGCAAATAAATGTACCTACGGGCGTATTCGGTTGCAAACCGCCACAAGTACCGATGCGTACCAGTTCTAACTGGCGAAGTTGGGGCTTTTCTTCACGTGTGTTGAAGTCGATGTTGGCCAAGGCGTCCAGTTCGTTCATCACAATATCGATGTTGTCGCAACCAATACCCGTAGAAACCACCGTGATGCGTTTGCCCTTGTAAGTACCTGTAATGGTTTTGAACTCGCGGCTTTCCACTTCACATTCTTTATTCTCAAGGTGTGAGCCTACCAGTGCCACTCTGCCCGGGTCGCCCACCAGGATTACTTTGTCTGCCAGCCACTCAGGCTTTACGTGCAGATGAAAAACTGAACCGTCATCATTGATAATAAGTTCGGAAGATGCAAAATACTTTTTCATATTCTGGATTTTTTGGTTGATACGTTTATAAATAGAAAACGCCGGAACGGGATTACTGTTCACCGGTTCCGACGTTTTTCTGGGGCAATAATTCTACCGGTTATTTACTCAACGGCTGGTTTGAGTTGTTTCCCGATGGTTTGGCTATGGTTTCGCGCATGGAAGTATCAGCTTCGATGTTCTTCATCCGATAATAATCCATGATGCCCAGGTTGCCGTTACGGAATGCTTCTGCCATGGCTTTAGGTACTTCGGCTTCCGCCTCGATCACCTTGGCGCGTGCTTCCTGAGCTTTCGCCTTCATTTCCTGTTCGCTGGCCACGGCCATTGCACGGCGTTCCTCAGCTTTGGCTTGGGCGATATTCTTGTCGGCATTTGCCTGGTCTATCTGCAAAGCCGCACCGATGTTCTTACCTATATCGATATCAGCGATATCAATGGACAGGATTTCGAAAGCCGTACCGGCATCCAGACCTTTGCGGAGCACAAGTTTGGAGATTGAATCCGGGTTTTCCAATACTGACTTGTGGTTTTCGGACGAACCGATGGAAGATACGATACCTTCGCCTACACGGGCCAGGATAGTGTCTTCACCGGCACCACCCACCAACTGGCGGATATTGGCGCGTACCGTTACACGGGCTTTGGCTATCAACTGGATACCATCTTTTGCTACGGCGGTCACCGGAGGAGTATCGATCACCTTCGGGTTTACCGACATCTGAACGGCTTCGAACACATCACGTCCGGCAAGGTCGATTGCGGTAGCCATCTGGAAGGATAATTCAATATTAGCTTTAGAGGCGGATACCAAGGCGTGTACCACTCTTTCTACGTGTCCACCGGCCAGGTAGTGAGCTTCCAGCTCGTCGCGGGTAATGTTGCTCAATCCGGCTTTGTGTGCTTCAATCATACCCGGTACAATGATGTAGGGAGGTACGTTACGGATACGCATTAAAAACAATTGCACCAATGAAATCCTGACTCCCGAAACTTTGGCGGACAACCATAGGAAGAAAGGAACATAGTGGAAGAACAGTACGATGAAGATAATGCCTCCTATCACAAGAAAGGCAGTTAGGTACATAGTGTCTACGTTCATGATTTATAAGATATTAAGTGTGAATATTAGTCTTTTTTCTTTTCTACCATGATAACGCCGTCCGTAATACGGTTTACAATGATAGGGGTTTTTTCATTCAGAAATCCGTCCATGGATTTCACTTCCACGATGTTGCCGTCTATTTCGGCATTGCCGATCAGTGCCAGGCGTGTAATGGCCACACCCGTATCGCCTACTTTTACTTGATCCGCGGCCGTACGGTCCACCTTCGATGTGATATTCTTCTTCAACGCCACTTTATCCAAGGTCTTGGAGCGCATGAAGAGTATCAATGAGCCTATGCAGGCTATTGCCGATACACCGAGCGTGATGAAACCAGCCGTTGTACCCAGATAGGCAAAGGCATAGTAGTTGGCATAGATCATGCAAGCTCCGGCCAGAATTCCGGCTATGCTGATGCCCGGGATGACGAACAGTTCTACCAAGAACAGGATAACCGCCGCAACAATGAGTACAATGATGATAAGTATGTCCATAGTTTTCTATTTAAAGGATTGTTTTTCTGTATTACGCACTTCAATGGCGGCCTTCTCCAATTCACCTGATAATCGTTGTATCTGTTTTTCCAGGTCGAGTATGGCGGGAGCCAGTTTGGCTTTATCGCTTTCCTTGGCACGGGAGTACAAGGAACGTTGCTCTTCCAATTTGTTTTGCTGCTGTCTGAAGCTTTTCTCCAATTGGCGGTATTTGCTGAATAAGCTCTTGGCCTGAGGAGATTTAAAATCACTCCATTGATAATACGTAGTGTGGTCATCAATTACAAATTCAAAGTCATAGCTCCGTTCGGCTTGTGGCTTTTCACTGATAGCGGCTTGCAGACGGCGTTTGGCGTCAGAGACTGTATTTTGATCTACCCATGTATCTTTCAGGGAGTGAATTTGAGCAAGTCGGACAACTTTTTTCTTGTCCATAGCTTCGTAGTTATACACCCGTTTGGAAGAGTTGGGAATAAATACGTAAATACATACTTTCCCTTCCGGTTGGTAGCGATCGGAAGCAAACCATCCGAGGTTGTTAAACTCGTCGATGGCAAACATATAGTCGTTATAAGGAGAATTGAATGGCATGCCCACATTCTCCGGAGTCAGATAAGTATTGGTATTCGTATTGTAGCGGGTAACAAATATGTCATATCCACCTATTGAATTCTCACCGTCGGCGGCATAGTAGATAGTTGCACCATCCGTCAATACGTACGGATAATTAGCGTTGATGGAGTCGTTGATGCTACCGGGCAATAGGCTGCCTTTACTCCATTCGCCTTGCATCTTGTTGCGGGCAAGGATGCTGAGTTTGCCATCAGGCTGGCGTTCACCGTAATAAATCTTATTACCGAGTTCAGTTTCGTATACAGTAGCTTCTATTTCTTCTTTATTCTGGAAGAAATCGTTGTACGTGAATAATTTACCGGATTCCGGACTGATTTTATAAGCTTCCAAAAAGCGGTCTTTATCCACTACGATACTATCGATAATGCACACTTCTTCAATGCCTTTCAGCATGCGGAGATTGGTCTTGCTCTTTTCCAGAAGTTTTTCAGCTTCTGCGGTAGACCTTTTTCGTTTGGAAAGATCACTGATATACTCTTCGTAACACTTGATGGCATCTTCAAAACGATACAGGTCGTTATAATTTCGTGCCAGATACAGTTGTCCGCTGGGGATACGTTTCTTAACGGCTGTTTCCAGGTATTTCAGGGCTACGTCAGGTTCTCCTGTTTCCAGGCAGCATACACCGTACCATAAATTATAATTTCCGTTTGCCGGTTGTGTCCTGACGAATTTTTTGAAAACGGGTTTGGCTTTCTCGTACTGCCCCTTGTTGTAAAAAGCTTTAGCTTGTTCCAACGTCTGTGCCGATGCACCGACTAATACGAGACAAAATAGAAGGAGTAAAATATATCTCTTTTTCATGCTAGTTATCCAACTTACAAATTCGAATGTTCAAAAATACAAATTAATCGGGAATAATGCTGCTTTCCGTTATTCTATTATGTTAATTCTTCTTTAAATCATTCTTTTCTCTTACTTTTGCAGGACAAAGAGTAAAAGAGCTATAAGCTACATGAGCTACGAGCTACAAGTAGTTGCGTAACGTCCGCATGGGACTTGTAGCTCTTAGCTTGTAACTCGTAGCTTTGAATTATTATGGCGCAATTTACTGAAGAAGAGAAGACCATCCGCCGCATAGAAAAGCGGTTTAGTAAGGGACTGGTAGAATATGGGCTGATAGAGGATGGGGATAAAATCCTCATCGGACTTTCCGGTGGCAAAGACTCTTTGGCGTTGGTGGAATTGTTGGCAAAGCGCGCCCGTGTCTTTAAGCCCAGATTCTCCGTGGTTGCCGTTCATGTGGTTATGAAGAATATACCTTATCAGAGTGATTTAGCATATCTGCGTGAGTATGTTGAGTCGTGGAATATCCCTTTCGTACTGTATGAGACGGAGTTCGATGCAAGTACGGATACGCGTAAGTCACCTTGTTTTCTTTGTTCATGGAATCGGCGTAAAGCGTTGTTTACTGTTGCCAAGGAACAAGGTTGTAATAAAATAGCATTGGGACATCACATGGATGATATTCTGGAAACATTATTGATGAATATCACTTTTCAGGGCGCGTTTAGTTCCATGCCTCCTCGTTTGGTAATGAAGAAGTTCGATATGACGATTATCCGTCCGATGTGTTTGGTACATGAGTCTGATTTGCTGGAACTGGTACAGATAAGGGGATATCGGAAACAGGTGAAGAATTGCCCTTATGAAGCGCAATCTCATCGAAGCAATATGAAAGACATTTTGCATCAACTGGAAGAAATGAATCCGGAAGCTCGTTATAGTCTTTGGGGAAGTATGGCAAATGTTCAGGAAGAGCTTCTTCCTAAAAAAGTTAGTAATTTAGATTAATTAATTATCGCTTAAATATTCATAACTGAAATGAAAGGTCTTTATACGATTCTGCTTTTAATTGTCTCTAATGTCTTTATGACTTTTGCTTGGTATGGTCATCTGAAGTTGCAAGACATGAAAATTATTACAAACTGGCCGCTTTATGCCATCATTTTGTTTTCGTGGAGCATTGCTCTTGCGGAATATTTCTGCTTGGTTCCTGCCAACCGTATTGGGTTTATAGGCAATGGCGGTCCTTTTTCATTGATACAGTTGAAGATAATTCAGGAGGTGATTACTCTTATTATTTTCACTGTATTTACTACTGTCCTTTTTAAAGGTGAAAGCCTGCACTGGAATCATTTTGCGGCATTCATTTGCCTGGTATTGGCAGTGTATTTTGTATTCTATAAATGATAATTTATCGGCGAGGGAATGGGTACGCGGACTACGCGGATAAGGCGG
>OHOP01000396.1_pt1 | contig 22089 bp, 47 predicted proteins | sample 1569821 | NCBI WGS metagenome assembly OHOP01 (sample SAMEA3879527, study PRJEB24766) | human gut metagenome | biome: human-associated habitat; feature: feces | place: USA | collected 1985/1987
TCCCGGCAAACATGATTCCCTCACGCGTTGACCAGATGCCACCACTGACAGCGGAGACGGCAGTAGAAACCTTATCGTCAATTGAATCAATTACCAGCTAACCACCTCCTTATTTCTACTAACAAAACACTATCATCATCTTCTAAGAATAACGGAGTATCATTACCCCAATAAAAGAAATGACTAATACTGCCGTCTTTATTAGTTTTCTCATTTACTCTTCTTTTCTTAGAATATAATACTACAGTATCTCCCTTTTTAATGCGTTTATCAGGGAACCAAAAAGGCAATTCTATTTTACTGGATATTCCATCTTCCGATGTTTCTTTTGTTCTAAATGCAATAAAATCACCTAAATTACAATCTGATATTACTTTAAAAACAGACCTTTCAGAATCAAGATCACCTTTATCTTTTATATATTTAAATTCTAACATCATTTGATAAGTTTAAATTTATATACTAAGCCACCTAACATGATAAAAAGCCCTAACAAAGTTGTTATCCACCAGAATGTAGCTTCTCTTATACTAAAAGAAGCTCCAAAAAGAGCAGAACCTAAAGTTAAACAAAAGGCATAAAGCACTTCATTTCTAGTCTCATGGTTTATATCTTTTTCTAAAACAGCTTTATCTTTATCACATTTATGGTACATATCTTTATATCCTTCTAGCTTATTTCCTATCTCCTCATATTTTGTTTCCAATTTGAGATTTGCTATCTCTAATCTTTCTAACTCTGCAAGCAACATTTTTTGTGTACCAGAATTGTTCAAATCATCAGGAGATAAATCTCGGGGAAGATTCTTAAAAGCTTTTCTCGTTCCAAATTGTTCAGGTTCTTTTTTCTTTTTATCTATTACAGGTTCTATATCCTTTTCATCTTCTTGACTCATAACAATATATTGATTTAAAGTTTTCCAGCTAAATTCTTCACATCTTCCGCAGACTTTACTTCATGCACGGTATCTCCGACCTTTACGAAGCCGATAATATTACTGGCATTCGGCTTTTCAAATAGTTCGGCAATAGGAACATTTAATGTATTCGCAATCTTTTCTAATGTTTGCAACTGCGGATATTCCCCTCGTAAAGTCTTATTCAGACTTATATCAGATATTCCCATTTTTTCTGCTAACTCTTTTTGAGTTATACCTTGCCCTTGACAAAGTTCTTTTATCCTTGTTCTAAAGTCCATAATACTATATAGTTTTATTCGACAAAATTAGATATTTATACCATATAATACAATTATATGGCTAAAATAAATCTACTTAGTTTTATTTTTAACATTATTTATTACTTTAAATATTGCAAAATTAAACTAATTAGTTTTACTTTGCAATATCAAATTAAACGAAGTAGTATAATTTAAAACATATAAGTAGTATGAGCACAAAATTTAGAAGTCAGATGAAAGAGATTATGTCAATGGCATGGTCTTTTGTTCGCAAGAACGGTTATTCAATGAGTGAAGCATTAAAATGCGCATGGGCTAATTTGAAACTGAAAGCAGCTTTGAAAGTGAAGATAGTAGAGTTCTACTTCAAGAAAACCGATGGCACGTTACGTCAAGCCTTTGGCACTCTCAAAGAGAATCTTATCGGTGAGGTGAAAGGTACAGGCAGAAAGCCGAATGACAATCTGCAAGTGTACTGGGACACAGAGAAAGAAGAGTATAGATGTTTTAAGAAGTGCAACCTTATTAAAATCGCATGACTATGAAAAAGAAAAATATGGCAACAGTTGAGATTGAATGTTCAAATACACATTCAATACCCATATTCAGTGACTTTTTAAATGAAGTACAAAAGCGGTTTGATATTGAGAAAGAAGCTAAGAACGAGTTATATTCTTTTATCATACAGATGGGGTTGTTAGAGCAATTTAGAGAGTTCTCTCAGCATTATAAGGGCGTGAATCATCATGCTGCGTGTATTGATATGCTTGCAGTGTAATTCTTAACACGATTATCCAAAGGCAGTCTTCGCACGACTTTAAAGGCTGCCTTTTATTATTAACTTTTAAACTAAATGATTATGGACGAAATTTGGAAAGACATTGAAGGGTACGAGGGTCTGTACCAAGTATCAAATTTGGGCAGGGTGAAATTTTTAGAGAGAAGGGTTGCCAGTGGAAATAGTGCATCCAGAGTTATTCGGGAACACATCGTAACTCCAAGTCTTAAACGTGGGTATCATCGTATCAGACTGTGTAAAGAAGGCAGTAAATGCTTTTTCTTCGTTCATAGACTTGTTGCTGATGCGTTCATCCCAAACATAGAAAATAAACCTACCATAAATCATAAAGACGGTATTCGCAACAATAATGTTGTTTCTAATTTAGAGTGGGCTACATTCCACGAACAGATAGTACATAGCTATAATGTGTTGCACAGAAAAAAGAGCATGGCACATCTTGGTAAATTCGGCAAATACCATAACCGTTCTAAAGCTGTATATCAAATAATAAATGGCGATGTAATAGCTGAATTTGGCAGTATAAGAGAAGCGACAAGGGTAACTAATATAAGCAGTCCAAGAATTGGCAGATGCTGTAGAGGAATACAGAGCGAAGCAGGTGGCTATCAATGGAAATTCAAAGAGGAGTGAAATCACTCCCCTTTCTTTATGATTTGCTTCTGCATTTCAGCGCTTCTCTTTTCTTCTTGTTCTTCTTTTATTTCTGCAATTTCTTCTTCGATTCTGTCTACATTTCCAGCAAACATTACCCCATGTCGTTGTGACCATACACCACCCGACACAGCTTTTACAGCTACATTGACCTTATCTTCTAAATTGTCAAGGCGATACGGAACAACTTCTGTACCAATATCTATCGTTTCAGATGCTTTGTTAAATTCAGATGGATTTATAGAGCCTAAAGCAGACACAATGAAGTTTACACGTCTTTGCAAGAACTCACCTATCACCTCGGCATGATTTTGGACTTGCAAATGTGTCGAAAGGAACACGTAATCGAAAGCCACTCCCGACAAGGCATTTCCGGCACCGCTCAACTTTTCAAAACTGATTTGCGGTGTATTCGTCATAGAATATGCTTTCTCAAAGAGAGTTTCTACCTCAAATTTCACGGTGTCATTTGCCTGATTCCACGTCAGATATTGGGCATCTGCACCTTCCCCTGTGAGTTTAACCATCCTATCCTTAATCTTACCCATGAAGCCTTCTACATCGCCAATCAGTTTCAGCAAAGGGAAAAAGTGATAGTCGATACAATCGGCATAGTTGGATAGTAGTTTTTCCAACCGGACGCGGAAAGTCTTTATCTTCTTGCAATATTGTTCAGGACGATAAGCATAGATAACCGGCAACTTTGGAAATCCATGAGCAAAAGAGGTTCTTTCCTCATACCCTTTAGATAAGTCCCATTGATAGACCGCTTTGTCTGTGATAGTCATAAAGCAAATGATTTCAGAATCATCCATGAGCTTTTTCTTGTACTCACGGGACAGGGCAATCATCTTACCTTCATCGTTGAAGAACGGATAAAGTTTATCACCTCGGAACGGTGACCATAAAACGCTTTTCAGCTTTTTGGTCGGCTTTACCTTTCCACCGAAAGAAGTCTTTACTCTCTTCCAAAACTTCGCCCAAAATGAATCATCATCGGTTACATACCAATATTCGGCTACTTCCTGTTCGGAAAGCCAAGAACGGACAATCTTTTTGTTCTGGTACTTGATTTTGTTGGATTTGAATACAGCCTTGACAGCGTCTAATAGTTTCTTTTCGTCATCATCGGTTGGAGTACAATCCATTGACGGTTCGGTACCGACTGTAAAAGCCGTTTGAATGTTGACTATATCCTGCTCCAAAGGGATAGAAATACGGTTTACCGGTTCAGTCTTGTATTGCGCTTCGATTTCATAGGTCTTACCAGTCTTTTCATCAAAAACTTTTTCCGCTTCCTTTTCAAGAACCTTTCTATCCGGGTACTTCTCTTTGTCCACCATGATTTCATGTCGATTAGGGTCCCAGTCGGCATAAAGTTTATCACAATCCGGAAGATTTGTTTTCCGACCTTTTTTCAGATAGTAGATTTTACGGTCTACATCCGGTAATGCTAATATTTCTTCGAGTGTCATAAGCTAATATTTTAATGTCCAAATACTCCTGAATAATCTTTCGGCTTCAAAATGCGTCCTAAGATATGACCCAAGATATAGTACCTAATCGGGTCTACACAGTGATTCCAGGCGTCAATCGGTTCATTGATATAGTTTCCGTCTTTGTCTTTATCCCAGACGTATTTTCTTAATTCCTCTATGATGTGATACGAGCGTTTAGTGACAAACAACTCATATTCTTTGATTTTATCTATGCCGGCAACAACGGAACCGGGAAACTTATCTACCGGATAGATGTTCACACCTCCGTTTTTGACTTCTTGAATCAAACGGGGGTCTGCACTATCACCATAAACTTTCAATCCCCACGGTTGTAGCTCCTTGACTATATCTCTTGTGAGCATACCTGTACGGTAGAATAATTCATCCACATACAGTCTGTTATCCACAATACCGCATCGAATACCTGTGGAAGGGTCATTTGTGAATCCCCAGTCGGAAGCCAAAGCAACTTTCTTGCACCATTGCGGAAATTCATCAACGATACCCCAATTCTTGAACACAGCACCCTCGGCAACATCTGCCCAACGACCGATAACTACATGTGCATACTTTTCGGGGTTGCTCACCTTCATATCCTCGACTTCTTTCAAAAACTCAGGTGAAAGGTTTTCCAAGTTATCCAGATAGGTAGTATGGATATGAAGTACATTCGGGTGTGTGGAAATCTGTACCTGCACACCATCAATCTCTACCAGTTTATGAATATTCTCAATGTACTTTTTATAGATAAAGTGATTGGAGTCGCAAGGATTCATGATAATAATAATCCGGTTCTGAATCCCTTTCTTACGAATAGATAGCATAATCTTGTCGAACTCTTCTTCATTCGTCCATTCCTCCGCTTCATCGCAAACAAAAGTAGTAATACCCTGAATGGATTTCAGTTTCGCCGTCTGATTCCCCGAAGATGTTTTGATACCCCGAAACATGATACGACTCTTAGTCATTTTGTTGACTATATCCGTCTTGGTGGTCTTGAAATATTTTGTAGTTCCGTCAAGGTCTATCTTCTCCATCATTTCCGGGATGATAGACATACCGGCGGAAACCATCGTGTAACGGGTATAGAGAATCTGATGCACAATCTTCTCTACCGGGGTCATTTCAAAAGTCAGACGCTCTATAAAGGTGGAAGCGTTGAAAGACTTTCCCGAACCACGTCCACCGGTGATAAGAATTATAAATTTCTCCGTATCGGTGTATAGTGGATGATATATTTCTTGAGGTACAATCATTTCAGTTTATCTTTAATCCATGAATCAATGCTGATACCGTGGTCTATGTCAGTAGGAATATCCGGATCTTCCATGTTCGCATCTGCCGGAGATTCCTTTATCAATTCAAGAAGATACTTTATAGCGTTTAAATCAACTTCGGAAACAGCCTTAGCAATGAGTTTCTTAATCATTGCATCTTTGACTACATACTTATCTCCTGTTTCTTTATCAGTAACAACAGCATTCAACGCTGCTACCGCAAACTCACGAGCAGTCTTCACAAGCTCTTTTTTTTGCCTGCGAACCTCCGCTGAACGCTGCGCAAGTCTCTGCGCTTCCTCTGTGCTCATCCGCTTTCCCTTCTGCGTTAAATTCTGCTCGTTTGCCATTATTCTATACCAAATTCTATCCTGCTCATAAATTCGTTACCGTCTATGTATCGCTCGTCAAAGGCATATCCGAACGCCTCCATGAAATTAGCTCTCTCGGTAGGAGTATTAAATGATAAGACCACATAACTCAACATTCCATTATCCTTTTCTATGCTATTTTGATTATTTATCCGGTCTTTTATCTTCTGTATCTCATTGTGACGAGCTATCTGATTCTCCTTAGAATCCTCATAGAAATCCTTAGAGCGGTCTATATTCCTATTTTCTGTTCCTTCCTTTGTCAAATTGTCAACAACAGCCAATGAATCATCAAGAACATCTTCTTTGTTCCAAATGTCGTCATTTATATTTAGGTCAATGTCGCCTATACCCATCATGCTCAAGTCGAAATCGTCCAATCCTGCGAGATTATAATCTATCCCATCAAGAAGGCCTTTCAGCATATCGGTATCAAAATCTCCTTGAACATTCCTGTTATTCATGAAAACATTCTGTTCTTTTTCCGTTTTCTCGTCCATTAGAACTACTTCGACACGGATAAGATAATCATTCTCGTTAGTGTCAGAATTGTATTTGTTCACTTCGTCAATAACAGATACTCTCTGATGTCCAGACACAAGATTACCCGTTTCCTCATTCCACACGATACCACCTAATATTCCGACACGTTTTAGATTAGCTTTCAACTTCTTACGGGCTTCGGGCGTTATCTTACGAGGATTATAATTAGCGAAGTTGATTTGACTTCGCTGTATTTCCCTACTTTCTGGCTGTTTGATTTTGCTCTCTTTCATAATCAAATATCAATTTCTCACTATATGGAAACTCTTTTAGTATTCGCTGATAGTCTCTTGGATATTTATTCCTCATTAGAAGCATTGTATTCAAGTCTATGCCAAATCCCTGGCTGATGGCATTCGCATCATAAACGAAAGGTGATATAAGATTTCTTGACTTTATATATTGAAGTACTTCTTTGTTCGTCCATAGCGCAAGAGGATAAACCATACCCTTTTCGGTTACATATCCGGTCTTGGCAAACATTTTAAGGCGCATACGCTTCATATAGCCATCTACCCCTTTCATACCGCTAAAGCCGTACTTTATTCCAGTTTCCTCACGTACTGCCTGTTCTATATCGCCTATTTTACGAGGCTTAACACCTTCATCAGGCTCTTTGAAAAAACCAAATGAATCAAAAAAGTCACGTTGATAATGCTTTATTTGGCGTATTTCAACATTAGGATAACGAGTTTCAGCCCATTTGATATAAGGTTGTATATGGTCTAAATTGGGGATAAGATACATATAATAACATATTACCTTATCGAATACACCCGCAAGCATATCCAATAGAGCAATACCATCTTTTCCACCAGCAGAATAAAACAATACGGCAGTATCCGTCTTTTCACGAATACTGCGTATTACCTGCATTGCAAGAGCGTACTTATTCATAAGCTAACCCTTAGAACCACCAGCACCCCTTACGCCAAATGCGACACGCAAATCATATCGCCTTTGATCTCGATTACCTAACTGTGTAGCACTCGCTGTACCTCTACGATTAGCTACTAATCTACCTCCTGCACCTGCGCCGTTCATATTACGGCGAGGTCCTGCTACTCTGTTAATTCTTCGTCTTGTTCTATCGACTCAGCAAATCAAATTTTAAATTAAACAATCAAATATTCTCTGCACTCAATACCTTACCAAGATGATACCAAACTTGGCAAACAAGATATTCTTTACCATTTTCTTCAAAAACTTGGTCATTACCGTCTTCATCTGTAAATATGATAAATTCGGCACTCTTGACCTCTACCGTAAGGCGTGGCGCATCCTTTCGTCTGCCATTGATGAGATACAAGGCATCATATTCAACAGGCAATACTTCTACATCTTTATCATCATCCGGTATATCCTCTTGCCGTTTGTATTTTTTGCCATCATGTTTGAAATAAACATATCTCGCCACGTTTGATGGATAAACGTATCTGTGTTCCACATCTTGTTCACCTTTTAAGATAGCCTGAAAGCTGTCTTTCGTAATCTGCAAGGTTAATACATTCATAATCGTGTCATTTAAAAAATTAATAATTATAGTTGCGGGTGATGGTAACGCTCCATCTGTCTCTACCAAGTCAAAGTAGCGAGATTTCTTTTTCTCTAACCCGCGATAGCACCTCAAAGATACTACCACAATCAAAGATAACGAAATATCTTCAATCGTTATACACGACAATCGGTTTATTGTCGTAAAATTGATAGCCTGCCACAATTTAGCAAGAAGAAAGCACGGTTTAAACTAAACCCACCTGTACCTTTGTTGCCTCTATCCGTATGATACCTGTAAATGATTGAGTTGCTATATTTGGACCACTCAGGCATAAATATACCACTCTTAGACCTGCCGTTCACTGTAATAGAACCAGATAATGCAGGTTTTTGGTGGATAAACTGTATGTATTTCATGCTTATCTGTTTTTCATCCATTTATCACGCTTTTCTCTGCACACCTCTAAGGTAGGCGCACAACAAGAAAACGACTCACCTTCTTCTGTACGATAGTCGTATTGGTACATTCTCACTCTCTTTCTGCCTAACTTCGTTGTGTAGGTAGTGTAATTCTCTTTACCGGGCTGGCATACGCTGCAACCGTTTTCATTTATTGAGTTCATAATCACTATATTTAATGTTTAGCATTCAATCTTTCTTCACTCGTATAAGCCACTACAAGACCAGTTTCATCGTGCTGTATGGTGATGTACTTTTCGTTCTTGTCAATAGTAGTAAAGTCGTACATGGTACATAGCTTGCCCAATACTTTACCCAATTGCTTCATCAGTGGGGCTTCAGGGCTGACAATTAAAACTAAATCCGCTTTCATAATCGTGTGTATTTTGGTAGCCCGAAGGCTACCGGATTAATTACATTAAAAAACTTGAATTGAGACCAAACCTAGAAACTAAAGCGTTGTTTATCTCTCGGTCGGTAGGATTGTGGTCAAACGCTCTGACGAAGTCATTATATCTACCTCTTATAACATACTTGTCTGTCATTATCTCTTGTCCTTGTCTGTCCGCCAATGTGCCAGTCGGATAAAAAGAACAACTATCAAAATAATGATCGTCTTTATTATAGTCGCCTGTTAGCTTCATATAGATGCCGTTTACTCTTTGACAAAAAACTGCTTGTGTTTCTTTCTCGTTCATAATCGTCTATATTGCACAGGGCTTTCGCCCTGCTGGTTAAACATTTAATATCGTAATCTCTTTATTACCTATCTCTGTATCTACGTTCAGAACCTCATACTTTTGAGCCTTATAGTTATAAACGATCTCACAAGTATTGAAACCTCTACCATCTTCTCTTTGGTCATATATAGTATTTATGTGCTGGTACATCTTCTTACCTAACATGAAGTTTATCTTGCCTGATGTGCAGAAGTAAAATGCTACTGCATACTTCAATGTTTTCTTTTCATCAACCTTCTTTGTTGCCATGATCGTATATTTAAGCGTTAATACCAATTGCGTTTCTCATAAAGTCACTTGCTTGCTCTACTGACATACCCAGCTTCTTTTGAATCAGAAGAAGCATACAGCTAACTTGTTCTTTGGTATCTAAGTTACCTTGCACAAACTCTGACATGATGAACTTCTCTATCATTCTTTGTTTAATTACTGATCTTGATTTCATTATCGTATATCTTTTAATTGTTATTACTTCGTTTCTGATGATGCAAAGATAGTATCATTTATAATACAAAATACTATTTATACGTTAACAAATCATAAAATGCAGTATTATTTATAATACATACTAATAAATAAGTATTTTTGTATCATGGAAGCAAAAGGAGTAATACATTTGGAAATCAAGACTACCGGGCTACATAGATATTTCGGTTCGCCATCAGCTATGTATGATAACTATACAAGTCAAGAACTCGGAATTGCCCGGCAGTCACTTCTTAACTACTGGCAAAAAACAGAAGAACCTTATGAAAATGCTGTTTGTATAATCAGAAAGGGAGAATTAGAACGTAAAAAGAAAAATAAAAACGAATAGATAATGGAACGAGATAACAAATGGTTGTTATGGACAATGATAGCTATTGTAATTATAGTAATCGGTGTATCTTGGTTATTGATTGATTACTATATACCAGATTATAATGTTAGAGGACAATTTGGAGACAAATTTGGCTCAGTCAATGCTTTATTTTCCGGATTAGCATTTGCAGGTTTAATATATACGATTATTCTTCAAAGGAAAGATTTACAATTACAGAAAAAAGATTTAGAACTTACAAGAAAAGAGCTTGAAGAACAAAAGGAAGAAGCCAAAAAGCAAAACAAAACCTTATTGAAACGGGAGTTTAATACAATGTATTTCAATTTTTTGGCATCAAATAGAGATATAATCAACGAAATGCGAGATAAAAATCATGTAGGCCAGACTTATATAAAATATCTCAATACAATACTAACATCATATCGCAATTATTCTTATGAGGATACGGATCAAATTAAGAAAGCCTATTTACGGATGTATGAAGAACAAAGGGAACATCTTAGCTATTACTTTAAAAGCTTACATAATCTAATGTTTTTCATTAATAATAGTATAGAAATAAATTCCACCGAAAAAACAGTATATTTTAGCATATTAATGAGCCAATTATCAGATTATGAAATCGTACTGTTCTTCTACGACAACATTTACAGAAATTCAGACCATCTCATTAAAACATTAATAGAACATTATTCACTATTTTACAAATTTCCAGATGATTTACTTATTAATCAATTAGACAAATCTCAATATAATGCCTCCGCATATGGAATATGAGAATACATAGACAGAAGCCGGAGCACTAAACTCCGTCTTTATTGCAACCATACAAATCTACTAAAATGAAAGCAAATCACAACACATCAGTTACGATAACGGCGGGTAATACCACTGTTTCCTATGGTTCAAAGATACTAAAATGAAAGCAAGTCACAACTAATTGATTAGCCCTTTGAATTTTAACCGATTTACGATTTCGGTGTAAAGATACTCTATATCTCCGCTGAAATCCCCATAGTTCTGATAGAGAAACACGACATCTGCGCAGTTGTCGGAAATTGTACTCTTAGACTGAATTCCCAATACCCTCGACATCTCCTCACGTAATCCGGCAGTCATTTTCCCACCGGCAAGCGAGCTTGGAGAAAATAGGTACAGGATAATGAAAATGAACTTCTTCCGTTGGGTAACACTATCAATACAAGGGGGAAGACTTCTGCTATTCAATAACTCAACAAAGATTTTATAGATATCCCCAATAAGGTTTTTATCTCTCAAAATCGGTGAAGCTAAGGCGTTTTCTTCTTCTGAAAGTTCTGATTTCTCAATTCTGATTTTTTTAAGACGAATTATTTTATTAAAATCCAGCTCCATAACACAATTATTTTAAAAGTAAATAGTATATTTGCACTATAATCGTGTGAGGGAGGATTGAGTGGTCGTGCGCTTGGTTCTCCTTTCTTATTTTTCAGATTTATTCTTTTTCATAATAATCCTATTCTTTTCATTCACTTCCCTACTCCACATAATAGCGGAATAAATAGCTTTCGCATATAAAAAGAGTTCCTCACGACTGGTAAGGAACTCTACCCTAAAGGCTGCGCATTTTGCATCAGTCCAAACATTCTTATCTATCTTCATTGCTCATTAGTTAATTTTATATATTTATAATGTTAACAGTTAACATATATATTTGCCTGCTAAACCATGTTATAAGATGGCTGAACAAAGGCTGATAATTTGCATAATTCCTGTAAATCCGTACCTTTGCAATGTGTTTTTCATAGTATTAGATTAAGGTTAACAAAAGATTGGCTGTCTGGGATAGATAGCCTTTTTTTGTTTAGTATCACTTCAACAAATTAATCTCAAGAAATAGTCTCTATAGATATTCGTCTTTTTATCTATCTTTGTGCACTATTTAATAAGTTACCTTTAATACAATTGATTATGTTAGCTCGTATTTTTGCCATGGTTGTAGCCGGTGTTATTATTGTATACGTAGTGCGCTGGATAGATAGTATGTTCTCTAATTGGAAAAGGTAACTTTCAAATATCGGGTATTGATAATAAGTCACCTCTTTTCTGATTAGTTATTCGTTAATATACTGCCAATGCAATACCCTAAAGTATTCCACGGTTTCGCCTGTTTCTTCGCAAACAAAATCTTCTCCATCAAAGTAACCTTTAAATTCATTTGGTAGACTTCCGGCAGATAACAGAACTATTTCTCCAATGGGAGGTTCTTCATCTGCTACTATTTTCCAATCATTTTCATTCATACTTTTATAGTTACACGTTAATAGACATTCTTTTAATATGCGCAAAACAATCATCCATAGCCTTGTCAAAAACTTCTTGACTTATAATATTTTTCTCAATCCGTTCCACGTATTCACCTGCGTAAGATGCAAGTTGGATGCTTGAATCACTATTACTTACATCTTCTCTGTTGTCAAAATATACATGTATACAATCAAATACCACTTCATCACCGATTTCATCAGTATTTACCCTAACTATCGCTGTGATTTTTTCGTAAGAAGTATGCGCCATATGAATACACTTTCCAACGAGATATTGATATTTTGCCTTTTTCTTATCGGCTTCCTGTTTCTTTAGCTTCTGTATTTCAGCTTCTAATTTCTGTATTCTGTTCATTTCTTAATTTTATTCGTTATTCATTATTATAAAGTTAAATCATTCAATTCATATTCATACCTTCGGAAGAACCTTCCCTCTTTAGTCATAACAACATAAGTTATAAACGATACGTCCGACTTGTTTAAAGTCTCTACGGCAATTACTTCTGCCTCTAACAGGCCTTCATTCTTAGTGAACTTGACCTTGTCACCAATATTAAATTTAGTCTCTATTTTCATATTGATTAGTTTTATTAGTTAAACTTCGGTATTGGCATCCACATATCACACACATACCCACTATAGTCGTCAAATTCAAAGTTAGGTAGGGTTGCGACACACGGCAATCCATCAGGAGAGATAAATATGAATCCACTAACAATGGCTTCATTGGATACCATTCGGCAAAGTACAAGTTCACTCTCATCAGGCAATTTGTCTTTTACCAACGTCCACGGAGATTGTTTCTTTTGCCATTCAGCACCAGCTTCGAATGCCTCCCTAAGAATATACATTTCATGTATTTTCCCATCGTAATCCATTCCATAGTGATTTTCCACAGCTTCTATAGCCGCTTGTTCTAATGTCTGTTTCATATCTTCTTCAATTTCAGTTTCTTAATTAAAGCATCGGCTAACTCTACTGATAAATCGGCTACAATCTCATATCCATATCCATCTTTGAGAAAAGAGTTATTTATTTCTTCAACTGTATGACTAGATATAATGCTGGCTGCAAAACTTTTCACTAATTCATAACGCCTTTGATCCCAATCAATATAAGGGCGGTGGTCTGTTATTTCTATGTTAACTGAGTTAATAATAATTTGTCTTCCTCCGGGTAGTTCACATTGAAAATAATACCCATCGCAACCACACCATCCATCTACTATTTCCACTTCGGTTCCATCGGTAATTGCTTCGTTTTCCGATGTTGGGAACGATTCTTTCAATTTTCCTTTCATTTCTTTATTTATTTAAATTAAACTTCTGTTTCACTTTTTCCCTTGTTTCTCCCAATCCGTAACAAGGTTCTTATTTCGCCAAATGGAACAAGAATGGCAGATACAAGTATTAATGTACCCAACCAATGCCAAAAGTCTTGGAAAATAAATTCTAATATTTCTATCATATCTAATTGTTAAGAGTTAGTAAATACCTTTGTGTGTTCTTCACTAAAAACAGAGATGGGAACATCAAACCAATATTTGCTAAATACAGTGACTATAACTTTTCCTTTGTTATTTGTTTTTACTTCTGATGTTAACACTCTGTCCCCATCTTTTAGTATTATCCCAAATTCAGGATGGATAATATTCCTATTTGCTGTCCTATAAAATGTCTTCATTTGATTTTTTCTAATTAGTAGTTAGTTATACAGCTCTTTCTTTCTCATCCCACGGGTTAAAGTCTTCCTCTATGGGTATTTCTTCTTCGTGATAATGCTTCATATTTTTCGGTTTTTACGGTAAATAATCAGTTAAATAAGCTAACGGAATCCACAATTCAGGTTTGATACTATTTTTAGTCTCTTCACTGAAAGCTGGATTATCATCACATTCAAAATGCGAGATTGTCATGTAGCAGTCTTGGTGTCCCCACCAGTGAGCAGATGTAAAATCATCATCTCCCTGCCATCCTATTCGCACACCTTTTGGATTATTATCTTCATCTACCCAATCAGGATGATACGCTAATACTTCTTCTCCAATTGGCGGTTTTTGCTCTTTATATTTTCTCCATTTCATATTATACTCTTTCCTGATTTATTATGAGGGGGTATACAATTCATATCCATCATCCCAAAGACTATCACTGCGAAAATTAAAAAAATCTTCCAAAGAGATACGTACGCCATCTTCTAAAAGAAGAAATCCATTTTCAATAGTCATCCATTCGTCAGAGGAAAAGAAACGGTGCGTAACCTTCTTACCCTCTTTCATTGCTTGTATAGCTTCTTCTTTACTCATATCTATATTATAAAGTTAAATCATTCAATTCATATTCATACCTTCGGAAGAACCTTCCATCTTTAGTCATAAAAACATAAACTATAAACGATACGTCCGACTTGTTTAAAGTCTCTACGGCAATTACTTCTGCCTCTAACAGGTCTCCATCCTTAGTAAACTTGAGCTTGTCACCAATATTAAATTTAGTCTCTATTTTCATATTGATTAGTTTTATTCGTTAAACTTCGGTTTTTAGTTAGCTAAAAAGGCAGTTCATCATCACTACATGATGGACGACAATCATTTTCTATTATCCTACTAATTTCATAAGATTTCAGAGAACACAAAACGTATGATTTCCGTCCGGTTATTAAAGCTAATCTTTTTGCTTCGTTTTCCGCGGAGTTCATATCAGTGTGCATAAACTCAGGCTGTCTACCTCCATCTACATAAACCATAAAAAAAGAGGGTTCTTTCCTTTTTCTATTAATAAAATCTAATTCCTTTTCCCAAAACGCTTTACCTAAAGGTTTGATAAAGATTGCGCCTGTTGAGAAAACTTCTACTTGTTCTCCTTGATATGTTATTCCGTTATATTTTACTATCATAATTAGCTCCTTTCTAATTTTTAATTATTATTTAGGTGAGTTTTTCCATAAATCAATAGCCTTATTCATTCGTTGTTCCCATTTATCTTTCTTTTCATATATATCGTATGAGGTACTTTCATAGGAAATAGGTTCTCCAAATCTGAATCCCTGTGGCTTATGATTTTTATCTCCATAAGTCTTGACTATAAATCCAGCTTCACGATTAAGAAACATTCGTTTATCGCGCTCACATTCGTAGATGTCATAAATATCTCCTCTACGGAACTTATATCCTTCAATCTCGATAATCTCATCTTCGGGAGACATTTCAGACCAAAGTACTATCCCTGTATCTGAGTCTATTAGTTCCCAATGAGAATGTTCACCATTATCAGCGAACTTCTCTATTACTTTCGGTTTATTCATTACGATTTATTGTTATTATTAAACTTCGGTATTGGCATCCAATGAGTAATACGACCCAAAGGAGAGTTTGGAAAGAATATTCGATGATCTGATTCCCATTGACCATTTCCATAATATAATCCAGTAAAGTAGCCTTTATGAGAATCTTTCCATTCTACAGTAAAAAAGACACCTGTATTTTCCTCTGGTAACTGCTCTTCTACGCTTATCCACGGGGATTGTTTCTTATGCCATTCAGCACCAGCTTCGAAGGCTGCTCCGAAGGAAGCATATTCATTACGAGAGACATACTTCTCGATGTATTCACGTTTTGCTTCTTCTAATGTCTGTTTCATATTTACTAGTATTGAGCCATACGGTGGACGTTCAACCACCGTATGACAATGTTGCTACTCTTCCTCAAATTCGTCTTTATCATCCTTTTCTTCACCAACATCTTGAAGTCGTGAATCGATTTCACTTGACAATTCTTTGAGTAAATTCCGCTGTTCTCTGTTTGAAAGTTCACTCAGAGACTCGTCTAACAAATCCAAAATCCCGTATTTCATAATTTATCACGCTTTACCTATACAGCATTAGGTTCAAGTTTTTATAGATTTGAGGTAAGGCAGCCACAAAAGACCGCCTTACTACTGATGTTACAATCTCGCTAATCTTTCTTTTAGGCACTCGTTGTAAGTGTACATAGCACCTGCCTGAATGATTAACAGTGATTTTTGTACAGGATCAATTCCATTGACTTTTTCACTTTGATTAAACTCATTCAACTTGTTAAGCTTTTCTTCCAGTTGTGCCTGCTCTTCAACCAGACGTGATTTAAAATCGCCCATAATGAATTGTGGATTTTACAAAGCCCGTCCAGGGCTATCTAATTCGTTTTTAACTGGTTATTCGTTAAACAAACATTCTGCTGGAGCATACTTTTTATACTCTAATTCAGCTAATCCCATCACTTGGCTTCTTGAAAGGTATCTTAAAATATCATCCATATCTGTGTTTGCACGATATAGACGTTCATACCCTCTTATATCTTGCCATTTTCGTTTTCCCTTCGCTCGCTGCATCAACTTAAATGAATAGCGAACAGAGTTAGCAAACATATCAATATGTAGCTTGCAGGTAAGTTTTAAATCTCTATTTTCCTGCGGAAAAATCATTTCAGTCATTTTTGATCAATTTTTATTATTTTTAATCTTTATAATCATTCATACTACCCCAACCGCCGAATATATCTTCGTCAATAAGCTTTATTTTAAGTTCAACATTCACCGGCTTGTCTTTCTTTTTAGTCTTAGTCCTTTTATGTAGTATGGCATATCTATTTTAATTTTCTTCCACAAAACGGACAATAGTTAATATCAAAGCCATAGTATCCAGTCGCACTGCCCCATGTTAACGGAATGTCAACGTCTACACATAGAGTTTCACCATTATAACTTAAATAGCACTCATCAGATTTATGATTAACACCTCCAAGATGCTTGCAGAAATCACATCCTTCAATATCTTTTGGATGTTCTTCTGCCCAAGTAATGCCAGCCCCAAACATATTTATCATATCAGTTCTATCGAACCCCTCTAAGCCATTCAAGTTATCTATCTCGGCATTGGCTACTAATTCTATTTCCTTTCCTCTATCCATAATCTTACCAAATTAAAGGCCCCGAGCATATTCCCCGGGGCGAAACCATTATTCACTAACTCTTGACATTGTATGTGTGGCTCACATTTTTATTGATTTAAATTATTCAATTTCACAGATATAACCATTCTCACGCATATAATCTGAAATATCGTCTTTGGATATGGAATCCAGTAATTTAGTAGAATCTCTTTCATCGACTTCTGCTGTTACTCTGATATATCCATTTCCAGCCATACTTGTCTCTATCTGAACGCTTGTCGCATCCACATCTATTGATATTGTTTTCATATTGTACTTTTTAGAACTATTTATTTCTTCGGATAACGATTAATTTCAGCTTGAATATAATTAGCTGGTACATGATACCTTTCTACTACGGTTCGGCGTTCTTCAATTTCCCGAAAGTTACGTCCTCTAATGATGATGTCCATTTCTTCGCTCCGCTCACGGAGAAACTTCCTAAATGCTTCACCGACAGTTATCGTATCGAAATACCCGTAAAACTTACCGTATTTTCCAAGTTTGAAGCGGGCGATAAATAAAAGAAACTCTGTCAACTTAATATAGTGATACTGAGCAACAAACAATCGGGAAAATTCACTCAGAGCGTCTATATCAGCACTCTCTTTCGTAGAAGAAGCGAAATCAATAGTCAATAGTTGAGTCTTCACCCACAATGAGGAAGAATCGCAGCCATACATTCGCTCAAGATCAGACATTGTAGGAGATTTCTCACTGTAAGCCTTTTCCATATCCGAAAGAATAATCGTTTGAAGCGAAGTGGAATAGGCAGAGGAAAAAGCCTTAAAGGTCGGGTATCTCTGTTTGATGGTCGATAGCAGAACTTCCCTGTTCGATGGCTGCATACTCGTCAAGGAGCATTCTTGCCTTTGCTGCCTTATCAGCATTCCGATTGTTTTGTCCTTGGATTCCTGTTTTTCCATACTTAATGTTTAACCATTCTTGATAATCACGTTCAGTTCCCGTAAATACTACACCAGTCCAACCGGATTCGATTGCCCTCTCAATTTGCCTAATGGCAAACTCTTCTTCAAAATTAGAAAGTTTATTAAGCGAAAGCTGCAACGCATAGTTGAGCTTATTTTTCCACTTCGGAGTATTTCGTAAAGTTTCCCAAGCAGACATGAAAGCTATCGAAGAAAAAGGATAAACTAAAGGCTTTTTATCTCCATCTTTTTTCCGGGACTTCTTTGGCTTTTCGGGTGGGGGGCTCTCGTGCGTACGCGCGAGACTCTCTTCGTTTATAGTTTTAATATCTATAATAGGTGGAATTTGCATTTCATCAGTACCATTTACCGATGATATTACCGGAGTAGTACTTTTATCATCGGTATTTTCATCAGTACGTAGTACCGAAGAAATTACCATGTCATTTACTGATGATTGAGCTTTCTCTATCTGGACATCTTCGGTATTTTCTTCGGTATTTTCATCAGTACCATTTACCGATGATATTACTGATGTTTTCATATCGTTACTCAGAACTGATAGAAAAGAGTAGTAACACCCTACCCTTTTATCCCGGCATGATTCGAAAGATATTAGCCCTGTGTCAGCAAGCGCTTTGCGTGATTTTCGCAATGTTTTATCCCATATATTCAATGATGTACATAAAACAGAGCTACGAGCCTCAAATACTTCCTTCCACCCCTTTTCATTGCAAATAGATATTAACTCATAGTAAAGGGCTTGATCTATTGCCGTGAGGTATGTATCAGCCCGAACCTTACGAAGTTTGGATATTAGTTGATAGCTATTCATAAACGGAAATATCTATTTGCTGCACATTCATCAAAAGACTTCACACGCTCTATAAGCCGCTTTTGCTTTTGTCTGAAGGCTAAATTATTGTCATACTTATTGTGGCATTCCCGGCACAATCCAACAATATTGAGAGGATTAGTGTAGTGCTCAGGGTATTCCGATTTTGGCACTAAATGGGCAGCATCAGACATCAGCCTGCCACAAATTGCACAATATGGAGATAGGGTTTTCTTTATTTCAGCAACCTGCCTATTCCGCTGTGCCTGCTTTCTGCTTATCTGCTTCATAAAAATAGATTTTAAAGAAAGTTCCCGGATACCAAACCAATGGACACCGGGATAATTTATCTACCATGTTTCATTCTATGGCAATCTTCACACAGCGTTTCAAGACAATACAAGAATTCTAATTCGTGACCAACAATAGAATATCCTGCAATGTCATAGACTTTGTGATGAACCTCCAAATTGTATGTCTTACCACACACCTGACATTTATGCCCATCACGAATTCTAACCTTACGCTTTACCTCTTCCCAATACGGATTATTCCTCAGGCTCTGCCGGTATTTCGTCGGCCTCCCCTTCTTGTGCTTCAGTCTGTTCATCTTCTTTCCTCCATGGGCTTTCTTCAATTGCTACTCTATGCCATTCATGGCGTTGTACAGGAACTACCTCTCCGCTATCTTCATCTAAAAAGTCCTCGATCCAATGTTCTAACCAAACATCCTGACCGTCTTCTTCCCAGACTTCAACAACATTCTCATCCTTGCCAAATTTGCGAAGGTTCTTTCTCGTATCCTTCACATCTATATCAGGTAAATCATAACCAAGTGCTTTAAAGGCTTCCTGATTCATTTCTCCCGAATTAAACAAGTCGTTGTATTCATGCTTTGGTATTTCTTGGACCAATGCCAGCCTAAATGCATCATTTACCCATGAATAATACAGGTAATGCCCCATCACAGGAATACGAAAGGTATCAATCATCTTTAAAGGATAATCCTTAATACCTTTCTTTGCCAAGTTCACAAGGTCTTTGAACTGGGTATGTAAGGCAGAAATCTTTGCCTCAAAGTCTTTCTTCTCTGTATTAAACTTGGCTTTCAAAGATTCGAACTGTGCTTCAAGTTCCGGAATCTGTTCCTCGGCAATCTCACCATAATTCGCACGGATAGTTGAGATTTCATAATCATCCATCACCCGGTTAGCGATTACGTCTTTCTCTTGAATGGTAACGAAACTCTCAGCAAGCTTCTTCTTTACATCATCCATAGAGACACAATCAGAAAAAATCACTTCGGGAAATTTCACGGTGGCGGGGAGCTTAAATTTAAGTTCCTCCGGTACATAGTCTTTTAAATCAATCATTGTTTCTTAGTATTTAATTTCTTAAGCATTTTCTTACACCTTCTACATAAATCCTGATCGGGAGATGCTTTAGGAGCGTATTTCTCTATTTTATTAGAGCATTGCATAAGTAGGCGCTCTATTATTTGAATATCTGTTTTGCATAATTTCATTATTCAAAATCATCTATAGCCACCGGATGAAGAAGTTTCTTACTCCAATCAGGAAGCTGCATGTCAATTATACCACGAGTACCTTCTTCCGCTTTAGCATCATAGCCGGGAAACCACTTCTTATCGAAGCAGTCCTTGACGATAGAAAGAGCATAGTGATATTTATACTTACCATTAGCCAAATCGTCAGGAGACCAGAAAAGAACAGCAACATCATAAGGTTCAACCGTCTGCAACATAATCATTATCGTTACATTGAAGTTTCGCCCGGTAATGCTACTCATCACCTCCTGATACATACCTTCGGATAACTCATACTTGAGTTTGGCACAATCATAATAGAACTTGCCTAGGTCATCGGCCCGTGTGGTCTTAAAGGAAATTACGGCATTAACACCGATATTTTCTTCTACATTGAAATAATCCGGCCGAACTCTCACATCAAGCCCGGTTTCTTCATCCTTTCCATAGAAAGAAACTTCTGAGTATGCACCTTTGAGAATCTGAGGGATAACACCACCACCATACCAATAATAGTTCCTTTTCAAGGCGGTGATAATCATATTCATTTCTTCGCTGATGAAAGAATAGCCAAAATCGATAAGCTTTTGTTTCAAATCGTCCCTGTACTCTTTGAGTGCATTGAAATTCCATTTTTCAGAAGGAGATTCACTTTCAGCATCCTTTGCGTAATCGTTCTCATTTGCAAGAAGTTCTTCATAAAACTCAATCATTTGAATCACACCATCTTTTGATGCTTGATTGCATGACGGCTCTACCTTTACCAATTCAAACAAACGAGGCTCCAGAAAAGCCATGTGAGCAAATGTTCCTAACTGAAAACAAGACTTCTGCTTTTCCTCAAAAACTCTCTCCCAATCATAGTAAAACGAACGCGGAGTCTTAAGAGCATTCTTTAGATTTGAAGAAGAAATATGTCTGCTTTCAAGATATGTCTCCATTGGATCGCGTTTGACTGTTCCATGCACACTCAAAGATTTCAAGTCGATATTGGCAGGTTTCTTATAGCAGTTTAGCGCTATGAAATCCAGAACCGTTTCTTTCGTTGGGTAATCATCCGGATTATAGGCAGAAGGGTTGAGCTCCTCCCCTTCTGCACAATTATTCAAATCAAAATCTATCATCCGACTACTGGTAAGTTTATGCGTAGAGGTTTTACAGACCAATTATCAGACTGGAAATTATTGGTTTTATTCTTTCTCTTACCCATATAAGTGATTTTAAGAGGAACACCACTTTTAAGCGAACCATTCTCAATATATTGTTCAAGAATACCAACCAATCTACGAGAACCATTAGTCACAGTCTGTACTACTCCATCCTCTGTTCTCTCAAGAAAAGTAGCACAATCCAAATCAATCAGATCATCAGTTCCATTAGCACTTAAAACCTTTTGAGGCTTGATTTCTACAAAAAACATTTTCTTAAACTCACCGGCATGTTCCGGCGTCCAATAGTTGCCACAAAGGTCAACTGGTAATTCCTGAGCATCCTCTAAAGAAGGGAGATCACTTGTACTCAAATCTGCTGCTTGAATCTCAAATGAAGATTCCTGCTCTTTTAATGTTAATTCTTTACTCATAATCATAAAATTTAAAGGGTTAATTATATTCTTTCTGTAGAATAGCATCTACATCACTTTTTCGGTACAATCTCTTACCGCCTA
>OHOP01000415.1_pt1 | contig 21564 bp, 19 predicted proteins | sample 1569821 | NCBI WGS metagenome assembly OHOP01 (sample SAMEA3879527, study PRJEB24766) | human gut metagenome | biome: human-associated habitat; feature: feces | place: USA | collected 1985/1987
AGGTTCAGTCCACGTCTGGTCTTAGCCAGGAAAAACGCCAATGCCAGGGCCAGGGCCACTGCCAGATAGGTCAGAAATCCGTAGGAGAAAAAAATCTGTCCGATGACGCCAAACTTGGACAGTCCGGGAATAGGAGTCTTATAGGCAGCGCCTGTCACTGCCACGGAAATCTGTCCCACTCCCCCTGCCAGCTTTGCCAGGGAACCGCCGAAGAAGTTGCCGAAGCCAACCCCAAAGGTGGTAAGGGCAAGACCTGTCACGTTCTGGTTGGCCCGCAGCGTGATGGTCAGTACACTGTATACCAGTCCTCCCAGGGCAGCGCACACAAAGGCGCACACAAAGGAAATCAGAAGCCCCACCAGACCGTTTGGATTGGCTGTCCCGTTTTCATACAGGAAAGCCCCGATCAGTCCGGCAATGCCGCCCATATACATCATTCCGGGAATACCCAGGTTCAGGTTACCGGACTTCTCCGTGAGGATCTCGCCGGTGCTGCCGAACAGCAGGGGGATACCCTGCATGACCGCGCGGGGGAAGAAGGATACAAAGTCGAAGCCCATCCGTTACGCCTCCTTTTTGCTGCTCTTGCGCAGAGTGACCTTGTAGGTGATGAAGAACTCGGTAGCAATGATGAAGAACAGAATGATACCGGTCAGAATATCCGCGAAGGACTGGTTCAGGCTGAAGGCGGTGGAGATCTCGCCGGCACCGCGATCCATGGTCACCAGCAGCAGGGAGGCGGCGATCATGATGAAGGGGTTGAACTTGGACATCCAGGACACCATGACGGCGGTAAAGCCGCGGCTGTCCACGATGGTGGTGGTCAGGGTGTGGCTGATGCCGGCGGTCAGGATATATCCCATCAGGCCGCAGATCGCGCCGGAGAGTACCATGGTGCGGATGATCACGCGATCCACCTTGATACCGGCATAGCTGGCGGTGCGCTGGCTCTCGCCAACGACGGCGATCTCATAACCGTGCTTGCTGTATGTGAGATAGATATACATCATGCCGGTCAGCAGGGCGACCACCAGAATGGGGAGCAGCTGTGCCTGTCCGCCGATGCGGGGCAGCCAGCCGGCCTCGGAAGCCTGGTTGATGATGCCGATCTTACCGGCGCCCTTGGGCACTTCCCATATGATGATAAAGTAGGAGGCCAGCTGCATGGCGATGTAGTTCATCATCAGGGTGAACAGCGTCTCGTTGGTGTTCCATCTGGCCTTGAAGAAGGCGGGCAGGAAGCCCCATACGGCGCCGGCCAGCAGCGCGGCCGCCAGAGAGATGACGATCAGCAGGAAATTGGAGACCTTGCCGCCCAGCAGGATCATGCAGGTGGTGGTGGCCAGGCAGCCGATCAGGGTCTGCCCCTCGGCGCCGATGTTCCAGAAGCGCATCTTGAATGCGGGCGTTACCGCTAAGGAGATACCCAGCAAGACGGCAACATTCTGTCCGGTGACCCAGATTTTACGGGAGGTGCCGAAGGCACCCTTGAGGATCGTGCCATAGACGGCGATGGGATCCTGACCGGTCAGCAGAGTGGTGATCAGTCCGCAGAACACCAGTGCCAGCAGCAGGATACCGCCGCGGATCAGCAGTGCCTTGGGCAGAGGCAGCGCATCGCGCTTGGAAATATGAAAGAGCGAACCTTTTTTATTCATCTGCCTTGCCTCCTTCCACGCGGGTCATCAGCGCGCCCACTTCCAGCTTGTTGGTTTTGCGGCCGTCCACCACGCCGGAGACCTGACCGCCGCACAGCACCACGATGCGGTCACACAGTTCCAGCAGCACGTCCAGGTCCTCGCCCACATACACGACGGCGACGCCCTTCATCTTCTGCTCGGTCAGCAGGTTGTAGATGGTGTAAGATGTATTGATGTCCAGACCACGGACAGCGTAGGCGGTCATCAGCACGGAGGGCTGCTGGGCGATCTCACGGCCCACCAGGACCTTCTGCACGTTACCGCCGGACATACGGCGGACGGGGAAGTTGGTGCTGGGCGTGACCACCTCCAGCTCCTGCCAGATGCGCTGTGCCAGCGCCTCAGGATTTTTGCGGTCCAGGAAAATGCTGGCACCCTTGCGCCAGGAGCGGAGCATCATGTTGCCGGTCATGCCCATGGAGCCTACCAGACCCATGCCCAGACGATCCTCGGGGACAAAGCTCATGGCCACGCCGCTCTTGCGGATGTCCATGGGATCCATGCCCACCAGATTTTTCTCCTCGTTGGTCTCCGGGGAGATATAGGTCACGGTGCCGGAGGTGACGGGGTACAGACCGGCGATGGACTCCAGCAGTTCACGCTGGCCGGAACCGGCGATACCCGCTACGCCCAGCACCTCGCCGGCGTTAACAGTAAAGCTCACGTTGTCCAAACGCTTGACGCCCAGCTCGTCGAACACGGTCAGCCCCTCGATCTTCAGCCGGGGCTCCACATTCACGGGGGTGGGGCGGTTGATATTCAACGACACGCTGTGGCCCACCATCATGTCGGTCAGGGACTGCTGGTCGGCGTCCTTGGTCAGCACGTCGCCTATGTACTCGCCCTTGCGGAGCACGGCCACCCGGTCGGACACGTCCAGCACCTCGTGGAGCTTGTGGGTGATGATGATGAGGGACTTGCCGTCGGCCTTCATGTTGCGCATGACGGCGAACAGCTTGTCCGTCTCCTGCGGGGTCAGCACGGCGGTGGGCTCGTCCAGAATCAGAATATCGGCACCGCGGTACAGCACCTTGACGATCTCCACGGTCTGCTTCTGGGAAACAGACATATCATAGATCTTCATGTCCGGGTCGATATCGAAGCCGTACTTATCACAGATGTCCTTGACCTTTTGACGTGCATTGTTCAGGTCAAGCTTGCCCTCCAGGCCGAGGATGATATTCTCGGTGGCGGTGAACAGGTCGACCAGCTTGAAGTGCTGGTGGATCATGCCGATACCCAGATCGAAGGCATCCTTGGGAGATGCGATGGTCACAGGCTTGTCGTGGACGTAGATCTGCCCCTCGTCGGGGAAATAGATGCCGGAGAGCATATTCATCAGCGTGGTCTTGCCGCTGCCGTTCTCGCCCAGCAGGGACAGGATCTCGCCTTCGTACAGTTCAAGGTTTACATCTTTGTTTGCGATGACCTTGCTGCCGAACCGCTTGGTGATGTTCTCCATTCTGATCGCGCATTTCTTTTCCAAGGCTGTCATCCTTTCTTTCGGCGCAGATGGCTGCAACACCTCGAATACGCCGGGGATAAATTCCATACGACTTATTCTACCATACATGGTGAGCGTTGTAAATCAAAATCAGCAAAAAATTTGTCAGGTATATACAAAGAATGTGAGGTTACACAAGAAAGAGTCATTCTCTTTGTGTAAATCGTCAAAGCCGCGTGTAGGAGGGAAAAAGCAAGAGGTGGGCTGCCTGTGCAGCCCACCTCGTTGTGGTGCAATATGCTGTTGGAAAACCTGGCTATTAGCCGCCGTAGTTGACATCCAGACGGTTGATGCCGTCGATCTCCAGATCGAAGTAAGGAGCGGAACGCTTCTCGGACTCAGCGAAGTAACCGTCATGCACGACCTCGGTGTCGGGGGTGTTATCGCTGTCGGCGTTGACGTCAGCCTGGTAGGAGGTCAGAGTCTCACCCTTCACAGTGAAGGTGGAGCAATCGAACACGTGAATCTCGCCCTTCTCCAGCTTCTCGGTAGCAGCGGCAATGGCCTCGGCAGTGCCTTCGGCGGCCACGGTGGTATTCAGGTCAGTCAGGACCACAGAGTTGGTGGCCAGAGTGCCGGTCCAGTCAACATCGATGGCGGTGCCGTCCATGACAGCCTTGATGGCATACTCATAGTAGGGCGCCCAGTTGATGCGGGAGGAGATGATGTAGGTGTTGGGGCAGGCAGCCTGAGTGGAGCCGTTGTAGGAAACGTTGGGAACACCGGCGTTCTCGCAGGCGGTAGGAGCACCCAGAGAGTCGGCGTGCTGGCTGATCAGCTTGCAGCCGCGCTGGATCAGCTTCTCGGCGCCTTCCTTCTCCAGAGTCTCATCGTACCAGCTGCCGGTGAAGGTCACCTCCATGGTGACGGTGGGGCAGACGGACTTGGCACCCAGATAGAAGGAGGTGTAACCGGAAACCACTTCGGCGTAGGTGAAGGCACCCACATAGCCCATCTTGGCCTCGTCAGCCTTGATATCGCCAGCCTCGATCATCGCGTTCAGCTTCAGACCGGCAGCGATACCGGCCAGATAGCGGCCCTCATAGATGGAGGCGAAGGCGTTGTGGTAGTTGGCCAGACCCTCGGTGTGAGCGCGGGTACCGGTGCTGTGGCAGAACTGCACCTCGGGGTTCTCCTTGGCGACCTCGATCATGTAAGGCTCATGACCGAAGCTGTCGGCAAAGATGATGTTGCAGCCGGCGTCCACCAGATCAGCGGCGACCTCGGCGCACTGCTCGGTCTCGCCCACGTTGGTCTTGATGAAGTAATCCTCATTCTCGACCAGACCCAGGTTGGCGCAGGCTTCCTTGGCGGCATCGATGAAGTTCTTGTCATAGGTGGAGTTTTCATCATGCAGGGTGATGAAGCCGACCTTGACCTTGGCAGCGGTGGCATCACCGTCGCCGTTGCCCTGAGTGTCGTCCTTCTTCTCACCGCAGGCCACCAGGCTCAGAGCCATGACCAGGGCGAGGAGCATTGCAAGGAACTTTTTCATTCTTGTTTTCCTCCTTAAAATATGTGACGCACGCTTAAAAGTAAGGCAAATTTGGCGCGCGCCTGAACAACGGGCGTCCGGCCCGGTATTCACGCGACTCATAAGAACGTGAGTATTATACAGGATTTCACCGCCGATTTCAACAGAAAATGTGAATTACGGCAAAATTTCTTTGTGACGCACAAAAAATCTTTGTAAATCTTGTGCAGTATGCGGCATTTGATAGAAATTTCCCGTTCCGAAATACCCGTTCCATATGGCAGGGATAAGCGCGTTACTGATGAATACGGGTGCCGGTCTTGCCCTCGATACCGTCCTTGGCCTTTTCGAGCAGGGTGATAAGGGCGGTACGGCCGGCCTTGGACTCGGCGAACTTCACCGCGGCCTGGACCTTGGGCAGCATGGAGCCCTTGGCAAACTGGTTCTCCTCCATGTACTTGTAGGCTTCGGCGGGGGTCAAATCGTCCAGACCCTTCTGATCGGGCTTGTTGTAGTTGATGGCCACCTTCTCCACGGCAGTCAGGATGATGAGCATATCGGCGTCCAGCAGCTCGGCCAGCAGCTCGCTGCCGAAGTCCTTGTCGATGACGGCAGGGGTGCCGGAGAGCTTGCTGCCCTCGCGGATGACGGGGATGCCGCCGCCGCCCACGGCGATGACCACATGACCGGCCTCTACCAGCGCCTTGATGCTGGCCTTTTCCACGATGTCAAAGGGCTTGGGGGAGGGAACGACCTGGCGATAGCCGCGGCCGGCGTCCTCTACCATGGTGTAACCCTTCTCGGCGGCGATGCGGTCCGCCGTCTCCTTGTCGTAGAAGGCGCCCACGGGCTTGGTGGGATTCTGGAAGGCGGGGTCGTCCTTGGACACCACGGTCTGGGTCACGATGGTAGCCACGGGCTTGTCCATGCCGCGGCTGGCCAGCTCGTTGCCGATGGCCTGCTGCAGGTGATAGCCGATGTAGCCCTCGGACATGGCGCCGCACTCAGGGAAGGGCATATCGGCCTTGATGGCCTTGGCCTCGGCAGCGGTGGACAGGCCCAGATTGATCATACCCACCTGGGGGCCGTTGCCGTGGGCGACCACGACTTCATTGCCTGCGGCGATCAGGTCCACGATGGATTTGGCGGTCTCGGTGACCAGTTGGAGCTGCTCAGCGGCGGTATTGCCCAGTGCGTTGCCGCCCAGCGCGATAACGATTCTTTTAGACATAATGCTCTACCTCACTGTTTTCGTTTTTTCGTCTCCGTGCGCCCGCTCTGAAGCGCAGGGGGAACGGGCGTTTTCAGGGCGCTGGGGAGACGGTGTTTAGATAGTATAACACAGATTGTATACAGTACACAATATCTATCACCCACAACATTTACACAAAAATGCGGCAGGGGACAGAAAATAGCGGGAGGGGGAGTCCCTCCCGCTATCGGGTCGATTATTTAGAACTTCTTGCGGGTGTCCTTGGTCTCGTCCAGCTCCATCAGGGCCTTGACGGGATCCTTCACCTGGGCCATGAAGATCATGGCGGCGATGATATAGGGCTTGTAGGAGGCCTGCTTGTACAGAGGCACGATGTAGCGGTCGAACACGGAGTTGTCTACCTCGCCCTCGGTGCAGCTCAGACCGGTGATGTCGGCGGGCAGGCAGTGCAGATACAGCGCCTTGCCGTCCTTGGTGAGCTTCATCATCTCTTCGGTGCAGGCCCAATCCTTGTGCTGGGCGTTCTGGGCCAGCAGGCGCTTCTCCAGAGCGTCGATGCCCTCCTTGTCGCCGGCGGCGTACAGCTTGGTGCGCTCTTCCATGGCGGCGTAGGAAGCCCAGCTCTTGGGATACACGATATCGGCATCCTTGAAGGCCTCGGCCATGCTGTTGGTCTTGTGGAACTTGGAGCCGTACTTCTCGCAGTTCTTGCGGGCGACCTCTTCCACCTCGGGCATCACGTCATAGCCCTCGGGATGGGCCAGGGTCACGTCCATGCCGAAGCGGGTGAACAGGCCGATCACGCCCTGGGGAACGGACAGGGGCTTGCCGTAGGAGGGAGAATAGGCCCAGGTCATAGCGACCTTCTTGCCCTTCAGGTTCTCCACGCCGCCGAAGTAGTGGATGACGTGCAGCATATCGGCCATGCACTGGGTGGGGTGGTCCACGTCGCACTGCAGGTTCACCAGAGTGGGCTGCTGCTCCAGGATACCGTCGCGGTAGCCTTCCTTCACGGCGTCCATAAAGGTCTTCTGATACTTGTGGCCCTCGCCGATGAACATATCATCGCGGATGCCGATGACGTCGGCCATGAAGGACACCATGTTCGCGGTCTCGCGGACGGTCTCGCCGTGGGCGATCTGAGACTTCTTCTCGTCCAGGTCCTGGACCTCCAGGCCCAGCAGGTTGCAGGCGGAGGCGAAGGAGAAGCGGGTACGGGTGGAGTTGTCGCGGAAGATGGAGATGCCCAGGCCGGAATCGAACACACGGGTGCTCTTGTTGCGCTCGCGCAGGTCGCGCAGGGCGTCGGCCACGGTGAAGATGGCGTCGATCTCATCGTCGGTCTTGTCCCAAGTCCAATAGAAATCGGTCTTGTACATATTGTTGATGTTCAGGGTAGACAGATGGCGTGCCAGTTCAACAGTCTTGCTCATTTTGATCGTTCTCCTTGTATGTTTAATATAGCGTATATGGCGTATGATCGATTACTTGATGTCGTTGCCGGTCAGCTCCTGGCGGAAGCTGGTGGCGGAGCCGTCCTTGTTCTCGGGCTTGTACAGGCCGGGAACGGCGGCGTACAGCGCGGCGCAGACGACCAGATCCTGCTTCCAGGTGATCTCGTTGGGGGCGTGTGCCTGAGACTCGGCGCCGGGGCCGAAGCCAACGCAGGGGATGCCGTAGCGGCCCTGGATGGACACGCCGTTGGTGGAGAACGTCCACTTGTCGGTCAGGGGACGGCCCTCGCGCTTGGAGGCGGCCAGCTCGGTGGGCATCAAACGCTTGTCGCCCCACAGGTTGTGGTGGGCGTCCACCAGGGCCTGGACATGAGGAGCAGTCTCCTTGTTGATCCAGGTGGGGAAGAAGCACTCGGTCTCATATACATGGCCGGTCCATGCGGGACGGTCATACATATACATGGATACCTTCACGTCCTTGGCATACTTCTTGCAGGCGGGCAGGTCCTCGATCTCCTTCAGGCAGGACTGATAGGTCTCGCCGGCGGTCATGCGGCGGTCGATGGAGATGGCGCAGCTGTCGGCCACAGCGCAGCGGGAGGGGGAGGTGTAGAAGATCTGGCTGGTGGTGCAGGTGCCGCGGCCCAGGAAGCGGGCGTCCTCATAGTGCTCGGGGTTGAACTTGGGATCCAGCATCTTCACCAGGCCGTTGATCTCGGTGGAGCCGTCGGCGGGGTTCTCGTTCAGGTCACGGACGTTCAGGATGACCTCGGCCATCTTGTGGATGGCGTTGTCGCCGCGCTCGGGGGCGGAGCCGTGGCAGGACACACCGTGCATATCCACGCGGATCTCCATACGGCCGCGGTGGCCGCGGTAGATACCGCCGTCGGTAGGCTCGGTGGAGATAACGAATTCGATCTTGCTGCGGGCGTCCTCAGGACCGTTGAAGTACTCATTGACGATGGACTGCCAGCACATACCGTCGCAGTCCTCCTCCTGCACGGAGCCCACGACCATCATCTTGTAGCCCTTGGGCAGCAGGTCCAGATCCTTCATGATCTTCACGCCGTAGGCGGCGGCGGCCATGCCGCCCTCCTGGTCGGAACCGCCGCGGCCGTAGATGATGTCATCGGTCTCATAGCCCTTGTAGGGGTCGGCTTCCCAGTTTTCGATATTGCCGATGCCAACAGTATCGATGTGGCTGTCGATGGCGATGATCTTGTCGCCCTCGCCCATCCAGCCGATGACGTTGCCCAGCTTGTCGAACTCCACCTTGTCATAGCCCAGGGCCTTCAGCTCCTCGGCGATGCGCTTGACGACGCCCTCTTCCTCACAAGACTCGGAAGGGATGGCGATCATGTCCCGCAGGAACTTGACCATAGCGGGTTTGTACGCCTCGGCGGCGTTTCTGATGGCAGCAAAATCCATAATGTACCTCCGCAAAAATTTTATCAAATTCTGTGTTAAAAACGGGTAAACGGTTTTTACCATCTCCTATCATAGCACATGGTAGCTGGATGTCAAACAAAAATTTAGGAAATCAAAAAGTTTTTCAGAAAAAACCGTTGCTTTTTGTGGGAGGTGTGGTATTATGTAAGAGGAGAAAAGCGGAAAAGGAGGGCGTTATGGAGGCGAAACGATTAGAATCGCTGAAGCAGATCGCCGCGGGCATCGCGGCGCAGTTCGGCGACAAGTGCGAGGTGGTCATCCACGATGTGGCCAGCAGCCACCCGGAGCACACCATCGTACACATCGAAAACGGGCACGTGTCCGGCCGGAAGATCGGCGACGGTGCATCCAGGGTCGTCATGGAGCAGCTGGAGCATCAGAACGAGCAGCCCCAGGACCATCTGTGCTACCTGACGCGGACGCCGGGCGGGGAGATACTGAAATCCTCGTCCCTGTATATCCGCAACAGCCGCGGCGCGGTCACGGCCATATTTTCCATCAACTACGACATCACCAACATCATGATGATGCACCAGGAGCTGGGCGAGTTCATGCTCACCCGCGACCGGGAGCAGTCCGAGCCGGAGAAGATCATCAACGTCAACGATGTGCTGGACGAGCTGATCCAGCAGTCCGTGGCGCTGGTGGGCAAGCCTGCGGCCCTGATGAACAAGGACGACAAGATCCGGGCCATCCGCTTCCTCAGCGACGCGGGCGCGTTCCTGGTCACCAAGTCCGGCGACAAAGTGGCAAAATACTTCGGTATTTCCAAATACACCTTATATTCCTATATCGATGCGAACAAACAACAGGAGGAAAAGAAACATGGGTAAAATCGATCTGTCCATCAACAAAGTCGGTCTGGCGCATAACATCCAGAAGGCCAAGGAGAACAACGTCATCATCCCCACCATCGCCCAGATGCAGAACCCTGACCTGATCCCCGAGAAGATCAAGGCCAAGCTGAGCCACACCGGTCTGTGGGATGTGGATCCCGTCAACCTGTTCCGCATTTCCTGGCACAACGAGGCCAAGGAGTCCGGCGGTCTGTTCCAGGCGGTCCCCAACTATGTGGAGATCCCCAGCAAGCTCTCCGGCGTGCCCTGCCGCATCGTTGCCATGTCCGGCAAGTGGTTCCCCACCGGCTGCCACAAGGTCGGCGCCTCCTTCGGCTGCCTGGCTCCCCGCCTGGTGACCGGTCAGTTCGATGCCACCTATCACCATGCCGTGTGGCCCTCCACCGGCAACTACTGCCGCGGCGGCGCCTTCAATTCCAAGCTGCTGGCCTGCGAGTCCGTGGCCATCCTGCCCCAGGATATGTCCAAGGAGCGTTTTGACTGGCTGAAGTCCATCGCCGGCCAGATCATCGCCACCCCCGGCTGCGAGTCCAACGTCAAGGAGATCTTCGACAAGACCTGGGAGCTCAAGCAGGATCCTTCCATGATGATCTTCAACCAGTTCGCCGAGATGGGCAATCCCCTGTGGCACTACAACGTCACCGGCTACGCCCTGGCCGACCTGTTCGAGGCCGTCAAGAAGCCCGGCCAGAACTTCGCCGGCGCCTGCTTTACCTCCGGCTCCGCCGGCACCATGTCCGCCGGTGATCTGCTGAAGGAGCGCTATCCCCACCTGAAGCTGGCCGTGGGCGAGGCCCTGCAGTGCCCCACCATCCTGGATAACGGCTTTGGCGGCCACCGCATCGAGGGTATCGGCGACAAGCACATTCCCTGGATCCACAACGTGAAGAACACCGATATGGCCATCGCTATCGACGACGAGGACAGCCAGCGCCTGCTGCGCCTGTTCAACACCCCCGAGGGCCAGAAGTACATGAAGGACGAGCTGGGTATGTCCGACGAGGAAGTCCAGAAGATGACCTGGCTGGGCATCTCCGGTATCGCCAACGTCCTGTGCTGCATCAAGATGGCCAAGTACTACGAGCTGACCGAGAACGACGTGGTGGGCACCGTGCTGACCGACTCCGCTGTCATGTACCAGTCCCGTATCGAGGAGCTGAACCAGATGTACGGCGCGTACAACGCTCATGAGGCGTCTCTGGACCACAACCTGCACATGCTGGGCCTGAAGACCGACTCCATGCTGGAGCTGACCTACACCGAGCGCAAGCGTGTCCACAACCTGAAGTACTACACCTGGGTGGAGCAGCAGCAGATGAACGTGGAGGACCTGAACGCCCAGTGGTACGATACCAAGAACACCTGGGACGCCGTCCACGCACAGGCCAAGGAGCTGGACGAGCTCATCAACGAGTTCAACGAGGCCACCGGCCTGCTGAAGGCTCTGTAAGAAAACACCGCAACAACGCCTCAGGGCGGGGCTCTCGCCCCGCCCTGTATTTCTTATTTCATATAAGGAGAACCACCATGAAAAACGTAAAATACGGCAAATGTGTCCGCTGCGGCAAGACCTACGACGCCGTTCCCGACCTGACCAACTGCGAATGCGGCGGTATCCTGGATATCGTCTATGACTACGACTACATCAAGTCTGTGCTGACCAAGGAGAAGCTGGCCAAGCGCGAGAACCGTTCCATGTGGCGCTACCGTGAGCTGCTGCCTGTGGAGGAGACCACGCCCGACACGCCGCTGCGCGTGGGTTGGAGCCCCCTGTACGAGGAGCCGAAGCTGGCGGAGCTGCTGGGCATCAAGCGTCTGTGGGTCAAGGACGATGGCCAGAACCCCACCGCATCCCTGAAGGACCGTGCCAGTGCCATGGCCGTGGCCAAGGCCATGGAGGCCGGAGCCAAGACCATCGCCTGCTCCTCTACCGGCAACGCCGCCAGCTCTCTGGCCGGCAACGCCGCCGCCGCAGGTATCAAGACCTATATCTTCGTTCCCGAGCGCGCCCCCAAGGGCAAGGTGGCCCAGCTGATGATCTTCGGCGCCAACGTCATCTCCGTCAAGGGCAACTATGAGGACACCTTCAAGATGTCCGCCGCCGCCATTGACAAGTACGGCTGGTACAACCGCAACGCCGCCATCAACCCCTACCTCTCCGAGGGCAAAAAGACCGTGGCGCTGGAGATCGCCGAGCAGCTGAACTGGGAGATGCCCGACTATCTGGCCATCTCCGTGGGCGACGGCTGCACGATCGCCGGTGTGTGGAAGGGCTTTAAAGACCTGTACGCCATCGGCTTCATCGACAAGCTGCCCCGCCTGATCTCCGCCCAGTCCCTGGGCTGCTATCCCATCAACCGCGCCATCCAGGAGGACAAGCCCTGGGAGCCCATGGAGGAGAACACCATCGCCGACTCCATCTCCGTAGGCGTGCCCCGCAATGCAGATAAGGCCCTCATGGCCATCCGCGAGTCCAACGGTATCGCCGTCAACGTCTCCGACGAGGAGATCCTGGCCGCCCAGCGCCTGCTGGGCCGTACCTGCGGTGTGTTCGGCGAGCCTGCCGGTGTCACCGGTGCCGCGGCGCTGAAGAAGGCCTGCGAGGAGGGCCTGATCCCCCACGACGCCACCGTGGTGTCCGTCGTCACCGGCAACGGCCTGAAGGACGTGGCCAACGCCATCAAGTCCGCCGGTGAGCCCATTCACATCGAGCCCGACCTGGATCTGATGGTCGAGGAGTTCAAGAAGCGCGGTGTCACCGTGGAGTAAAATGCAGCATTCCCCGGCAAATGCACAGCATTTGCCGGGGATTTTCTCTTGCCAATCCATCGGGAATGTGGTACAATGTATCCCGTAATATAGCTCATATAGCCCCGCGAGAATGGCGCGGGCGTTTCTACGGAGCCGCCGACGGCTCTGCTATGGGTGTTTCGATGCAGGGTGCATCGGAGCATCCATTTTTATTTTGCTTGCAGGAGGTACCTCACCATGACACAGGTCTTACGCGGCAATATCGTCCACGCGCCCGCCATGGGCCGCCTGGACATTCTCGAGCACGGCTGCCTGGTGCTGGAGGACGGCGTCATTACCGGCCTTTATCCCGATCTGCCCGCCCATCTGGAGGGCGCGGAGGTCCGCGACTTCGGCGACCGCATTATCATGCAGTCCTTCGCGGATATGCACCTCCACGCGCCCCAGTACCCCATGCTGGGCATGGGGATGGACCTGCCGCTGCTGGACTGGCTCGACACCTACACGTTCCCCACCGAGGCGCGGTTCGCCGACCTGGACTATGCCCGCCGCGTCTACCGCCGGCTGGCTACAGACCTGATCACCAACGGCACTACCCGCGTCTGTATGTTCTCCTCCCTCCACACCGACGCTACCCTCGTCCTCATGGACGAGCTGGAGCGCGCCGGCGTCACCGGCTATGTGGGCAAGGTCAACATGGACCGCAACGGCCTGCCCGGCAAGCTGCAGGAGACCACGGAGGAGTCCGTGCGGGAGACGCTCCGCTGGCTGGACGCCTGCCGTTTTGAGCACGTCAAGCCCATCCTCACGCCCCGCTTCACGCCCAGCTGCACCAACGAGCTGATGACCCAGCTGGGAAAGCTGGCCAACGAGCGGGGGCTGTACGTCCAGTCCCACCTGTCCGAGAGCACCAACGAGATCGCCTGGGTGAAGGAGCTGCACCCCGAGTGCAGCCAGTATTGGGAGACGTATGACAAGTACGGCCTTTGGAAGGACCATACCCTCATGGCACACTGCGTCTGGTCCGACGAGCGCGAGCGCGCCGCCATTCGTGACGCCGGTGTGGTGGTGGTCCACTGCGGCGACTCCAACGTGAACATCTGCTCCGGTATTTGCCCCGTCCGCCGCATGGTCAACGAGGGCCTGTGGGTCACCCTGGGCAGCGATATCGCCGGCGGCGCCCAGCTGCCTATGTACAAGGTCATCACCATGTCCATCCGCACCTCCAAGGCCCGCCGCGTCACCGACGAGCAGCACCCCGAATTCCTGACCGTGGCCGAGGGCTATTACCTGGGCACCACCTCCGGCCACAAGTATTTCGGGGCAGGGGAGGGCTTCGCCGTGGGAGATAAGCTCCACGCCGTGGTCATCGACGACGGCGACTTCCCCGAGGCCGCCCATCCCCTGAATGTGGAGGAGCGCTTTGAGCGCGCCATCTACATGACCCATCGTCACAATATCGTGTCGGTGTGGTCCGACGGCCGCGAGGTCGTCCGCAGATAAAGTGAAAAATGACCGGGTATCCCGGTCATTTTTCGTTTTCCATGCCAGAATTATTCAAAAAACCCTTGTCAAATAGGAAATCTTTGTTATAATGAAACCAACCGACAGGGGTGCAGAGGTACCTCTGCATTTGCGTTTTAGCAAGCTTAAAACGATGGTCCCTGCGGAAATCTAAAGAAATCGGGGTAGAAACGATGAAAAAATTGTTGGCAACCATACTGGCACTGGTCATGGCGCTGGGACTGTGCAGCGTCAGCTGGGCGGAGGGGGAAATTGAAGTTTCTGATGCAGCGCAGTTAAAGCAGACCATCTCAGATGCGAGCTCTAAAATAGTAATCAAACTGACAGATAATGTGACAATGACAGGGGAACCGCTTGACATTAGCGCAGGGAAGGACGTAGCAATTGACTTAAACGGAAAAACGCTTAAAATAAGCGGATATACCGGTAATTCTGCTGAATACCGCCAAGTTAAGGTTGACGGAACGCTTACCATCAAAGACAGTGTAGGCACTGGAGTGATTTGCTCGGATTATACGGGTAGCTCGGGTGTACTTGTTGGTGTGAATAACGGTGGCAAGCTTTATATGCAAGGGGGCACAATCACGACAGAGGAATTTGCAAAAGCGGGCAATGCGATTAGTGTCGCGTCTGGGGCATTTGCGGAAATGACGGGTGGAGCAGTTAAATGCGGTGCAATACGTGGTAATCGTGCTGTGAATGTGAAAGGTCAATTTGTAATGACTGGTGGTTCTGTCATTGCAGAAAAAGGCGATGGTAGTGAAAACTATATTATTGCGATTGAAGGCAGGAATAGCGCGAGTGTTGATGTTCGCGGGAGCAGTATTGTTGCCGGACCTGAGGCGGTGTCGGCAAGGAATTCCAATGTTTCTATCACGGGCGGGGACTTCACTGGTGCTATGACCGTCAAAGCAAAATCTATCTCCGGCGGCACGTTCTCTAACAGCGTAAATCCGACCTATCTTGCCGATGGATTGAAGTACGAGGTCTACGCCGGCGGTAAGTACAGCTATTACAGTGATTTTGATTCCGCTGCCGCAGCTGCTGCGGCAGGTAGAGATGAAGTGATAAAGGTCGGCAACAGCAACACTGGCGTTGTTCCGTTTCACATCGACTACGCTGACGGAACCGGTGTGAAGCCGGTGCTACGGATGTCGAAAGACAATTTTGAACTGCCTACGCCTACGCGCAGCGGCTATACCTTCAAGGGTTGGAAGATCGCTTTGCACGAAGGAGAGCAGATACCTGGATTTACCGGCACCTATACCAGCGAGCAGGTGAAGGACATTGTTTTTGCGGAAGCCGCCACGGACGGAGGAGCAATCAACCGCTTCAGCGATGGCGCCTATCTCACCGCTGTCTGGTCCGCCAACTCCTATTACTACTACGCCCCCACCACGACTGACAGCAAGACCGGCTCGCCCAAGACCTTTGACACGGGGGTGGGTATCTACGCCGTGACGGCTCTGCTGTCCGTGACCGGCATGGCGTGGGCCGGCAAAAAGCGGCACTAAGTCAACAAAAAAGAAAGCCCGTAAGGGCTTTCTTTTTTGCTTCACCGGCAGACAGAAAAGCGGCCGCCATCAGGCGGTCGCTTTTCTGATAATGATCTCGTTCTCCATCAGGTCGATCTTCTCGATCTGCCCATTTACCACCGTGGGGATGCCCATGATATCGGTGAACACCAGCTGTCCGTCCTTCTGTGTTACGGACGCCACGTTTTTGCACACCGGCTGCCGTTCCGCCGTCCATACTGTGGAAAGACACATCGTTTATTCCTCTCCTTTCAGGATCCGCAGGGCCTCCGCCAGCTTCTCGTTGCCCACGGTCAGGTCCACCACGGCCTCGTGCAGCAGCTGCGCGGCCTCGCCCTCTACGCTGTGGGCCAGCTCGTGCAGTTCCTCGGCGTGGTGCTGGTTATGCGTCACCATGTACGCCAGCAGCGCCACCGTCTCCTCCGGCGAGTGGTGCTCATGCGTATGCCCGTGATCGTGCCCATGCTCATGGGTATGGGCGTGTGTGTGCGGCGCGTCTGCACCGGCATGATCGGCCGAATGTACGGCCGCTTTCTCGTCAATCGTACACATATCCGCACCTCCGTTTTTTTCTGTGCTCATTCTACCACGGCGGCGCTGAAAAGTCAATTTTCCTCCCCAAATCGTCAAAAAACCGACGATAACAGACATATCTCCTGAAAGTGTCCGAAATCTGTGCAAACAACACAATTTCATTGACAAATTTTCTGCAATTATGTATAATTTTACTGGATAATACTGCGCGTTCCGCGCAGCAAGGAGGACGAGAGATGAGGGACCTTAAACATCTGATTTACTTTGAGAACCTGCTGCAAGAGGCCAATAACGACCTGGTGAAGCAGGCGAAAAGTGACGGAAAACTGGCTTTAGGCTACACCTGCTATTTCATGCCGGAGGTGCTGCTGGACCTGCCCGGCTGCTTCTCTGTGCGCCTGCGCGCCCCCCGCTGCACATCCCCTGATATGGCGACCTATTATATGTCTTCCCGCACCTGTCACTACGGCCGCAGCCTTCTTGAGCGTGCCCTGGAGGGCGGCTTCAATTTCCTGGATGCCCAGCTGGCTACCGAGACCTGCACCGTGACCTGCCGTTTTCAGGAGCACCTCCAGCGTATGGATATCATCCAGAATGAGCGCTTCAAGTGCGAGTTCATGGATGTCCCGTTCAAAAAGACGGAAAACAGTATTGACCATTATGAGGCACAGATCAAGGCCCACGTCCTGGATTTCCTCCATGACAATTACGGCGTGGACACCTCTGACGAGGCCCTGCGCCAGACCATCGAGAGCCACAACGAGCTCTGCCGTATTATGCAGGCTATCGGCGATTACCGCAAGCTGGACGTGCCCACCATCACCGGCTATGAGTACCATGTCATCAACCTGGTGACCCTGGCCTGTCCCAAGTACCTGATCATCGACAAGCTCCGCGAGACGCTGGAGGAGCTGAAGACCCGTGAGCCGGACGCCAGACCCCAGTACCGCTGCAAGGTCCTGCTGGCCGGCAGCGAGAACGACGACCCGGACTTTACCAAGCTTATCGAAAGCTGCGGCGCCCTGGTGGTGGCGGACCGCTACTGCTACGGCGGCATGGAGTCCCGTCTGCCCATCGAGATCCGGGAAGGGGAGACGCCGCTGCGTGCCATCGCCCGCCACTATCTGCTCACCAGCCAGTGCACCCGCTTTATGGAGCAGCATGAGATGCGCCAGCGCAAGCAGCACATCGCCGACCTGGCAAAGGCGTACAAGGCGGACGGCATCATCGTGGCCTCCAACAAGTTCTGCGAGTACTGGAGCTATGAGCGTGTCATCGATACCGTCGTTCTCCAGCGCGACTTCGGCTATCCTGTCTGTTCCATCGAGAAGGAGTATATCAACGCGGCCAGCGGCCAGCTGCGTACCCGGTTCCAGGCGTTCATTGAGAGCGTGGAGATCAAGAAGATCCAGGAGGGCGTGAAGAGATGAAGAAATTTGATCTGAAAAACGTGGTGGAGAAGGTCAAGACCACGGATTATAAAAAGCTGGCTAAGGATTTCTGGTACGGCAAGCCCCACGGCGAGCGCCGCCTGGGCGACCTGTACTGCGACAAGACCGGATTGTACAAGCACCGCGAGTGGCGCGGTGTGAAGGACACCTTCTACTATTTCAACAAGGTGTGGCTGTACAACTACGGTATGCTGGTCTACGATGTGATGCGCTACGGCGGCATCTGGACCTTTGCCAAGGGCTGCTGGCGCTATCGCTGGATGGGCCAGACCTATCTGCCCGTGCTCCACTGGTTCGACCGCGGCATGGAGGGTCTGCGGGGTGAAGCGCTGCGCGCCTGTCCGCTGCACTATCGGGCCATGACCAACGCCACTATCTACCAGTTCATGCAGATGTTCCGCAACGACCTGAACACCAACAAGGGGAATAAGAAGGTCCAGGCGCGGCACGACAAGACCATCGCCCACGACGAGACGGTGTGGGGCGGCATTTTCTATCCCTTCAGCAAGGAAGTGGAGAACGTCCCCCTGCAGATGATCCCCTATTTCGTCACCTGCCATGTGAACAACCACACGGTCCTCAACTACATCGACGCGGTGCAGTCCCTGGGCCTGCCCGGCGACCCCTGCCCCATGTGTCAGGCCGAGGCCGGACTGTTCGTGCTGGATGATGTGCCCGACTACTACAAGGCGGTCATCACCTCCAACGAGGCCTGCGACGGCTCCGTGGCCACGTCCATCATTCAGGACTGGCTCATCGACAAGCCCCTGTTCGCCATGCCCCAGCCCATGCAGTTCGACGATCCGCTGGTCCACAAGCACTGCATGAAGGAGATCGAGGAGGCGTGGAAGTTCATCGAGGAGCAGACCGGCGTTCCCTTCGACTACCAGCAGCTGTGCAAGAAGCTGGAGAGCCAGAACGAGCTCCAGCGCTTCGAGTGGGAGAAGTGGGATGTGGCGGCCAACACCAATTATTATCCCATCAACGGCGTGTCCCAGGCGCTGTACCGTATTTACCAGTCTCAGTACGGCGATCTGCCCATCTGGCACGAGACGGACAAGAAGGTCCGCAAGATCATGGAGAAGTGCGTGGAGCAGCGCATCAACAACTTCCCGCTGACCCGCCACCGCGTCATTGCCTGGTCCTGTGCGCCGCTGTACTATTCCAACTGGTGCACCTGGGCCTATAACTGCTGGGGCCTGAACACCATCATAAACATGGACTCCCTGATGTTCGACATGACCCTCCGCACCGACGGCTACGAGCACACCCTGGAGGACATGGCGACCTACCACGAGTGGGCGCCGATGCGCCGCATGGCTGTGGGTGGTATGCACCACATCTTCGAGCTGTGGGAGAACATGGAGCGCTTCCACTGCGACATGGTCATGATGTACGACCAGCTGCTGTGTAAGGGTATGCAGGGCGTCCACGGCCTGTTCGAGGATGAGTTCCGCGCCCGCAATATCCACGCCATCTGGATGCCCCATGCCCTGCCCGACAAGCGTAATGTCTCCCGGGCCGAGATCCGCAGCATCATCAACGACTACATGACCACCGTCATGCAGGAGGAGCCGCTGGATCCGTCTTTGCTGGAGTTCGACGATTCTATGAGCTGGTAAGAGGAGGAAGAGAACATGAAAACTGTATTCAAGATTTTGAAAAAGGTCGTCCTGATCGGATTGGGCGTCTACGCCGCACTGTTCGCCGTGTTCTTCTTCGACCTGGACGGCAAGGCGCTGTTCTACGGTGTGGAGCCGTTCCTGTGCCGCCATTACGACCGCATGGAGCGCCGTGATCCGCTGAAGCAGAAGTACGATATGGACAAGCCCCGATACGAGTATAACAAGTGAGGCGATACCCTTGAGCGAACACAGTCATACCCACACCCATGTGGACGAGAACGGCCATGTCTATGAGCACAGCCACGGCCACCACCATTCCCATGCCCAGACCAAAGCCGTGCTGAACCGGCTCAGCCGGGCCCAGGGCCATCTGGATGCCGTGCGGAAGATGGTGGAGCGCGGCGAGGACTGCGCCGAGGTGCTGGTGCAGCTCAGCGCGGTGATCTCCGCGCTGAACGGCACGGGCCGCGCCATTCTCAAGGATCACATCAGCCACTGCATCGTGGATGCGGTGGAGGCCGGTGACCAGGAGGCCATCCAGGCGCTGAACGAGGCCATCGACCGCTTTATGCGGTAGCGCTCCGGACATCGGCGGCAGAATGTCTGAATACCGCCCTGCGGCATTGACAGCGGCAGGGCGGGGGACTATACTAAACGTGAGTGACAGAGAGGGAGGAAGACTATGATTTCCGGCATCGTCTACACATCCAATTCCGGCTACACGGCGCAGTACGCCCGTCTGCTGGGTGCCGCGCTGGATCTGCCTGTGACCGACGCCAAGTGGGGCGCCGATCCCCATCCGGGCAGGGCGGTCATTTACCTGGGCTGGCTCATGGCCGGCAAGGTCCAGGGATATGCGAAAGCGGCCAAAGAATTTGATATCCGCGCCGTCTGCGCCGTGGGCATGGGTCCCGCCAGTCAGGCCGGAGCCGAGAAGGTCCGGGCCAAGATGGGCATTCCGGCGGAGGTGCCGGTATTCACCCTGCAGGGCGGCTTCGATATCAACAAGCTGCACGGGCCCTATAAGTGGATCATGCAGCTGAAGTGCAAAGAGATCCGCAAAACGCTGGCGGGGAAGACCAGTCTCAGCCCCGCCCAGCAGCTGACCTACGACATGGCGACCAAGGGTGCCAGCGCCGTCAGCGCGGAGAACCTGACACCGATCATCGACTGGTATAAAACGAAGGAGGGCTGACCATGAGGAAGTTTTTACACATGGCGGGCGGTATCGCCAAAAAGACGCTGGCCACTGCTGCAAAGCTGGCGAAGAAGCTGGCGCACATCGTATTGCAGGCTGCCGGCGCGGCGGTGTCCGCCGTGGGCAGGGCTGTGAAGGGCCTGCTGGGCAAGGCGGCCTGCGGCGTGGGCAAAAAGGTACAGAAGTTCATTCCGCCGGTGTGCAAGGTCGTGATGATCGTGTCCGGCGCGGTGGCGCTGCTGTCCTGCGTGGGCTGGCTCATCAGCCGCAAAAAATTCGCGTAAGCGAAACGCGTATACCACAGGGAGATGCGCCGGGGCGCATCTCCCTTAAACAAAGCCCCGCGTTTCCCGCGCACCGCGCAGGGAAGGGCGGGGGAGAGCAAAGGAGATCTGAGCAAGTATGAAGAAAAAAGCATTCAAAGCGGAGAGCAAGCGCCTGCTGGACCTGATGATCAACTCCATCTATACCAATAAAGAGATCTTCCTGCGGGAGCTGATTTCCAATGCTTCAGACGCCATCGACAAGCTGTATTATAAGAGCCTGACCGACACCTCCGTGGGCATGAACAAGGGCGATTTCCGCATTCTCATCACCCGCGATAAGGAAAACCGCATCCTTACCGTAGAGGATAACGGCATCGGTATGACCAAGGAAGAGCTGGAGCAGAATCTGGGCACCATTGCTCACTCCGGCTCTCTGGATTTCAAAAAGGACAACAAGGACGAAAACATCGATATCATTGGTCAGTTCGGCGTGGGCTTCTACTCTGCCTTTATGGTGGCCGATAAGCTGACCGTCATCTCCAAGGCTTACGGCTCGGACGAGGCTTGGCAGTGGGAGTCCTCCGGTGTGGACGGCTACGAGATGACCCCCGCCCAGAAGGATACCGTGGGCACCCAGATCATTCTGCACATCAAGCCGGATACCGACACTGAGAAATACGACAACTTCCTGGACGAATACGGCATCGTGGCTATCGTGAAGAAGTACAGCGATTATGTGCGCTACCCCATCCAGATGGAGCGCGAAAAGAGCCGTCAGAAGCCGGAACCGGATCCCAAGCCTGAGGACTACAAGCCGGAGTGGGAGACCTACACCGAGTTGGAGACCCTGAACAGCATGATCCCCATCTGGAAGAAGCAGAAGAGCGAAGTGACCGACGAGGAGTACAACAGCTTCTATAAGGATAAGTTCGGCGATTACGCCGATCCCGCCCGGGTCATCGTGAGCCGCACCGAGGGCACTGCCAACTACAACGCCCTGCTGTTTGTGCCCGGCCACCGCCCCTACGA
>OHOP01000435.1_pt1 | contig 20538 bp, 20 predicted proteins | sample 1569821 | NCBI WGS metagenome assembly OHOP01 (sample SAMEA3879527, study PRJEB24766) | human gut metagenome | biome: human-associated habitat; feature: feces | place: USA | collected 1985/1987
CGTCCCCGCCGCAAGGCGGGGACGTCTTTTTTCGCAGGCCGCTCTGCGATACAACCACACATCGATAAAAACAATGCGGACAAGCACCGCTTTTGACCGAGAGGAGGCCCGATCATGGATATTTCCCCCCTGCGCGGCTACTACACGGCGCATACGCCCACGCTGATGGGCGAGAGAGGCGGCTCCGCCGTGCTGGTCCCCCTGGTCCGTCAGGACGGCGAATACTGCCTGCTGTACGAGATACGCTCCGCCAGCGTCCGGCAGCCGGGCGAGGTGTGCTTCCCCGGCGGCAAGCGCGAGGCGGGGGAAACAGCCATCCAGTGCGCCCTGCGGGAGACCTGGGAGGAGCTTGGCATCCCGGAAAGCGCCGTGACCGTTATCGGCGAAATGGACTTCATCCACATCCGTGCGGGCAGCCTGCTCCGGCCGGTGCTGGGCGAGGTAGACCCTGCGGCACTGGCAGCCATGCGCCCCGCGCCGGAGGAGGTAGCCGGCACCTTCCTGCTGCCCCTGCGGGAACTGAAGGCGCATCCGCCGGAGGTCTACCTGTACCGGCAGCCAGTGGAGGCCCCGGATTTCCCCTATGCGGACGCCGGCGTCCCTGCGGACTACCCCTGGCGTCCCTGGCGGCTGGAGGTCCCGGTGTATCACGGCCTGCCTTACCACCTGTGGGGAATCACCGCCCGCATTACTATGGATCTGCTCGCACATCTGTAAAAAGATCCCCGGCGATATACATCGCCGGGGGATCTTTTTACAGCACGCCAAAATGCTCCAGAATGATCTTCACACCTATCAGAATCAGGATAGTGCCTCCCACGAATTCAGCCTTATTCTTGTACTTTGCGCCGAACACATTGCCCACATACACACCGCCCAGGGATATCAGGAACGTGGTGCAGCCGATAAGACAGACGGCCAGCCAGATGGACACGGACAGCTCCACCATGGAAAACGTGACGCCCACGGCCAGGGCGTCAATGCTGGTGGCCACGGCCAGCACCAGCAGCTCTTTGTGCTTCACCTTCCCGTCGGAGGGCTGCTCGTCCTCCTCTTCCTCAGCGCGGCTCTCGCGAATCATATTCCCGCCGATCCATGCCAGAAGTACGAAGGCGATCCAGGGCGCGAACCGCGTCACATAGTGGGCAAACTGTGAGCCCAGCAGCCACCCCAGCGTCGGCATGACCGCCTGAAACACGCCGAAATACAGGGCGATGAGAAACGCGCTCCTCTTATGCACCTTGTCCGGCATGGCCAGTCCCTTGCATATCGCCACGGCAAAGGCATCCATACTCAAACCGATGCCGATCAGGAATATCTCCAGCAATGTCATACGGACACTCTCCTCACAAAACCACCGGCACAGGGTGATCGATATACATGGCGTCCGGCGCAACACGGCAGCTGTAAGCGGCAATGCTGACCCCCGCCTCGCGCGCCTGCCGCAGGGCCGCGCCGAATGCGGGATGTGTATCATCGTTGGGCGCAAAATCAACGACCTCCGCCATCTGGATGACGAAGAAGGCCGTAGCCCGGCAGCCCTGCTCCACAGCGCGTATCAATTCATGCACGTGCTTCACGCCCCGCTCCGTGGGCGCGTCCGGGAAGCGGGCGTGGCCGCCCTGCTCCAGCGTGACCCCCTTGACCTCCACCAGGTGCAGCCCGTCGGGCCGCGTCAAGCAGAAATCAAGCCGCGACTCGCCAAAGCGAAACTCCGGCCGGATGCTCTCGGCCTGCGGGTCGAAGGTCCGTGCAAACTCCGCAAACGCCCGGTTCGGTGCCTGGGCGTCCATGTTGATCAGCCTGCCGCCCTTATCCACAGCGATCAGGTCATAAGGTGTCTTTCGCCCCGGCGTGACACCCGGCACCAGATACACCTCAGCCCCCGGTACCAGCAGTTCACGACAGCGTCCGGTGTTCTTCACATGGCAGACCGTCTCGGCGCCGTCCAGCTCCACCAGCGCAATGAAGCGATTGGGGCGCGAGAGAAAGCGGCCCTGCACCACATTTTCGTACCGCATAGCCGCGCCTCCCCTGCTTTCGGAATAGAAACACAGTATAGCACAGACAATAGCGGATGGAAAGTATTTTCTTCCAAGGAAAGGTCGTTTCCCTGTGGTTTGTGTATTCCGTCAATGAACCAAAAAATTTTTTAGGACTTCTCACAATTTTGCAGTTTTCGCCCTTTTCGGATTGCATTACTACCAAATGTTTGGTACAATGTGGGTAATCTATATTAGTATGGGAGGAGATCCAAACCATGCCTGAATATTCCAACCTGTTCGTCGTGCTGATGGGCCTGGGAACGGTGTTTGCCGGGCTGCTGTGCATCATACTGCTGGTCACACTGATGAGCTGGGTATGTGCCCGCACCTCCGCGCCCAAGACCGTGCCCCAGATGCCGGTGGCTCCCGCCGCCATGCCCGCACCTGGCGCCGTCACCCCCGCGATGATGGCCGCCGTAGCCGCTGCCATCGCCGAGGACATGGGGACCGATGTCTCCGCCATCCGTATCGTATCCATGAAGAAAGTGTAATGTGTGAGGAGGATTTCACCATGAAAAAGTACAGAGTCAATGTCAACGGTACCGTGTATGAAGTCGAGCTGGAGGAGATCACCGGCGCAGCTCCCGCTGCCTCCGTGGCCGCCCCTGCGGCTGCTCCCGCCCCCGCCGCAGCCCCTGCCAGCGGCGAAAAGGTCTGCGCTCCCATGCCCGGCAACATTCTGGCGGTGAACGTGTCCAACGGCAGCGCCGTCAAGAAGGGCGACGTTCTGATGATCCTGGAGGCCATGAAGATGGAGAACGAGATCATGGCTCCCTGCGACGGCACCGTTACCTCCGTGTCTGTGACCAAGGGCGCCGCCGTGGAGTCCGGCGCGCTGCTGTGCACCATCGGCTGACGCCGGAGGACTGCACATGGAAGCTATTGCCAATTTCTTTGTAAGCACCGGCTTTTACCAGTTTTTCCAGGGCGACAACTGGAAGAGTGCCATTATGCTGGTCATTGCCGTTGTGCTGCTGTTTCTGGGTATCGTCAAGAAGTTTGAGCCGCTGCTGCTGGTACCCATCGCATTCGGTATGCTGGTGACGAACCTGCCCGGCGCGGAGATGTTCCACGAGATCCTGTTCGCCGGCGGACACGTCCACTGGGACCTGTTCGGCGGGCAGCCCATCACGGCACAGTTCCTCTCGGAAATGCTGGCAAACGGCGTATCTGCCGATATGCTCCAGCCTTACGCTGACTCTCTGATGACGGCGGCGCAGAGTACGTTCGACCCCGGTGTGCTCGATAACCTGATGGCACAGCTTGCCGCCAGCGGCTCTGAGGCCGTGGGCACGCTGTCCAACCAGCTGGACGCCCTGGTAACTGCCGAGCAGTACCTCGCCTCCTACGGCATTACCCTCAGTAATGTCACTGTCAGCGTCGGTCTGATCGATGTGCTGTACCTGGGTATCAAGCTGGGCATCTATCCCTGCCTTATTTTCATGGGCGTGGGCGCCATGACCGACTTTGGCCCCCTGATCGCCAACCCCAAGAGCCTGCTGCTGGGCGCTGCCGCCCAGCTGGGCATTTTCCTCACTTACGTTGGCTGCCGCCTGCTGGGCTTCACCGGCGCGGAGGCCTCCTCCGTGGGCATCATCGGCGGCGCGGACGGCCCCACGGCCATCTTCGTCACCGCCATGCTGGCCCCGGCCCTGCTGGGCCCCATCGCCGTGTCCGCCTATTCCTACATGGCGCTGGTGCCCGTCATCCAGCCGCCCATTATGAAGGCGCTGACCACCAAGGAGGAGCGCCAGATCGTCATGAAGCCCCTGCGTGAGGTCAGCAAGAAGGAAAAGATCTTCTTCCCCATCGTGGTCACGGTGTTCGTGGCGCTGCTGGTCCCCTCCGCCGCACCGCTGATCGCCTGCCTGATGCTGGGCAACCTGATGAAGGAGTGCGGCGTTGTGGATCGTATCCAGAAGACCGCCGGTAATGAGCTGATGAACATCATCACCATCTTCCTGGCTCTGTCTGTTGGCTGCACCACCAGTGCAAACACCTTCCTGAATACCCGCACCCTGTTCATCATCGTGCTGGGTCTGATCGCTTTCTCCTTCGGCACCGCAGCCGGTGTGCTGTGCGGCAAGGTCATGTACAAGCTGACCGGCGGTCAGGTGAACCCCCTGATCGGTTCTGCCGGCGTTTCCGCCGTTCCTATGGCTGCCCGTGTATCTCAGGTCGAGGGTCGTAAGTACAACCCCACCAACTTCCTGCTGATGCACGCCATGGGCCCCAACGTGGCCGGCGTCATCGGCTCGGCCATCGCCGCGGGCGTGCTGATCTCCCTGTTCGGTTAATAGGAGGTAACTATGGAATTTCTGTCTAACAAGCCCCTGCTCATCACCGATACCATCCTCCGCGACGCGCACCAGTCCCAGGCGGCCACCCGCATGACCATCGAGGATATGCTGCCCGCACTGGAGCAGCTGGACGCCATCGGCTACTACTCTCTGGAGTGCTGGGGCGGCGCGACCTTCGATGCCTGTATGCGCTTTTTGAACGAGGATCCGTGGGAGCGCCTGCGTACCATCCGCAAGCACGTGAAGAACACGAAGCTGCAAATGCTCTTCCGTGGCCAGAATATCTTGGGCTACAAGCACTATGCCGACGATGTGGTGGACGCCTTCTGCGCCAAATCCATCGAAAACGGCATCGACATCATCCGCATTTTCGACGCGCTGAACGACGTGCGCAACCTGGAGCAGGCCATCAAGTCCACCAAGAAATACGGCGGACAGGTGGAGGCCACCCTCAGCTATACCATCTCTCCCATCCACAGCGAGGCCTACTTCGTCAAGCTGGCCAAGGAGCTGGAGGGCATGGGCGCTGACGCCATCTGCATCAAGGACATGGCCAACCTGCTGCTGCCCATGGAGGCCTACTCTCTGGTCAAGGCGCTGAAGGAGACGGTCTCCGTCCCCATCCACCTGCACACCCACAACACCTCCGGCACCGGCGACATGACGCTGCTGATGGCGGCCTACGCCGGCGTGGACATTGTGGACACCGCTCTCTCCCCCATGGCCAACGGCACCAGCCAGCCCGCCACCGAGTCCCTGGTGGCCACGCTGCAGGGCACCGTCCGCGACACCGGCCTGAGCCTGGAGAAGATGTCCCCCGTGGCCGCTCACTTCCGCAAGGTGGCCCAGCGGCTGCAGGATGCCGGTATCCTGGACCCCAAGGTCCTCCGCGTGGACACCAACACCCTGCTGTATCAGGTGCCCGGCGGTATGCTCTCCAACCTGATCTCCCAGCTGAAGCAGGCGGGCAAGGAGGATAAGTATTACGACGTGCTGGCGGAGATCCCCCGCGTCCGCAAGGACTTCGGCTATCCCCCGCTGGTAACGCCCTCCTCCCAGATCGTGGGCACCCAGGCCGTGATGAACGTCATCATGGGCGAGCGTTACAAGACGTTCCCCAAGGAGTCCCGCGCCATGCTCAAGGGTGAATACGGCAAGCTGCCCGGCGAGGTCAACGAGGAGGTCCGCTCCAAGGCGGGCATCGCCCCTGAGGATGTCATCACCTGTCGTCCCGCCGATTTGCTGGAGCCGGAGCTGGAGAAGTACCGCGAGGAGTTCAAGAGTCTGGCCAAGTCCGACGAGGATGTGCTGAGCCTGGCGCTGTTCCCCCAGGTGGCGCCCAAGTTCATTGAAAAACGCGACGCGCCCAAGGCCGCGCCCGCTCCTGCCGCTCCCGCCGCAAAGCCCGCCGATGATAATGCCGTCCGCGAGCTGTATGTGGAGTGGAAAAACTGACAGTTCTTCTTTCCTTTCCCGCAGAGAGCCGGAAAAGCCCCCGCTTTTCCGGCTCTCTCCCTGATTTCAAAGAAATCCTGTTCTTTTCGCAAAAAAAGCTTGCAATATCGGCGCACATCGACTATAATAACACCGTTAACAGGATATGCACCTTTAGCTCAGTTGGTAGAGCACCTGACTCTTAATCAGGGTGTCCAGGGTTCGAGTCCCTGAAGGTGTACCATGGTTTCAGCGGCTTTGGCCGATGGAATAGAAGAAAAAATGCGGCCCGTTGGTCAAGTGGTTAAGACAGAGGCCTCTCACGCCTTTAACATCGGTTCGAATCCGGTACGGGTCACCAAGTTCAAACTCCACCGTTTGGTGGGATGATTTAGCTCCATCTTCACGATGGAGCTACTTTTTTCGATAGGAGGCCCCCATGGCAAAGCAATCCATCCGTCTCTCCGACCATTTCACGTATGGCAAGCTGCTGCGCTTCACGCTTCCCTCCATCTGCATGATGGTCTTCACCTCCATCTACGGCGTGGTGGACGGTCTGTTCGTCTCCAATTTCGTGGGCAAAACGCCCTTTGCCGCCGTAAACCTGGTCATGCCCTTCGTGATGATCCTGGGCGGCATGGGCTTTATGATCGGCACCGGCGGCACCGCCTTGGTGTCCAAGCTGCTGGGCGAGGGCAAGCAGGACGAAGCCCACCGCACCTTCTCCATGCTGGTACTGTTCACCCTGTTGCTGGGCATCGTTCTCTCCGCCGTGGGCATCCTCACCATGCCCGCCGTGTCCCGTCTGCTGGGCGCGTCTGACGCCATGATGGCCGACTGCATTCTCTATGGCCGCATCGTCACCGGCTTCACCTTCGCCTTCATGCTGCAAAATGTGTTCCAGAGCTTCTTCATCGCCGCCGAAAAGCCCCGCCTGGGCCTTTTCGTCACCGTGGCCGCCGGCATCACCAACATGGTGCTGGACGCGCTCTTCATCGCCGTTTTTAACTGGGGCGTGGCCGGCGCGGCCATCGCCACCGGCCTGAGCCAGTGTGTGGGCGGCGTACTGCCCCTGATCTACTTCCTGCGGCCCAACACCAGCCTGCTGCGCCTGCGGCCCGCCGCACTGCGTCTGCGCCCCATCCTCCAATCCTGCGGCAACGGCTCCTCCGAGCTGATGAGCAACATCTCCTCCTCCCTGGTAGGTATGCTCTACAACTTCCAGCTCATGCGCCTGATCGGCGAGGACGGCGTCTCCGCCTACGGCGTTCTGATGTACGTCCAGTTCATCTTCGTAGCCATCTTCATCGGCTACTCCATCGGCAGCGCGCCGGTGGTCAGCTTCCACTACGGCGCGCAGCACCACAGTGAGCTGAAAAATCTCCTGCGGAAAAGCGTCCTGCTGATGGCCATCGGCGGCGTGACCCTGACGGTCCTGGCCCGTGTGCTGGCCGCCCCCTTGTCCCGGCTGTTTGTGGGCTACGATGCCAGCCTCTACGCTCTGACCACCCATGCCTTCCGGCTGTTCTGCTGGTCGTTCCTACTGGCAGGCTTCAACATCTTTGCCTCCGGCTTCTTCACCGCCCTGAACAACGGTGCCGTCTCCGCCGCCATCTCCTTCCTGCGGACGCTTGTGTTCCAAGCCGGCTCCGTCCTCATCCTGCCCATACTTCTGGGCGTGGACGGTATCTGGTGGGCCATCACCGCCGCCGAGATCTTTGCCTTTATCATCTCCGGCGTCTTTCTGGTGCTCAAGCGGAATAAGTACCACTATATGTAAGCGTTTTCCCCTTGCAATCGCATAAACATAGTGCTATACTATGTTTACTAACATAAGGGAGGTCTTCCCATGCTCGTATCTACCAAAGGCCGTTACGCCCTCCGGGTCATGCTGGAGCTGGCTCAGGACGACAGCGCCGCCTATCTCCCCCTGCCCGCCATTGCCGAACGGCAGGGCATCTCTGAAAAATATCTGGAGAGCATCATTTCCGTGCTGTCCAAGGCCGGCCTGGTGGACGGTCTCCGTGGCAAGGGCGGCGGCTACCGCCTGAACCGCCCCGTCGCTGACTACTCTGTGGGCCAGATCCTCCGCCTCACCGAGGGCTCTCTGGCCCCCGTCACCTGCCTGGAGGGCGACGAAAACACCTGCCCCCGCGCCGGTCACTGCACCACGCTCCCCATGTGGGAAAAGCTGGACACCATCATCAACGACTATCTGGACAGTGTCTCCCTAGCCGATCTGCTGACGCAGACCGACGGCGGCGCCCTCTGAAAGCATACCGAAAAACCTCCCGGACCTCACGGTCCGGGAGGTTTTTACTTTTCATGTCCGACTCAGCCCTTGTGCTCCGTCTTGGCCGTATCCGTCTTGCTGGCAGCATCGGTCTTATTGGCGGCAGCATCCTCCACCGCGGAGACATTCGCGGCAGCGGCCGCGGCGTCTGCCGCTGCCTTGTCCTGGATGCGGTCCGCCGGGATACCGGCAGCCTCGGCCTCACCGCGGGTCATGGTGATGGGCGCGGCGGAGTCCTCCACCAGCTTTGCCATCAGCAGATAGCGGTGATGATCGTCGCCGTTCTTGCACACGGACAGCACCACCACCTTGTCGCCCGCCTGGGGCAGGTTGGTCTTGTCCACGTTCACGCAGCCCTCGGCACTGTAAAAGGCGTTCTGGTTGGTGTCGCTCTTGTACTTAGGATCGCTGGCCGCCTTGCCCAGCGCCTCAAAGAATGCGTTAAACACCTTCTCGTCCTTGAAGTCGTGGTAGTACAGGATGTGGCTGGTATCATAGGGGATGCATGCGAAGAACTTATAGGTCAGCTGACGGCCCGGCTGATAGATGTACATCACGGCGTTGTCGTCGAACTTCAGCGTCTCGCCGTAGCTCTGCAAACCGCCGAACATGGTCCGGTTGGCCATGTTGTGGCCGTAGATCACCGTCATGGGGTCGCTGAGGTCAGACTTGTTGTAGTACGCCTGGATGTACAGCGAGCCGGCCTTGTTGGTCTTGCCGTCCAAATCGCGCTGCAGGTAGTAATCGTCGTCATACCCGGTGCTGCTCTTAGTGGACTTGGGACTCTGCGCCAGATAGTGGCCCTTGCTGATGGCGCACTGGGTGGCGTTAGGGATCTGGATGAACCCGAACACGTCCGGATACTTCTTCTCGTCAAAGCTGACGCCGTCCGGCAGCTGGATGGGCTCCGGCTCCACGATGACCTCATCCTTGGGGTCCGGTTCCGGTTCCTTCTGCTCGCCGCAGCCCACCAGCACGGCAGAGCCCAGCGTCAGCAGCGCCATCACAAGCGCCATTCGGCGTAAAAAGTGCTTCTTCATCTTCTCCATTGCTGCTCCTTCCCGCGGCTCCTCTCTTCCTCTCGAGCCGCTGCGGCGTGTCCGCCGCGTTGCAATATACCTTAATATGATACCATACAGCGTCCCTGATTGCAAGCACTTTTCCCCTATCCGACCCTTATGCCAGCGTCATGCCGTACTGGCCCAGCAGCTTCTCGAACCGCTGCCGCTGCGCCGGTGTCATGCGGGCCGTATACTGCGCCGCCAGCGCCTGGGCCAGATCGCCGTTGCCCCGCTTCAGATAGTTCACCACGGCCCGCTGCAAACTCTCCGCCGCCGTAGAACTCAGGCTCTCGCCCCTGCTGCCGGTATCTCCACTATCTGTAAGACGGACGCCGGAGGCGGAAAGTTTCCTCTCCTGCTCCGCTTTGTCGGAAAAATGTGCCAGCAGCGCCTGATACAGTCTCTGATCCCGGCTGCCCGCGTCCTCATACGCCGCCTGAGCCGCCTCCAGCTGCTTCTGCCAGTCGCCACGCGCCTCCTGCCAGCGGTCATAGTCCGCCTTCTCCTGTGCGTCCAGCATACTGTACTGGTTCTGCAAAGCCTTGCCCTCCTGCTGATACTCCGCCAGCGCCGCCTGCCGCAGCTCCGGCACCAGCGCTGCCAGCTCCTGCAAATAGCCGTTGTACGCCTGCTGCCCCGCGCTCTGGGCGTAGCTGGAGGCATACCCGCCGGTCAGGGCCGCCGCCTTGCCCAGCGTGTCCTCCATGGCCGCCGCGCCGCGGGCGGCATACAGTCTGGCGTACCGCTGGTACGACTCGTCCTCCTCCGGATCGTAGTCGAAGGCCTCACGCCCCGCGATCTGGTCATACAGCGCCTGCAAACGCTCCTCGAACCGGGACCGGTACGCCTCCGGCTCCAGCGCCGCCACGCTGTCCCGGTAGGCCTGCGCCGCCGTCACCTCGTCCGACGGCGTATAGCCCCTCTCCAGCTCCTGCAGACGCCGCGCCGTGCCCGCCGTGACCTCCGCCCTGGGTGCCGCCGCCTCTGCTGCCGCAGCGGCCTGCGCCGCCTGCTCCGCCGCCGTAGGCGCGGACAGCAGGCTCCCCCACGTCTCGTCGCCGGCAATGCCGTCCACCATCGTCAGTCCGTTCTTCTTCTGATAGTCCCGTACCGCGGCTCTCGTCTTCTTGCCGAAGATACCATCCTGGTCCAGACTATACCCCCGCTTGTTCAATTCATTCTGCAGCTGCCGCACCGCGCTGCCCTGTGAACCGTACGCCACCATCGTATACGTCGATGCCATGCCTCTCTCCTCCTCGTCATGTCGTGCGCCGCCAGCCATACACGCCGGCGATGCCTGTCTCCACGCTCTCCCATACCGCACCTGCCGGTGTCTCCGGCGCCGCAGGGCTGTCTGTCAGGCGCACGCTGCCCACCGGAAACAGCATCGCCTCCACTGTCTGTCCGTTCACCGTCAGCGCGCCGGATACCGCCACATCCCCGTAAAACACCGCCGGCCACACGCACTCCAGCGCCTCCTGCTCCGCGTATTTGCCGAAGGCCGCGCCCATTCCGCCGGCGCGCAGATGCAGCGTCACCCGGCTGGTGGCCGCCGTATACCGCACCACCCGCACGTTGCCCACCGTGTCCTCCGCGCTCAGCTCCACCTCATAGGAGGTCCCGCTGTCCAGCCCGCCGCCCAGCAGCTGCTCTGCCCCCGGCAGCAGCGCTGTATAGCCGCTCCACGCGCCGCCCACGGGCCGGAAGCGCGCCCGCAGGACCACCGTATTGTGCCCCTGCACAGCGGCGCACTGTGCCGCGCACTTCACCTTCAGATACGCCCCGTCATCCTTCTCTGTGCCGTCCGCGGCGCACCGCGCCGCCATAGACGCTGTAATGGCCGGCGGATAGTACGCCGCCACCGTCACCGCCTCGCCTGTCACGGTCACTGACCGTCCCCGGCTGTCCGTCACCGTGACCGTGGGCCACAGCGTCCCGCTGATGCCGACGACCGCCGTCGTCCCGGCAGTGCCGGTCAGCTCCTGCCCCGCAAAGCGGAACTGCACCGACCGCACGGACGCGCCGCCCTGTGCCGCCGCCGTCGCCGCATACCGTATCCGGCTGACGCCCTGCACACACAGCCCCCAGCTCTCCGCTGCCGTACCGTCGTTTACCACCTCCGTGGTCAGCGCCGCCGTGGGCCGCATGGTCTCCGGCACATAGGCCGTGAACGCCGCGCTCAGGCTCCCCACCGGCGTACCGCCGCTGTACACCTTCACCGTCACCGTCCCGGTGCCGTGCGTCGTCTCCGGCAGCTCCCCGGCCAGCGACTCCGGCACCGTCCACTGATACACCACGCGCCCCGCGCTGCTGCTCACCGTCCGCAGCGCGCCGCTGCTCAGCGTTCCGGAGGCCGCCCCCAGCACATAGCTGAACGTAAAGCTGTACCCATACCCGGGCCGCGTCAGCGTCAGCGTCCCCGTCTGTCCGATCACCGCGTCCCCCGCCGTCAGCGAGAAATCTCCAATGTCCTCCACGCGCTCCACCGGCAGCGCATAGCCGTAGCTGTCGTCTCTGGCAGACCCGGAGCCGCTGTACAGCCGTATCCCCAGCGGCGCGGTGCCCACTGCTCCTGCCGCTGTTACCCAGCCGCTGTCGTACTCGATCGCGCTGCTCCACCGGCTGGGCGATGCCGCCTTCAGCGTATGCCCGCTGCACACACTTCCGCCGTCCACCGTCACCGACAGATAGATAGGGTACCCAAAATACGATGCCCCTGTCAGCGGCGCCACGGTCACATATATCCTGTACTGCATCGTGCTGCCGCTGCGCCGGCTGTCATAGCCGAAGCTGACGCCGATCTTCGGCACGCCGCCCCACTGGATGCTGTCCAACGCCGTATAGCTCACACACTCACCCTCCGATCCACCGGAAGGCCAGCCCGCCCTCCGCCGCCTCCATGCTCCACTGCCCTACATCGATACCGCCCAGCACCGTGATGTTCGTGATGTACAGCCGGTTGTTGGACACATAGGCCACCTCCGTGGCGTCCTGCCAGAAGGACAGCCGCGTGGCGGTGAACACCGCGCGAAAGTTGTTCTGCTCCACCACCTTCTCGCCGTCCACCTCTCTGCACGTCAGGTCCTGTCCCACAGCCACGCCATACACCGGCGCGGCCCCGTCGTAGTACACGATACCCGTGCGGATATACCCCTCCGTGTCCAGCTTATAGTGCGCGAAGGCCGCGTCCACCTTCTCCACGTTGGCCTGCAGGTCAGAGAAAAAGCTGTAATACTGCGTCACCGCCTCCGGTGCCGCCTCCAGCTGGGCGCTGAGCTTCGCCACATAGCTGCCGAAGTCCGAGCTCGCCACATATTCCTCCTCCAGCTTCGCCGTCAATGCCGCCGTGGTCTTCTGTACCTGGTCCGCCGTCTTCAGGATCATGCTCCGCAGCGTCTCATACTGCCCGTCCGCCGTCTCCGATGCCGCCGTGCCCAAGCGCCCGTTGGCCTGCCGCCGGGCGGAGGCCTCTCCAGCCCCGCCGTCCAGCGCCTCCAACTGTCCCAGCGCCAGGTTGAGCTGCTGGGCCATCTGCACCAGATACGCATACTGCTGCGTCACCTGCTCCTGCACCGATCCCGCCGGTGCCATCGGCAGGGCAAGCACGCTCATGGCCCGTCACTTCCCTTCTCATACACCGCTGCCGCGCTGTACACCCGGCACGGTCCGTCCCCGGCCAGCTTCAGCCGCAGGTGTCCGCACCGCCGGGGCCGCACCTGCAGCACCGCGCCGCGGGTCTGCCCCGCCTCGCCGGATACACCGCCCACCTGTTCCCAGGCGCCGTCCCCGTCATAGCAGACATACGCCTTCACCGTGCTCCCGGCCGCCGTCTTCAGCCGCAGCTCCAGCCGCGAGAGATACTTGTGCTCCGGCGTGTACAGTCCCAGATCGCCGCTTTCGGCGCTCCAGGAGAACCCCGTCTCCGCCGTTCCCAACGTACCGCTTGTATCCAGCAGCCGTCCGTCGCTGCACAGTACTGTCATCTCCCCGTTCCACCGGGCGAAGGCCACCGCCGCCGTATCGTCCTGTCGGTGCCACAGCCGCTTCTGCGTGTCGTACACCAGCAGCTCCGTCTCTCCCGCCGCGTCCACGGCGGCTTTCCCCGCCGGCCACGCCGCCGGTATACCGCTTGTCGCCCAGCGCCCGGGATACGCACACCGGCATACTTCCGTCAAAGGCATACACCCCGTCGTTCCCCAGATAGTACACCACACCGTCCGCCACGGCCACGGTCCTCTCCGCACCCTTCCGCACACCGCTGCACGGCACCGTCACGATCTGGTGCCCGCCGCCCGCCGCCGGATAGATGCGCTCCATGCAGCTCTCCTTGAAGAACACCACGCCGCCCATGCAGGCCGCCGCCCCGGTAAAGGGTCCGTCCGAGCCTCTGGCGGCGGCGTAACTGTCGGTGCTCAGCCCCGCAAAGCTGTTCCAGTTGCGGAAATCTCCCAGCGCGCAGGCGTATATCTCGTTCACCGCCTGACCGTCCACGATGCCGTATTTGCACCCCCACAGCCGGTTGCCCTGCTCCACCACAAAGTCCATCTCCGGCATCAGCCGCATCACCGTCACCGCAGCCGTCTGGCTGTCCAGCGTCCGGCACAGCGCCGGCACCAGCACCCAGTCGTCCTCCGCCGCCCGCAATACGTGCAGGCCGTTCAGCTCCGCCGCGCCGCAGCCTGCCACCGTCACGCCGTCCCCGGCGCGGAAGCCCAGTCCCACGCCCACAGCGGCGATCTTTGTGTACACCTCCGCCAGCGCCGTCCATGTGCTGCCGTCATACCGCCGCATCACGCTCTCCGATCGCTCCGTGTCCAGCCACAGGTCCCCTGTCTGCGGCTCCTGGGGCGCCTCCGTGCCCGCCGCGTAGCTGCCCAGGCTCTCCCCCGTCCCGTCGCACAGGGTGAACGTCACCTCTCCCGTGGTGGCCCGCACGTTCTCCATGCTTCCGAAGTCCGTCAGATCCTGGGTATTGATGTACTTCTTGTCCGGAAAGATCAGCAGATACGCCCCCATGCTCACCAACTGCTTCCGGCTGTCCGTCAGCACCAACCCCGTTTTCGCGCCGTTCACATACAGCGCCGTGCCGTCCACCCAGAACAATCCGTCCTTCTCCGTCATGCCGTTGGGCTTCGCCAGCTGCGTCACCGTCCGCCGCAGGGGCCGCGTCTCCAGCGCCGGATACCCGCTGCTCCACAGGTTCTCCATCTGCTCCAGGCTCCCCGCGCCGCTGCCCGGACGGCGATCCAGTCCCCCGAACTGCTCTACGCCTGCCCGCTGCTGCGCCGCCGCCTTCAGCTTGGGAAAATACATCTCCGCCGCCCCCTTTCAGCACAGCCGCAGCGCCGACGCGCCGCCCTCCGGCACCGCCGTCCTGGCCCGGTAGTCCCGATAGGTCAGAAACGCGTTGTTCCACAGGCCCGCCGCGCTGTTGTACCGCGCCGTCTCCCCGTTGGCATAGTGCACCTGCGCCTCCACATAGTGCCGGTACAGCTCGTCAAAGGGCGGCGCCGCCGTCAGCTCCGTCTCCTCGGTCAGCACCGGCAGTTCCCCCGTCTCCCGGCACAGCTCCCGCCGCACAAAGCCCTCCGCCTGGGCCAGCCACCGCAGCTTCTCCGCGCGCGCATACCCATTGGGCAGCAGCGCGTCCACCCGGTCCAGCACCTGTTTTGCCGTCGTCCTTGCCATGGCCGTCACCTCAGGAAGCTCTCTCGTCCACATAGCGCCGGGCCGCCTCCGCCATCATGGCGGCGTTTTCCAGCACCTCCGCCACGCACACCGGCACACGCACCTCCACGCCGCGCATGATCTTCCAGCTGCGTCCGTTGACGGACACGATGACAAAATTCTCCTCCTGCTTTCTGCCTCTGGGCAGCAGCACCGTTGTCATTTTCTCCTTCATCTCGCCCTTCTCCTTTCCTCATGTAAGACCTCGCCCCGCCGTCCGCCCGCGTTCCGCAGGGGGCGGTGGCCTCGACGTCCTGTCAGCGCGGCGTGGCCGCGCTGACGGCGGCATTTCCCGCAGGGGCGGACGACCCGTCCGCCCCTGCTTCACGCTCCGTCAGTTCGCCTTGTCCTCGTCCGAATAGCTGCTGCCGCACTCCACGCGCACCATGTACTCGTCGTACAGGATAGCCGCGGCGTGTACGCCCTTCCAGCCCACGCTGGAGCGCTGGTCCAGGGGGTCGGCGGTGCCGGAGCTGCCGCGGGGCTTCACGATGACCTCCGTGCCCTCGCTCAGGTCCACCACGCCATAGGCGCCCTTGCCCAGGAACAGGCAGCCGTACACGGCGCAGCCCTGCTTGCCGCCTTCGCCGGGGTAGATGACCTCCTTGTCGCCCACGGTGACGGTCTTGTCCAGCACCAGCTTCGCGTCGGTGTTGCTCACCACCTGGCAGCGGGTGCCGCCCAGCACCACATAGCGGCCCGCCAGCGCACCGGCAGCCACAGTACCGCCGTTGAAGGTCACGTCGGTGCTGGCCATAACGTTGCCGTTCACCTTCAGCGTGCGGCTGTCGGCGGCCAGGTCCTCGCCGCGATAGATCTTCGCCTCCGTGGTCTCCACGAAGCGCACGCCGTGCAGCTCGCCGATCTCGCCGGAGAACAGCTCCGTAGCCCCGGCATACTGGTGGGCGGCGATCCACGCCTCGTCCTGGCGCAGGTCAAAGGCCACGCTGGGGTGGATGATGCACACATACTTGCCGTCAAAGGTGGGCGCGTTCATCTTCTTCAGCTGGGTCGCCGCCTTGGCCACCAGCTCGCTGGTCATGCGGCAGTCCTTGTCCAGCGTCATGCGGCTGGTCACGTCGGTCTTGGTGCCGTCGCTGCCGATTTTGGGCGCGTAGATCACCTGCTTGCCCTGCTGGATCTCGTTTCGGGTCACCGTGTCCAGCGTCAGGCCCATATTGCTGCCGTGGCGGTCAGTGATCTCCAGCACCACGTCGTCGATGGCCGTCAGATCCAGCATATCCGACACGGTGGTGTAGTCGCCGTACTGCGCCAGCTCCTTGGTGATGTAGCTGACGGAGATACCGCTGCCGTCGGGCGTCACGCCCTCGGTCAGGGGCTTCAGCGCCTTGTCAAAGGCGCCGAACTTACGCCACTCCACGGTCTTGCCGCCGCCGGCAGGCAGGCCCTTCGTGGCCGCGAACTGGTTGTGCACCAGCTGCGGTTTGGCATTCTCCAGCAGCTCCATGCCGTAGTAGGTCTTCATCTCCGCGCTCAGGCCCGCCGTGGTCTGGGTGTTCTCCGCAAACATCTGCAAATTCATCTCCATGTTTTCTCTCCCTTTCTAAAATCTGATCTTCTCTCCATCCTGTACTCTCTTCCGTATCGCCGCCAGCTCCGCCCCGCTGAGACCCTTGGGATCCCAGCGGCTGACGCTCCTGCGCCGTCCGCCGTTCTCCGCCACGCGGCTTCCGCCGCTGGCGATGGCCTGGGCCATCTGCTGCCGCGCCCGGACCACGGCGAATTCCATCGCGGCCTGCAGCTGCGCCTCCTGCTCCCGCTGCCGCGCCGTCTCCGCCGCGGCCGCCATCTCCCGCAGCCTCTCGTTCTCCTGCCGCAGTCCCCGCAGCCGTCCGTCCAGTATTCGCCGCACTCGTGCGTCGAATTCCCCCTTGTACCGGCCGCGTATCAGCGTCTCGAAGTCCTCTCCACCGCCAGGTACCCCCTGTTCCCCGGCAGGTGCCTGCTGCTCCCCGGCGTCGGGAGCCATTCCGCCCGTCTCCTCCGCAGTCTCCTGCGCCGTCTTTTCCAGCTCGTCCATCCGAACTCTCCTCCCCGTGGTAGGTCACGACCCAACTTCCACCCTGCCGGGGTATTGCTGCGCCAGCAGCGCACCAACGCGAACTCCCGGGCACAGTCCCCTGACCCCGCGATCTCCGCGTATCCCGGCGCGCTTTGGAACCGTTCCAGCCGCCCTGTCTCCCGCAATCTCCCCGCCAGCGCGTACACCAGCGCGGACGCCGCCGCGCATACGATGTCCTTCCCATACTCGCCGTACCCGGCGTGGCCCCGCACCGTAAGGTGCGCGCCGCCGCAGCTGGCCCGTATCATCTGGGCCGTACCGCCTGCCGCGTGGCCTGCCGCTGCCGCGTCACCGCGTCACTGCTCCGGCGCACCGCCGCCTTTCCGCCGCTGCTCTCCCGCTTCTCCAGCTCTCGCTCCAGCGCCTCCGCCAGATGGGTCCCCTGGCTCTTGTCCAGCAGCGTCACCGCCCGCCGCAGCGCCTCCGTCAGCCACGCCTTCTGGTCCGTCTCCTTCTGTCCCTGCCGGATGACCTCCGCCAGCGTGTCCTTGCTGCGGAACTGCATCAGCTCCAGGCATCGCAGCGCCTGCTCCGCCATATCGCTGCGGAAGAACCCCATCTGGAACAGCTGCAGGGCCAACTGGTTGTACTCCATGGTCTGGTACGGCGTCTCGTCCTGTGCCATCACCTCCAGATCAAACTCCGGCACGCGATAGCCCCCGGTCAGCAGCGCCCTGGGCCGCAGGCCCCCGTTGCCGTAGGCGACGAACGCCCCGCCGTCCCGGCCCAGCAGCCGGAACTGCCGCGGCACGTCGTAAAACTGCCGAATCAGCTCGATGCACAGCGTCACCACCTGTGAAAACGCCTCATACCCGTCATCGATCATGTCCCGCGACAGCTTGCCGCCCGCCTCCTGCAAAGCCGCAATAGCCGTGGCCGCCGTCACGCCGCCGGCGGTGCCGCCGCTCATCACGTCCCGGTTGCCCGCCGTCTCCTTCATCTCCGCGATCTTGTTCTGCAGCACCGCCACATACACGCTGTCCAGCGCCGGCACCCGGATCGGCGCGATGGAGTCCGCGCCCAGGTTCCCGTTGGTGTGCACGAAGGGCCGCGTCCAGTCGGCATACTCGTTCTCGTTCACCGCGCCGTCCGCCCGGATGAAAAACCGCGGCGTCGCCGCCGCCAGCGTGTTTTTCAGAATAGCCTGGTTCATCAGGTCGATCTGCTTCTGCGCCGACTTGCACAGATCCACATACCCATACCCGCAGGGCGTCCCCTCCTCGGGAAACAGCGTATCGAACACGAACGGATACTTCCCGTGGTCGTACCAGCCCCGCGCCGCCATCTCCGGGTCGTTCTCCGTGGCATACAGCACATTCTCCCCCACGAACTTGCAGTACTGCAGCACCTGCCGTCCCTCACGCTCCGTGTGGTAGTACCAGTCCACCACCAGCGACTGCTCCGACGTGTCCACCTTGTCGTCGAACAGATACCGGCTCACCTGCGCGCCGCCGCGCCCCAGCTTCCCCTCCAGCTCCGGCCACCTCCGCACCAGATGGTTGTTGGGCACCAGCTCCGTGCAGAAAAAGTGCTCCGACTCCTGTATGTCCGTGACCCCCGGCTCCCAAAACAGGTTCAGCACGTCCATGCTGCGGATGCTCACGTCGCCCATCCCGTGCAGCTTTTCGTTGTCCCAGAACACGCCGTACACGGCGCACCCGGACTTCAGCTTGTCCCACCACGCCTTGGAATACGTCCGCCTGAACCGGTCGTTTTTCAGCAGCACCGGCAGGATACGGCTCAGCGTCTCTGCCTCCTGCCGGTCTCCCGGCTCCCGGGGCAGCACCGTCGGCTCCGGATAGCAGTCCATGGCGTCCGCGTGCTTGCTGAGGATGCAGTTCACCAGCCAGCCGCTGGCCGGCCGCACGTCCTCCGGATTGCCGCCCTCGCCCGCCTTCTCCATCTGCTCCCAGTGCCGCAGCTTCCAGAACTGCTCGTTGTCGATGATGCGCCTGTCCAGATTTTGCTTGCCCGCGCGATAGCGCCGCAGCACCTCCGCCGCGGCCCGTACCGCCTCCGCCCCGATCTTCACCGGAGCACCGGCGTCCCGCGCGGTCCTTGTCTCCTGCTCCATCCGAGCACCTCCCTTTCATGTTCTGTCCCTGCCCCCGCCCAGCCCGAAAGTTGCCCGCAAACGTGCAACACCCCAAATTTTTTGTCCCAGCCTTCCCCCAAAAAAAGCGCAAAAAAAGAAAGCCCTTACGGGCTTTCTTTTTTATTTGCTCTTAGTGACGCTTTTTAGCGGTCCACGCCATACCGGTCACAGACAGCACCGCCGTCACCGCGTAGATACCCACGCCCGCGTCAAAGGTCTTGGGAGAACCCTTGGTGGTGTCGGGGGTGGTGGTGCTGGGGGAATAGTAGTAATAGGAGGTGGGCTTGGTGTAAGTCTGGTTCGGGCCATACTCAGTATTACCGACCTTAACAGAACCCTTGATCACGGTCAGCGTGTCGCCGCCACTCATGCTGTTCACAGCAGCCTCAATGCTGTCAGTGCCGACGTAGTAGACGTTCTTGAGGGATGCCACTGCATTGCTGCCAGCATAGGCGCTGACATCGCTGGAGAAAGCACCGCCAGTGACGGTCGGGTTGCTATTCGCATCATATACCTTGATAGCAGGAACACCATCTTTCGCGGTAAATGTGCCGCCTTTAACAGTCAGCAAGCCCTTATCATTCGTATCATTGTACTTACGATTATACAGGACACTGTCGTTACCATCCATCGCGTAAGTACCACCCTTGATCTCTGCTTCATTCACGTTGAACACAGCGTGCTGCTCCACATTTTCAAAAACACCGTTATTGATAGTAAGTTTGCCGCAGTCATCATTTTTAATGGTATTCAGGCCACCAATAAACTTGCCACCATTGATAATCAGGGTCGGCGTATTAGTCTTGTCAGTTCCGTCATAATAGCCATTTGCTACCATGCTGGAAAAACCACCGTCCTGCTTAACGAGGACCCCGTCATTGATGGTCATCATGCCAAAATTTTGGATGTTGTAGTAGGAATTTCCACCGCTATCCTCTTTGCTCTGGCCATTCTCCTGGCTTCTGGTAAAGCTGCCACCATTTAACTCAGCTGTCGCGCCCTCTTTATTCACCAGTGCCGCGCAGGCGTGGCTTACGTTATCCACAGTGCCGGTGCCGGTGATGGTCAGAGTACCGTTATTGGTGATGGTGTGCTTTCCCGCTTCGTTGGTCAGCTTGTGGCCATTCAGGTCAAGCGTGATGGTTTTGCCGCTGGCGATGGTAATGCTGGCAGTGATGTCAGCACCCAGCTTGATGGTGGTCACGCTGCTGCCATTCAAAGCCTGTTCCAATTCCTCTTTGCTACTCACCGTTGCTTCGCCGTCTGCCGCCCAGCTCACGCTGCACAGTCCCAGCGCCAACACCAGCGCCAAAATGGTTGCCAATATCTTTTTCATTTTTCTTACCCCGGGTTTTTTAGATTTCCGCAGGATGCTTCGTTTTAACAAGCTTAAAACGCCAAAGCAGGAGTACTCCTGCGGATAATCAGATTATAGCACGGCTGCATAATTTGTCCAGCCCTTTTGTGTAAAATTTCGCATTTTCGCCATCTGCGGAATTT
>OHOP01000442.1_pt1 | contig 20337 bp, 17 predicted proteins | sample 1569821 | NCBI WGS metagenome assembly OHOP01 (sample SAMEA3879527, study PRJEB24766) | human gut metagenome | biome: human-associated habitat; feature: feces | place: USA | collected 1985/1987
CCGAGGCGATCGCAAACGTTCTGATTCCCGCCGGTGTTCCCGCGATCTGCGGCGAAGAGGGCCTCTGCCGCGGCTGCGGCGTGGCGACGCTGTCCATCAGCTACTATGATCTCGGCGTGACCACCGGCAAGATGGCCGCGAAGATCCTGAAGGGCGAGGCCAATATCTCCGAAATGCCCGTCGAATACACCGACGCGACCCCGAAGTACAACGCCTCCATCTGTGACCAGCTCGGCATTACCCCGCTGGACGGCTATGAGGCCATTGACGGCTGATTTCAGCCAGCCGGTCATGGACATATGCCCATGACCGGCCCTGTATGAAACACTGTTTGCCCCTGCAATCGGCCGATAACCGGTTTTCTTTGCCGGTCGATTGCAGGCGCAGACCAAGAAGGAGAATGACTATGAATTTCCTTTCCGCGCTACTGAACTCGCTGCCCGGTGCAGCGGCGCAGGGCCTCATCTGGGGTCTGATGGCCATCGGCGTCTACATTACCTTCCGCATTCTCGATGTGGCCGACCTGACCGTCGACGGCTCTATCGCCACCGGCGGTGCGGCAGCTGTCATGCTGATCCGCGCGGGCATGAACCCGTGGCTGGCGCTGCTGTGTGCGTTTGTCTGTGGGATGCTCACGGGCTTTGTCACGGGGATGTTCCACACCAAATGCGGCATTCCCGCGATCCTGTCCGGCATTCTGACGCAGCTTGCGCTTTACTCCATCAATCTTCGCATCATGGACAGCAAGGCCAATCAGGCCGTCGGCGTGGATAAATACCCCTTGATGGTGTCGCAGCGCTTTGTGCGTGACCTGAGTCTGAAAAATCCGCTGCCAGTGCTGCTTCTTTTCACATTCGGCGTGATCGCGCTTCTGTACTGGTTCTTCGGCACGGAGCGCGGCTGCGCCATCCGCGCCACCGGCGCGAATCAGAACATGGCCCGTGCACAGGGCATCAATACGAACGCGAACGTTGTATTTGGCCTCATGCTTTCGAACGGTCTTGTCGCCCTCTCCGGCGCGCTGCTCGCACAGTTTCAGGGCGCGGCGGATGTCAACATGGGCCGCGGCGCGATTGTCATCGGCCTTGCTGCCGTTATCATCGGCGAGGTCATTTTCGGCAAGCTGTTCACGAATTTCGGCCTCAAGCTTCTGGCCGTGTCCATCGGCGCTGTGATCTATTACTTTGTGCTCCAGATCGTGCTGCAGCTCGGCCTGAATACGAACGACCTCAAGCTCATCACGGCGCTGATCGTCGCGCTCTTCCTCGCCATTCCGTATTGGAAGGGCAAAATGTTCCATGGAAAAGCCAAAAAGGAGGAATCGCGCCATGCTTGAGCTTATCAATGTCTGCAAAACCTTCAACCCCGGCACGGTCAACGCCAAAACGGCGCTGAATGACCTGAATTTGACCCTGAACGACGGCGATTTCGTCACTGTCATCGGCGGCAACGGGGCAGGGAAGTCGACTATGCTGAACGCCATTGCGGGCTCGTTCCAGATCGACAGCGGCAAGATCGTCATTGACGGCACGGACGTCACCGGCCTGCCGGAGCATAAGCGTGCCGCGCTTCTCGGCCGCGTGTTTCAGGATCCCATGATGGGCACCGCGCCCACCATGCAGATCGAAGAAAACCTCGCCCTCGCCGCCCGCCGCGGGCAGCACCGGGGATTGAAATGGGGCATCACAAAGGCGGAGCGCGCCGAGTACCAGAAACGTCTCCATGCGCTCAATCTCGGCCTTGAGGAGCGCATGACCGCGAAGGTCGGTCTGCTCTCCGGCGGCCAGCGGCAGGCGCTGACGCTGCTGATGGCCTCCCTGAAGAAGCCCAAGCTCCTGTTGCTGGACGAGCACACCGCCGCTCTCGACCCCAAGACCGCCGCCAAGGTGCTGGAGCTCTCTGACCGCATCGTGGCCGAAAACGGCCTGACCACCATGATGGTGACCCACAATATGAAGGACGCCATTGCCCACGGCAACCGCCTCATTATGATGGACGCCGGCCGTGTGGTGCTGGACATTGCCGGCCGGGAAAAGCAGAAGCTCACCGTACCCGATCTGCTGGCGCTCTTTTCCGAGGCCGGCGGCACCGACGCGGCAGACGATAAGCTGCTGCTGGCATAAGCTTTCCGACAAGCGCTGCAAAACAGCATGCCCCCGGCTCTGCCGGGGGCTTTGTGCTGTCATACCGCAGCCGGAGCGCGCATACGCTGCGTGGGCGACTGGGCGGAGAAATACCCGGAGTCGGTAAAGGCCCTTCACGATGCGGGCCACGAGGTCATGAGCCACTCCAACCACCACGACCACTACAACAGCCTGACGGCGGAGGAGATCGTGGCGGATGTTACCGCCAGCAACCAGCGCATCGCTGCCTCCACCGGGGTGACGCCCACGCTGATCCGCTGCCCCTACGGCGAGTACGACGACCATGTGATCTCCGCCATCCGCTCCATGGGCATGGAGCCTATCCAGTGGAACGTGGAGCAACCGGAAATGACTTAAAGCCGTTGTGCTGCAAGCCTCTGCGGGGTTGGCAGCAGTGTGCATCAGCCAAAAAACTGACCTGTAAACAGGGTGGTTGGCCGGTGTTTTATCCGCCCAGATACGCCTTGCGGATGGTGTCGCTCTCCAACAGTGCCGTGCCGGTGCCCTCGGTGACGATACGGCCCGTTTCCAGCACATAGCCCCGGTCGGCCACCGCCAGCGCCGCCTGTGCGTTCTGCTCCACCAGAAGAATAGTGGTGCCGTCGGCGTGCAGCTGTCGAATGATGTCGAATATCTGCTCTACCAGCAGCGGCGCCAGACCCATAGACGGCTCGTCCAGCATCAGCAGCTTGGGATGGCTCATCAGCGCCCGGCCCATGGCCAGCATCTGCTGCTCGCCGCCGGACAGCGTCCCGGCCACCTGCTTCCGCCGTTCCTTCAGCCGCGGGAAGCGCTCATACACGCTCTCGATGTCCGCGTTCAGGTCACCGCTCCGGCAATAGCCACCCATGTCCAGGTTTTCCTGCACCGTCATGTGCTGGAAAATGCGCCGTCCCTCCGGCACCAGGGCCATGCCGCGCCCCACCAGCTTGTGGCTGGGCACGTGCCGCAGCTCCTCGTCCATAAAGCGCACGCTTCCCGTGCGGCTGCGGAGCAGCCCCGCCACGGTGTTCAGCGTGGTGGATTTGCCCGCGCCGTTGGCGCCGATCAGCGTCACCACCTCGCCCTGCTCCACGTGGAAGGACACGTCCTTCACTGCGTGGATGCTGCCGTAGTACACATTGATGTTCTCCACCTGCAGCACGCTGCTCATGCGCTCGCCTCCTTCTTCCGTCCCAGATACGCTTCAATGACCGCCGGGTCCGCCTGGATGTCCGCCGGTGTGCCCTTGGCGATGATGTGCCCGAAGTTCAGCACGCAGATACCCTCGCAGATGTTCATCACCAGGTTCATGTCGTGCTCGATCAGCAGTACCGCGATCTGGAACGTATCCCGTATCTTTCGGATGTTCTCCATCAGCTCCGCCGTCTCCGACGGGTTCATGCCCGCCGCCGGCTCGTCCAGCAGCAGCAGGTCGGGCCGGTTCATCAGCGCCAGCGGCGGTGTGCTCGTCCAGCAACAGGAGCTTTGGATGCGTGGCCAGCGCGCGCACGATTTCCAGCCGCCGCTGCGCGCCGTAGGGCAGCGAGCCCGCCCGTTCATCGGCATGACTCTCCATGTGGAAGATGCTCAGCAGCTCCTCCGTCCGTTCCCGGGCGATGTGCTCCTCCCGCGCATACCTGGGGAAATGCAGGATACTGCCCGCCAGCCCGTAGCGCACCGAGTCGTTCATGGCCACCATCAGGTTCTCCGCCACCGTCAGATCATTGAACAGCCGGATGTTCTGGAACGTCCGGGCGATACCGGCCTTGTTTACCTGTGCGGTGGTCATGCTGTGGGTGTCCTTGCCATCCAGCAGGATAGCGCCCGCTGTGGGCTGATACACCTTCGTCAGCAGGTTGAACACCGTGGTCTTGCCCGCGCCGTTGGGGCCGATCAGCCCCGCGATCTCCGTCCGGCCGATGGTCAGATCGAAGTCCTCCACCGCCTTCAGTCCGCCGAAGGTCACGCCCAGCCCCACGCACTCCAGCACCGGGGACTTGTCGATGTCCCGTTCCGGCAGCAGCACGGAGGACTGGCGCTTCACCAATTTCGTTTTCGTCGTCACAGCGCCGCACGCTCCTTTCGCCCGGGGGTCAGTTTTTCCTTAGCAGAGGCAAAAAACCGCTTCATCGTGGGGTTGTTCGTGGCCTGCATCACCAGGATCAGCACGATGGCATACACCAGCATACGGTAGTCCGCCACCTCGCGCAGCGCCTCCGGCAGCACCGTCAGCACGATGGCCGAGATCACGGAGCCCGGCACGCTGCCCATGCCGCCCAGCACCACGATGACCAGGATCTCGATGGACATATTGTAATCAAAGGCAGCTGCCTTGATGTTGGCCAGTGAGTGGCCGTACAGCACGCCGGCACAGCCTGCAAAGAACGCCGCGATGACGAACACCGCCAGCTTGTACCATGTGACGTTCAATCCCACGGACTCCGCCGCGATGCGGTTGTCCCGGATGGCCATGATGGCCCGGCCGTACTTGGACCGCTTCAGGTTCAGCATCACCGCCACCGTCAGCAGCACCAGCACCGCGCCGTAGGGGAGAAGGTCTTTCGCCCCGGCGTAGATGGAGGAGGTGTCCAGACCCAGCGCGCCGCCGGTGATGTTCAGGTTTGTGATGATGTTCTTGATGATCTCGCCGCAGGCCAGCGTCACGATAGCCAGATAGTCGCCCCGCAGCCGCAGGGCCGGCAGTCCCACCAGCAGTCCGAAGACCGCCGCCATCAGGCCGCCCGCCAGCATACTCACCGGCAGGCGCACGCCCAGCGGCAGGGCGGTGGTGTGCAGCGCGATCGCCACCAGACACCCGGAGAACAGTCCCACGGACATAAAACCCGCGTGGCCCAGGCTCAGCTCGCCCAGCAGGCCAACCACCAGGTTCAGCGACACCGCCATCACGATGTACACCGCAACGGGCACCAGCATATTCGTTACCTGCCGGGTCAGATGCCCGGTATACAGCAGCGCCGCCATTACCACAAACAGTGCGGCCACCGCCGCCACGGTCAGCAGGTCCGTGCGCTGTCTTTTTTTCTGTGTCAGCTGCATTTCCTTCACCTCACACCTTCTCCTGCATGGGCTTGCCCAGCAGGCCCGTGGGTTTGACCACCAGCACGACCACCAGCACGGCGAACACGATGGCGTCCGCCCACAGGGTAGAGATATACGTCTTGGACATCTGCTCGATCAGACCCAGCAGTATGCCGCCCAGCATGGCGCCGGGGATGGAGCCGATACCGCCGAAAACCGCCGCCGTAAAGGCCTTGATGCCGGGCATGGCGCCGGTGGTGGGCTTGATGTACACATAGGTCATGCCGTAGAACATACTGGCGAAGGCCGCCAGCGCCGAGCCGATGGCAAACGTCAGCGTGATGGTCCTGTCCACGCTGATGCCCATCAGCGTGGCGGCGTCCTTGTCCTCGGACACGGCCCGCATGGCTTTGCCCAGCTTCGTTTTGTCGATGAACAGCGTCAGCGCTGCCATCAGCACCGCTGTCACCGCCAGCGTCAGCACGGTGATGCCGTCCACCTGCACGCCGCCCACGGAGAAGCTGCCCAGCTTTACCAATGTGGGGTAGGCCATCTGCTGCGAGCCGAAGCGGTGATGGTGGGCATCACAGCGGCCAGGTCAGCGCCGGAGGTGCTGCCGTTGGCGGCCTCCACAGCGGCCTTGACGGCGTACACCGCGTCATAGGCATCCGCGGCGAACTGGTCGGGGGTGGCGTTGTAGGCGTCCTGGTATGCCTTCACAAAGGCCTGGACTTTGGGGTCGGCGGAATCCGCCGCGAAGGGGGTCATCATCAGCACGTTATCCGCGATGGTCACATCCTGGCTCACCTTGCCCAGGATGCCGTCCAGACCGTCAGCGCCGAAGAAGTACACATCGTCGGCAAACTTACCCTTGGCCTGGGTCAGGAAGGTGGAGGCCTCCTCTGCGTAGATGGGGATGAACACGACCTTCACGCCGGAGGAAGCAAGGGCGTTCACCTGGGTGGAGAAGTCGGTGCTGGTGGCGGTGGTGAAGGTCTGCGTCTCCTTGATGGTCACGCCGTTGTTCTGGCACTCGGCCACGAAGGCATTGTACAGACCCACAGAGTAGTCGTTGTCGCTCTGATAGAACACGCCTACTTCGGTGGCCAGGGCGTTGTCGGTGAGGTAGTCTGCTGCCGCGGTGCCCTGATAGGAATCGTAGAAGCAGATACGGAACGCCTTGTCGTTGCCGTCGATGCACTTGTCGGCGGAGCCGGTGGTCTCCATGATGAACATGTCGTCGGCCTTGGCCGCCGCCACCACGGAGGCCGTCTCACCGGACAGCACACCGCCCAGGCACACATTCATGCCCCAGTCCATCAGCTTGCCGTAGGCCGCCACAGCGCTCTCCGGGTCGCCCTGAGAATCCTGGAAGTTGACCTCCAGCTGCTTGCCGTTCACGCCGCCGGCGGCGTTGATCTCCTTGACGGCCAGCTCCGCGCCGTGCTGTACGGACAGACCATAGTTGGCATAGCCGCCGGTCAGGGGGCCGACGCCGCCCAGCTTAATGGTCTCGGTGCCGCTGGCGTCGCCGCTGCCGCCGTTATCGCTCTTGCTGCCGCAGGCCACCAGGCTCAACGCCATCACAGCGGCTAAAAACATTGCAACTACTTTCTTTTTCATGGTTTTGTTCTCCTTTACGTTGGTTTTCTTAGGAACTATGCACCGGCGGCGTCTGCCGCAGGTATACAAAAAAGCGGCTCCGCCAATGGCGGAGCCGCTTCGCTGTATCAGGTATCAGCGCGTCATGCGGTTATCCGTGCCAATGGCGTATGTGCAGAGGCGGCCAGTACCAGCAGTACCAGCACCAGAGCGCAAATAATAATGGACGCCATAATAATGGCGCCCAGCACGGACAGGATGACAGTATGAGAAGCGGCGCAGGCGCAGCAGAAAGCAGCACCGGCGCAGGCGGCGGTCATCATGGTATTCATGGCTTTCTTCGTGGTCTTGGTCATCACGGCCGCCTCCTTTCGCTTCGGAAATGTTGGGCCTATTGTAGCAAAGCAAAATTCCAAAGTCAACGATGTTTTCACAAAAAACGTCATCATAACGCACAAACTGTCACTATATGAATTATGCAAAATATACAAAAACGAACCACTTTCTCCCAGAAACTGGAAATTCCACAGCCGCAGCCGGTCTGCCGCTCCGAACACAAAAAACGATATAGACGGACAAACATACGACAATACCGAACAATACCCCTTGCATTTTCTGCGTTATCCTGTAAAATAGACAGCGAACCTCCGCGCGGTACGCGCGGAAACGGAACAGACTGAAAAGGGAGGCCCGTCCATGCATACGCCCCGGCACCCCACACGCAGCATAACGATCATGGCGTCAGCGCTGCTGGCGCTGTTTCTGCTGTCCTTCGTGCTGGGCCGCTACGGCGTCCCTCTGGGCGAGGTGGTAAAGATACTCCTCTCCCGCGTCTTTTCTATTGAACAGACCTGGACGGACAACATGGCCATCGCCGTGTGGAACGTCCGCCTGCCCCGTATCCTGCTGGCCTGTCTGGTGGGCTGCGGCCTCTCCGCCGCCGGCACCGCCTACCAGACCGTGTTCCAGAACCCCATGGCCGCACCGGATATCCTGGGCGCGTCCTCCGGTGCCTGCTTCGGTGCGGCGCTGGCGATCCTGACGGGCCAGAGCACCGTGATGGTCACCGTTTTTGCCTTCCTGGCCAGCCTGCTGTCCGTGGCCCTGGTCTATCTGGTGGGCCGCCGATCCCGGGGCAGCCGTGTGGTGAGCCTCCTGCTGGCCGGTATCATGGTAGGCTCGCTGTTCTCGGCCTGTACCTCCTATATCAAGCTGGTGGCCGATCCCACCAACCAACTGCCCCAGATCACCTACTGGCTCATGGGCAGCCTCTCCGGCACCCGTATGCACACCGTCGCCTTTGCCGCCGTCTGTATGGCGGCAGGGCTGACGCCCCTGCTGCTGCTCCGCTGGCGCATGAACCTGCTGACCCTCTCGCCGGATGAAGCCCGCGCCATGGGCGTCCACACGGACCGCCTGCGTCTGGCGGTGATCCTCTGCGCCACGGTGCTGACGGCCTCCGCCGTCTCCGTCTCCGGCATGATCGGCTGGGTGGGTCTGGTGATCCCCCATCTCAGCCGCCGCCTCGTGGGTAACGACTGCCGCAGGCTCCTGCCCATGGCCTGCCTGTTCGGCGCGGCCTTTCTGCTGCTGGTGGACGACCTGGCCCGCACCCTTGCGGCGACGGAGATCCCCATCGGTATCCTGACGGCCTTCGTGGGCGCGCCGTTCTTTATCTACCTCATGGTGAAGGGAGGCGACCGCCTGTGACCCTCACGGTATCGCACCTGACCTTCGCTTATCCCAAGGCCCCGCCGGTGCTGGAGGATGTCTCCTTCACCGTGCCCGCCGGTGATTTCCTCTCCGTGCTGGGTGCCAACGGTGCCGGCAAGAGCACCCTCTTCCGCTGCCTGCTGGGCGGCCTGGAGGGCTACACCGGCGCCATCTCGCTGGACGGCCGCGACGTGCGGACCTTCTCCCGCCGGGAGCTGGCGGCCCGCATCGCCTACATCCCGCAGATACACCGTCCCACCTTCGGCTATTCCGTGCTGGACACCGCCCTCATGGGCCTGACCCGGCACTTGTCCCCGTTCCAGAGCCCCTCCAAGGCCCTGGAGCAGCAGGCTCTGACCGCCCTGGAGCAGCTGGGTGTGGCCCACCTGGCGCAGCGGAACTTCGCCGCCCTCTCCGGCGGCGAGCAGCAGCTGGTGCTCATCGCCCGCGCTCTGTGCCAGCAGTCGGAGCTCCTCATCATGGACGAGCCCACCGCCTCTCTGGATTACGGCAACCAGCTCCGTGTGCTGGAGCAGGTGCGTTCCCTGTCGAAGCAGGGCTACACCGTCCTGCTCTCCACCCACGATCCCCAGCACGCCCTGCGTTTTTCCCGCCGCGTCCTGGCCCTGCAAGGGGGCCGCGTGGCGGCGGAGGGCGATACCCGGAGCGTGCTGACGCCGGACCTGATCCGGCAGCTCTACGGTGTGGAGTCCGTGCTGCTGGATACGCCCGACGGCGCGGCCCTGCTGCCGGTGCGGGGAGGTGACCGCCATGTTTAGCTGGTCGGCGGACACTGTCCGCTTCATGGCCGATGCCTGCCGCCGCACCGACTTCCACGAAAAGCTGACGGCGCTGCTGCTGCCGTACCTGAAGCCCACGGATCATATCTGCGACGCTGGCTGCGGCCTGGGATACCTGTCTCTGGCCCTGTCGCCCCATGCGGCCCATATCACGGCGGCGGAGCGCGACGCTGCCGCCCTGGCGGTGCTGCGGCAGGAGCTGGACGCCCGGGGCGTTGCCAATGTGACGCCCCTGTGCGCCGATGTGCTGGCCTATACGCCGCCGGTGCCCTTCGACGCCATGGTGTTCTGCTTTTTCGGCAGCATGGAGGAGATACTGGCCGCCGCCCTCCGCCAATGCCGTGGCACGGTGCTGGCCGTGGTGCGTGACGACGTGTGCCACCGCTTTTCCGGGGCACCCCGTGCGCCGGGCCGCCATAGCTTCGATGCCGCCTGCGGTGTGCTGGACGCCCACGGTGTGCCCTATACCGCCCGGCGTGCGGCGCTGGACTTTCCCCAGCCCTTCCGCACCCTGGAGGATGCCCGGACGTTCCTGACCATCTACGGCGGGGGAGCGCCTGCGGAGGACGATCTCCGCACCAAACTTATTTCCACCGGCGATCCGGACTTCCCGTGGCAGCTGCCCGGCGTCCGCCGCTTTGGAATGATTGCATTTTCAACAGAAGAAGGAGAACACATATGAACAAGACAAAACGATTGCTGGCGCTGGTCCTGGCGCTGGTGATGAGCCTGACCCTGTTTGCCTGCGGCCGGAAGGCCCAGGACGACAAGACCGACGACAGCACCCGGACGGAGGACACCACCCGCGTGTTCACCGACTCCTGCGGCCGCGAGGTCACCGTCCCCACCGATATCCAGAAGGTCGCCGTCTCCGGCCCTCTGGCCCAGATGGTGGTCTTTGCCATCGCCCCGGACAAGATGGTGGGTGTGGCCAATGCCTGGGACAAGACCGCCGAGAATTACTTTGACCAGAAGTATCTGGACCTGCCCCTGCTGGGCCAGCTGTACGGCGGCAAGGGCGAACTAAACCTGGAGACGCTGCTGGCGGCCGATCCCGACGTGGTCATCGATGTGGGCGAGCCCAAGAGCACCATGGCGGAGGACCTGGACGGCCTGCAGGAACAGACCGGCATCCCCTTTGTCCACATTGACGCCTACCTGGCCTCCATGGACGATACCTATGCCATGCTCAGCGACCTGCTGGCTATGCCCAACGAGGGTCAGGCCCTGGCCGACTACTGCCGCAATGCCTATGACACCGTCAAGGCCATCGTGGACGGCGTGGAGAAGGCCGATGTCCTGTATATCACCGGTGAAGAGGGCCTGAACGTCATCGCCAGGGACTCCTATCACGCCGAGGTCGTCGATATGCTGTGCAATAATCTGGCTGTGGTGGACGAGCCCTCCTCCAAGGGTACCGGCAACGAGGTGGACATGGAGCAGATCCTGAACTGGGACCCCTCTATCGTGTTCTTCGCCCCCGGCAGCATTTACAGCACCGTGGCCGATAACGAGAACTGGCAGACCATACCTGCCATCAAGGACGGCAGGTATTACGAGGTGCCCTTCGGCCCCTACAACTGGATGGGCTTCCCCCCCAGCGTCCAGCGCATCCTGGGTATGCAGTGGATGGCCAAGGTCCTGTACCCCGAGGCTGCCGATTACGATATGTACGAGGTCACCCAGACCTATTTCCAACTGTTCTACCACTGCGACCTGACCATCGACCAGTACAACGCGCTGGTGGACAATTCTCTCCCCGCTGTGGAGGCCGCCGGCTGAATAAACGAACAGGGAGCGGCACCGCCGCTCCCTATGGCCCTTGAAAGGAGAAGCGTATGAACAACATCTTCCAGACCCTGCTCTATCAGCGGGAAAAGCAGAAGGACACCGTGCTGGCCACCATCGTGTGGGATGACGGCTCTGCCCCCCGCGGCGCGGGCAGCCAGATGCTGGTGGGGGCGGAGGGTCTGCTCTCCGGCACCATCGGCGGCGGCGCGGTGGAGCTGCGGTCCATTCAGCTGGCCCGGGCGCTGCTGGCCGGTCAGCACGTGGATGCCCTGTATGACTTCAAACTCTCCCGTGACGGTGAGCTGGGCATGGCCTGCGGCGGCGATGTGACGGTGCTGTTCACCCCCGCCCGACTGTCCGAACCCGGCTGGGATGCGCTGGCGGCGGAGGTGCTGCGCTGTGTGCGTGACCGTGTGCCCGGCTGGCTGGTGCTGCCGCTGGACGGCGCCGCACCCCATATCGCCGAGACGGCGGAGACAGGCGAGGGCGTGTTCTCCCTGCCGCTGCCGGTGGGGGAGCGCGCGGTCATTTTCGGCGCGGGACATATCGCTCGTGCGCTGACGCCTCTGCTGCGGACGATTGGCTTCCGTCCCGTGGTGGTGGATGATCGGCCGGGCTTTGCCACGGCGGAGCATTTTCCCCAGGCGGACCGGACCATCTGCGGCGACTTTGACCGCATCAGCGACTATCTGACGCTGACGCCGGAGGACTATGTGGTCATCATGACCAACGGCCATGAGCACGACTTTCAGGCGGAGGTGCAGGTGCTGCGGGGCGAGACGGCCTATGTGGGCGTCATCGGCTCCCGGAAGAAAACGGCCTTTGTGAACCAGCGCCTGCGGGAGGCGGGCATTCCCGAGGAGAAGATCGCCTTTGTCCACACGCCGGTGGGCACACCCATCAAGGCCGTGACGCCGGAGGAGATCGCCGTGTCCATCGCCGGTGAGATGATCTGCGTCCGTGCCGCACGGCGCGAAGCGGCAGGGGAGGTACACCATGGCTGCCCCATGCACTGACCATCTGTTCCTCACCGGTGACAAGGGCGTGGGCAAGTCCACGCTGGCGCGCTGCCTGCTGGCCGGGCATACACCCTGCGGCTTCCGCACGGTGCGGGTAACAGGCGTGCTGGACCGGCCCTCTGTGCATCTGCTGCCCGCGGCAGGCGGAACGCCCTCGGCGGAGAATTTGCTGTTCTACTGCGGCGCTTATTCCTGCGAGAGGTTCGACACGCTGGGCACGGCGGCCCTGCGTGACCGTGACGGGGATGTCCTGCTGATGGATGAGCTGGGCCCGGCGGAGTCCGGTGCCAAAAAATTCTGCGAAGCGGTGCTCGCGGCCCTGGACGGTGACCTTCCCGTTCTGGGCGTCCTGCAAAAGGCGGACACGGAATTTCTCCGGGCGGTGGCCGGTCATCCCCGGGTGCGTCTGGTGACCGTCACCGTGGAAAACCGGGACGAGCTGCGCCGTACCATGGCCCTTTAACAAACGCTGCGCTATGGTGTACCGTATATAACAAAAGGGTATATAAAAGAGCACAGAAGCAGGTCAACAAGAGCAGCCTAAAGTAAACGAAAGTGACATGCACCGTCAAAGGGCGCGGGAAGATCCCGCGTCCTTTTTTCGACTTTTACTTCCCATAAGGGACGGTTTGCGGTATACTATGGGGGAGAAAACAGGGGAGGTGACGCGGTGAAGCTGCGTATCATCACCGGCCGCGCCGGTGCGGGAAAAAGTAAGCTAGTGCTCGAAACCATTGCGGCACAACGGTTTGAGCGCCCGCAGATTTTGCTGGTACCGGAGCACGCCACCCACGAGGCGGAGCTGGATCTCTGCCGCGCGCTGGGGGATACCGCCAGCCGTGACGGGGAGGTGCTGAGCTTCCAGAGCCTTGCCACCCGCGTACTGTCACAAACCGGAGGCATATCCGATATAACGTTAGATAATGGTGGTAAAATACTGATAATGCGCCGCGCCTTGCAGGAAGTTTCATCATATTTGACGGTGTTTTCCAAGCCGTCACAGCGCCCGGCCTTTCTGCGGGAGCTGGTGGCCCTGGCCGATGAGTTGTATGCTTATAAAATCGCGCCGTCCCTTCTGCTGCAACAGGTTCAGGATATTCCGGGCGCCGCCGGAGATAAGCTGCGTTCTACGGCGCTGCTGTTCGGCGCTTATGACGCGCGACTCCACGGCGGCGACTTTGATGCCCGGTCAAAAGTGCAGAAACTCTGCGATAAGCTGCCGAATTCGGACTATTTATGCGGAAAAGATATCTACATTGATGGGTTTTCCTATTTCAACCGAACGGAGGAGGATATCATTGCCGCCGCGCTGAAACAGGCCCACTCTGTTACAGTGACTCTGCTGGGCGATGACAGTGACCCGCAGCTCTTCCGCAACGGCATACAGCAGCGGGAACGCCTGCGCAGACTGGCGAAGGACGCCGGTTGTAGTTGTGAAGTAGAAAACCTTGTCAGGAACAGCGACACAGCGTTTTCGCACCTGGAGCGATACTTCCTCGGCGCGGAAAAAGCGTGGACAGGCAGCGCGCCGTCCATCACCTTGTACCAGGCCAATACCGCCTATTCCGAGGTGGAATATGTGTCCACGCAGCTGCGGGCGCTGGCACAAAAGGGCGTTCGCTGGCGTGAGATGGCCGTGGCGGCGCGGAATATGGAGGTATATGGCCCGTTGCTGGAGGCCGTGTTCCGCCGGGACGATGTTCCCGCCTATATCAGCCGCCGGAGCGACATTTTGGAGCAGCCGGTCCTGACGCTGCTGCTGTCCGCCGTCGACGCAGTGACAGGCGGCTTCGAGTATGAGGACGTGTTTCGGTGCCTGAAGACCGGCATGACAGACCTGACAGCGGCGGAATGCGATCTTCTGGAAAACTACGTGATCCGGTGGGAAATTCGGGGCAATATGTGGCTGCGGGACGCCGACTGGACGGCAGACCCGGATGGATACAGCGGAGAGATGACCGACTATCGCCGGGAACAGCTGGCCGAGATAAACGCGGTCAGAAGAAAAGTCAGAAAACTGTTTCTTACCCTGAGTGATGGGATGAAAGTCAATAAAACGGTAAGAGGTAAAGCTGAAACGCTTTACAAATTTGCGGAGGAGGCCGGTACACCGGCCGTGTTGGAACAGCGGGAGAAAGAATTGCTGGAGCAGGGGCAGATGCAGGCGGCAGAGGAGTATGCCCAGCTGTGGCGGATATTCTGTGATGTGCTGGATCAGTTCGTGGCGCTTTTGGGTGACACGGAGGTGGACGGCGATGAGTTTGCGCGGCTGCTGCGGCTGACGCTGAGCCAGTATGCCGTGGCCACCATACCCGCTGCGCTGGACCAGGTAAAGGTAAGCCCCTTGACGCGAAATGACCGCCATACAGTGCAGCATCTTTTCCTGCTGGGTGCCAATGACCATGTGCTGCCCACGGTGGAGAAGGGCGGCGGTATATTGGACGAACAGGAGCGTGAGCTTTTGCAGCAGCAGGGAATCTTGCTGTCCGACGCCACGTTCGACCCGCTGAGCAATGAGCTGCAGAATATCTATGCCGCCCTGGCCCAGCCCACGGAGACACTGACCGTGTCCTGGTGCGCCGGCGATGAGTCGGGGGCGAAGCTGCTGCCGTCCTTTGTGGTAGAGCGTATCCGCAAGCTGTTCCCTCAAGTGGAAATACAACGGGAAGACGGCGCGTACCGCTGCGGACTGCCTGCGGCAGCGCTGGCACTGGCGGGACAGCGGCCCGGCGGTGCGCTGTGGCGTTATTTTGAGATGCATGGACAGGGCGGTACGCTGGAGAAGATGGCAGCGGCCCGGGCTATGGGCCGGGGAAGGCTGTCGCCCGGGGCGGTACGCAGCCTGTACGGCAGTACGCTGGCCATGTCCGCTTCGCGGCTGGACCAGGTGAAGAGCTGTCACTTTGGCTATTTCATGGAGTACGGCCTGCGGGCCAGGGAACGGACAAAGGCGGATTTCCAGGCGCCGGAGGTGGGGACGTTTATCCACTATCTGCTGGAGAATGTCCTGCGGGAGGTGGAGCAGCAGGGGAAGCGGCCGGAAAGACCGGCGCTGGCGGCGTTGGTGCGGCGGTATACGGATGAGTATGTCCGGACGGTCATCGACGGCTACGGCGAGAAGAGCGCACGGTTCCGGTATCTGTTTTCCCGGCTGCGGGAGACGGCGTTGGTCATTGTTGAGAACGTGCTGGATGAGCTGGAGCATTCGGATTTCCGGCCTGTGGCCTTTGAATTGGGCTTCGGCGGCAAAAACGGACAGCTGCCTGCCGTCACGGTGACGGCGGGAGATACCACGCTGTCCGTCACCGGTAAGGTGGATCGGGTGGACGGCTGGCTGAAGAACGGGAAGCTATATCTGCGAGTAGTGGACTACAAAACCGGGAAAAAGGCTTTTGATCTGGCGGATGTGCGCTACGGCCTGGGTATTCAGATGCTGCTGTATCTTTTCGCACTGCAGCGGTACGGCGGGGGCTATTTTGGGGCGGCGGTGGAGCCGGCGGGAGTGCTGTACCTGCCGGCGAGGGACGTCGTTAAAAAGGCGGATCGGGCCATCGCGCCGGACAAGCTGGCCGCGCTGCTGCGGGGCGAGTTGCGTCGGACGGGCATGGTGCTGTCCGACCCAGAGGTGCTGACAGCCATGGAGCACAGTGCGCTGGAGTCACCCTGCTATTTGCCTATTGCAGTGAAAAAGGACGGTTCGGTCAGCGGTTTGGCGGCCAGTGTGTTGGCGGATGCAGCTCAGATGGGCAAAATGGGTCGGTATGTGGACGAGCTGCTGCGGAAGGTAGCCCAGGAGCTGGGCGATGGCAATATTGACGCAGATCCATGCCGCAGGGGGCCTCAGGAAAGTGCCTGCGACTGGTGTCCCTTCGCGTCGGCCTGCTGGTTTGACGAGAAACGGGACAAGCCCCATTATCTGCAAAAGACCACGCCGGAAGAATTCTGGCAGCTGGTGGACGAGGAGGTGACGCGCCGTGGCTGATATCCAACTGACGGCACAGCAGCGTGGGGCAGTGGAGGACCGGGGCGGCAGCCTGCTGGTGTCCGCCGCCGCCGGATCCGGCAAGACGAAGGTGCTGGTAGAGCGTGTGTTCGCTTATCTGACGGAGGAACACTGCCACATAGACGATTTCCTTATTATCACATTTACCCGCGCCGCTGCCGCCGAACTGCGGACAAAGCTGGCCGCAGAGCTGGCGAAGCGGGTGGCACAGGACCCGGAGAACAGTCACCTGCGGCAGCAGATGTTCCGGGTGTATCAGGCGGACATCAAGACGGTGGACGGCTTCTGTGCAGGGCTGCTGCGGGAGCATATCCATCTGCTGGAGCCGGTGGATGGGCGGAGTCTGACGCCGGACTTCCGTATCCTGGATGAGACGGAGGCCGGCGTGCTGAAGCAGCGGGCACTGGAGGATGCACTGGAGGCGTTCTATCAGCGGATCGAGCAGGGGGACGAAGGCTGCCGGGCGTTGGCGGAGACGCTGGGCTTCGGCCGGGATGACCGGGGCTTGGCGGCGCTGGTGCCGGAGCTGCACGGAAAATTGCAGAGCCATCCCTACCCGGACAAGTGGTTGGAGAAGGCTGCGGAGAGCTGGGCGAACCTGCCGGAACGGCTGGGCGACAGCGTGTACGGCCGGACGATCATGGAGGACACGGTGCGCCGCGCCAGTTACTGGGCGGGGCGGCTGGAACGCGCCGTGAAGGATATGGAAGACTGCGAGAGCGTGTATAACGCCTATGGAGATCGGTTTTTGGAAACGGCGGCGCAGCTGCGGGAATACGCGGCCGCGGCCCGGGAAGGCTGGGATGCCATGGGCCGTGTGCAGCCGGCCTTCCGGCGGATGGGCGTGGTGAAGGGGGACGAGTGCGCCGGGGCGAAGGACGCGGCGCGGGCGGTGCTGGAAAAGTGCCGTGACGCATTGAAGAAGCTGTCCGCGCCGTATCAGACGGCGGAGACGGAGTTGCTGGGCGACCTGCGGGCTATCGCGCCCGCTATGCGGGCGCTACTGGCACTGACAGGGGACTTCGACAAGCGGTTCCGGGCAGAGAAGGTGCGGCGGAACGCTATGGATTTCTCTGACCAGGAACACTACGCCGTGCAGATGCTGTGCCGCCAGGACGGAACGCCCACGGAGCTTGGCGAGCAGGTGTCCCGGCGGTACCGGGAGATCATGGTGGACGAGTATCAGGACACTAACGAAGTGCAGAACTGTATCTTCCGGGCGGTATCGCGGCAGGGAGAGAATATCTTTGCCGTGGGCGATGTGAAGCAGAGCATCTACCGGTTCCGGCTGGCGGAACCGGGGATATTCCTGGAAAAATACAGGACCTATGCCGATGCGGACCACGCTGCGCCGGGTGCGCCGCGGCGGCGGGTACTGAGCCGGAACTTCCGGTCACGCCGGGAGGTGCTGGCGGCTGCGAACTTTGTGTTTGCGGCGCTGATGTCCCGGGAAATGGGCGAGCTGGATTATACAGAGGAGCAGCATCTTCACTTTGGGGCGGAATACTATCCGGAGGTGCCGCGGGAGACGGAGTTCCACTATCTGGCTGTGGAGGACACACCGGAGCAGCGGTTCGACCGGGCGGAGGCCGAGGCGCGGTTCGTGGCAAAGCGTATTCGCCGTATGCTGGACGAAGGGTTCACTGTCCGGGGTGAGGACGGCACCATGCGTCCGGCAGCACCGGAGGATATCGTGATACTGATGCGCTCACCCAGCGCCCGGCAGACGGTATTCGCCGCCGCCTTGGCACGGGAGGGGATCCCCTGCGACGGCGGGGAAAGTGAGGATTTCTTCTCGGCGATGGAGGTCGCAGTGGTATTGTCACTGCTGGAGGTGGTGGATAACCCGCGGCAGGATGTGCCGCTGATCGCGGTGCTGCGTTCGCCACTGGTAGGCATGAGCGCCGACCGGCTGGCGGAGATACGGGCCGTACAGCGTGAGGGGGATTATTACGAGGCGCTGCGGCAGGATGAGGGTGAGGACGCGCAGGCGTTCCTGTCGCTGCTGCATGAGCTGCGGCAGGTGGCGCGGGAACTGTCCGCCGATAAGCTGCTGTGGTATATCTATGACCGCTGCCGGGTGCAGGCGATCTTCGGTGCCATGGAGGACGGTACAGCCCGCCAGGCGCGTCTGAGGGCACTGTATGACTATATACGGCGGCTTGTGCAGGGCGGCAAAACGAGTCTGTTCGACTGTGTACGGCAGGTACGGCAGCTGCTGGAAAGCGGCGATGCGCCGGCCATTACCGCTGCAGGTGCAGCGGGCGGTGTGCGCTTGATGAGCGTGCATAAGTCCAAAGGCCTGGAGTTTCCGGTGGTGTTCCTGGCTGACTTGAACAGGAGCTTCAACCGGCAGGACCTGGATCGGCCGGTGCTGGTCCATCCCCAGCTGGGCGTTGGTGCGGAGCGCGTGGAGGTGGAACGCCGGCTGCGGTACGACACCGTCTCCAAAACGGCGCTGGCGCTGACGCTGGAACGGGAAGCCAAGGCGGAAGAACTGCGGATACTGTATGTAGCCATGACCCGTGCACAGGAGAAGCTCATCATGGTATGCTCGCGGAAAAACCCGGAGAAGCACCTGAAGGAGCTGTGTGCATTGGCGGAGCTGCCGGCGCCGCCGGAGGCGGTGGCCGCGGTAAACTGCCCGGGCGATTGGCTGCTGCTGGCGCTGCTGAGCACATATCAGGCAGGGGTGTTCCACGATTACACCGGGGTACGTCCCGCGGTACTGTACGACGGGCCGGAGGGCTTGGCGCTGCGGCTGCACCGCATCAGCGGTGAGGAGGACGGCGGTGCGGCGATGCCGGCGGAGGAGCCGGGATCGCAGGCACCGGATCCGCAGCCGGACGAGGCGGCGCTGGCGTTCCGGTACAGTCACAGAGCGGCGACAGTGACGCCCTCCAAGGTGACGGCTACCCAGCTGAAGGGGCGGGCCATCGATCAGGAGATCGCCGAGGGGACACTGCCGGCGCGGCGGACCGCCGCACCGGAGAAGCCGCGGTTTTTGCAGGAAAAGCGCGGACTGACCGGGGCAGAGCGCGGCACAGCCATGCACCTGGCGATGCAGTTTCTGCCGCTGGATACTCCTGCGGTACCAGAGGCAGTGACGGCTTTTGCAGAGACGCTGACGGCCCGACGGCTGCTGACGCCGGAGCAGGCGGCGGCGCTGGATATCCCGGCGCTGGCGCGGTTTTTGGCGTCGTCGCTGGCAGAGAGGATACGGACTGCGCCGCAGGTGTGGCGGGAGTACCGCTTCGCGTTGCTCACCGATGCGGGTATTTATGACGTCGCGGCAGCAGGGGAGGAGATACTCCTGCAGGGCGTGGCAGACTGCGTGTTTGAGACGACGGCGGGTTTGACGGTGGTGGATTTCAAGACTGATCGGGTGACAGCGGCAGAGGCGTCCCAGCGGGCGGAGGCCTATCGGCCGCAGCTGGACGCTTACGCCGGAGCGCTGTCGCGGATACTGGAAAAGCCGGTGACGGAGCGCATTCTGTATTTCTTCGCCTGCGGAGAAGAAATTTCTTTGTGAAAATAGCGAAAAATGCTTGCATTTGCGGGAAGAGTGTGCTATTATCACAGTTGCGTTTGCGGCGATGCCGCGGCGACGAGTGAACCAGAAAGGGGTGAACAAGAGCAATGAAGGAAGGAATCCATCCCAATTATCAGCAGACTACTATCAAATGCGCCTGCGGTAATGTGATTGAGACAGGTTCTACGAAGAAGGATATTCGCGTGGAAGTCTGCTCTAAGTGTCACCCCTTCTTCACCGGCAAGCAGAAGCTGGTGGATACCGGCGGACGCGTTGCCAAGTTCAACAAGCGCTTCGGCCTGGACAAGTAAAGACACTTTTTACAGGACCCGTACCATTTTTGGCTGCGGGTCCTTTACTTTTGCCGTCGGGTATACTATATTATCAGGTGAAAACCGGAAGCGAGGGCAAATATGGAACAAACGATCATACAAGAAAAAAAGCGCGACTATGCGGTGCTGGTGGGCCTGCGGTCCCCGGTGCTGGGCGATGACAGCGCCGATGAGGAGAGCCTGGCGGAGCTTGCCGCCCTGGTGGATACCGCCGAGGGTCAGGCTGTAGGCACCATCCTGCAAAGCCGGGACAAGCCGGACCCTCACAGCTTTATCGGCGAGGGCAAGGTGGAGGAGGTCCGCCGCATGGTCCAGGAGGAAAACGCCACCATGGTGATTTTCGACAACGACCTGTCGCCCTCCCAGCTGCGGGTGCTGAC
>OHOP01000481.1_pt1 | contig 18835 bp, 9 predicted proteins | sample 1569821 | NCBI WGS metagenome assembly OHOP01 (sample SAMEA3879527, study PRJEB24766) | human gut metagenome | biome: human-associated habitat; feature: feces | place: USA | collected 1985/1987
CTTCCGGAATGACTGGAAGATTCAATCGTACCTCTTTTTCCGCATGAGGTTTTAATTCAACATTGAAATTTCCTGTAGAGAATTTCTCTCCGTTCTTATATACTTCCCAAGTAAAAGCATATTCATTCAGATTGGTAAAATCATAACGATTCCTGATTGAAACAATCCCTTTACTCAAATCTTTCGCGTTAAACTGAATGTACTGATAGACTTTCTTTACTTCATACGCTTGTGGTTTGGGAATGCCATTAGCAGAAATTAAGCCGTCGGTTCCTGTATTTAATTCCCCTTTCCTATCTTCCAGCCATTTATAACTTCCCATTTTTCCATTGTACGTCCAGTAGATGCGTCCGTCTCCCGGTTCTGTCTTCATTTTAAACCCTTGATCCATAAAGTCCCAAATAAAACCACCTTGCAAATTTGGACTGTCATAAATAACATCCCAAAGGTCTTTGAAGTTACCATTACTATTCCCCTGGGCATGGGCATACTCACACATGATAAAGGGGCGCTGTTTACCGGACTTGGCATATTCCGTTATTTTCCACATATTGGGATACATCGGACATACAATATCTGTATTCCAGTCCTCCCAAGCCTGTTCGAATTGCACAAAACGACTTGGGTCATATTCTTTCAGACGTTTATATTCATCATGGAATACGATTCCATTACCACATTCATTCCCTAACGACCAGCCTATGACGCACGGATGATTTTTATCTCTTTCCACCATACGGGTGATACGGTCTACATGAGCCGCATACCATTCGGAACGATAAGCAGGATGCGGAATGGTATCTTTGAAATAAGGAACTGAGCCCATTCCGTGGGTTTCAATATTGGCTTCATCTATAATGTAAATGCCATATTGGTCACATAATTTATAAAACAACGGATGATTGGGATAATGACTGGTACGAACAGCATTCATATTCAGTTGTTTTATCAATTTCAGGTCATTCATCATAAATTCGCGAGTTTGGACGTGCCCCAAGCTGTCATTATGCTCATGACGGTTCACGCCTTTTATATAAGTCGGAACACCATTCACCAATAATCGAGCATTCTTTATTTCTATCTTTCTGAAACCGGTCTTACAGGCAGTAACTGCAAGCTGCTTGTTTTTATCATCCCAAAGTGTGATGACACAATCATAAAGAGATGGCTTTTCAGCATTCCATTTGGATACATTCTTAATGACGCCCGAAAAAGCTAATTGGGTAAACTCATCTTCTATGTCAAATTTCTTTTGTTGTGACAAAACTATTTTGCCGGTTTTATCCAATAATTCCAGTTTGAGTGTTCCTTTTTTTACATTATTACCTGTAAATTCACGCAAATCTACGGTAGCATTGAATATACCATTCTTATATGTACTATCCAAACTTGATTTTAAGAAAAAATCCCAAATAGTCAGTTTAGGGTAAGCTTGCAAGAATACATCACGTTCAATCCCGGTCAGTCGCCAAAAATCCTGGTCTTCCATATAGCTGCCATCATGCCAGCGATAAATCTGTACTGCCAGTAAATTTTCTCCTTCTTTCAGATAGTTCGTCACATTAAATTCAGCCGGTGTTTTGGAAGCTTTGGTCATTCCGACTTGCTGCCCGTTCACATAAATGCGGGCATAGCCGCTAATGGAGCCGAAGTGCAGAAATACTTCGCGCTCCTGCCAGTTTCGAGGAACCGTAAATGTGCGCCGATAGGTACCCACAGGATTGTCTACGTCAATATAAGGTGGATTGGATGAAAATACATACTGAATGTTGCGGATTATCGGTTCACCGAATCCTTGGATTTCCCAGTTAGAAGGAACTGTTATTGTATCCCAATTACTGTCGGGTAAATCTATCCGATAAAAATCTTTTATGCTCGCTGCTATAGTAGGGGCATAGATAAACTTCCACACACCATTCAACGAATGTTGCCAAGACGATTTTCGGGGTTTGTCGTTCACTGCATCCTCTGCCTGTTCGTAGAGACGAAAGTCAGCATGTGGCCTCTCTTTGTTCCACTCATATTTGGCGGGATTTTCCCACTCGTTGTTTTGCGCCTTTGCCGTTTGAGGCAAACTATAAAAGAAGCAGATAAAGAATAATAAGGTAGGAAATAATCTATTTATCATAAGGAAAGAGTTGTGAAGGTTTCACAGAGTAGTATCAAGGAGTTAAGAAGTCTAACCTCTTAACTCCTTGAAATCAGCCGGAAAACTCAAAAGTTATTCTTCAGTATATAATAATGTCCCAAATCCCAAATCGCCGGCTTCAGCAGTTCCACGCTCACCATATCCTTCGGGGCGTTCCTTTTCGGCAAAGGCTTGAGAATAGGGTGCATTCATACCTTTCACCTTGGCATAATGATTGTAGAGGAGTTCCCATCCCGGACGGGCACGCCCCTTAGCCTCGGCCGACACCTTCTCGTGCCAACCATATTTGGGGTGATAGTAAGGTTCGAAAGGCATTTCTACATCTTCAGCCGAAGTCAAGTTATACTTAGCCGTATATTCGCAGAGGTCGAGAACAATGTTGTCGTTGTAGGCAAAAAGGTCGATACCCATGTTATAGGCTGTACGACAGAAGTAAGCGTGTAAGCCTACGTTGAGAGTAGCGTGCCCCTGGTCGCGTCCCATCTCCTGGCTCTGTGCCAAATGTCTGCCTTTCACTTTTCCTTCCGGGTCTTCGTGCATACCTCTCACCGACCACTCGATACAGCCCATACCTTTTCCGTGGTAGAAAAACTCCAGGGCTTGTTTAATCTTAGCATCGTCATCATTCAGCACGCCGATAGAAAGAATGGTGAGCATGGCGGGCAGATCCCAACTCATCCAACCTGCAATGGCTGAAGAGTTAAAGTGGTTATCTAAGAAATCGTCGCAGATAGGATAGAAAGTTTTATCTATCCATTTCTTGAAGATTTCGAAATCCTCGGTTTTCCAGCCTTCGTAGTCGCGCATCAGTTCAGCGGGAGCAGCAAACTGGTAACCGATAAATCCGGCAGCAAGCAGGCGATGGCTGTCGTCAGGCCACGTTTTATAGTTCACCCCTTTACAAGTTTTAGCCCATCCGTTCAGAATTTTAATAGCCGCTTTCGCATAATCTTCATCTCCCGAAATTTTCCAGCGTAAAGCCAACTGATAAGCGGCACCGGCATCAAAAGCAGCCGTATTGAAGTTTCCGCCTTTTGAGTGGCGCACAATTTCTTCTTGCGGATTTGAGTTATAATTCAGTTGGGCAAATCGGCTGTCGCACAATTTTTGCCAACCACTAATCCAAGGTTCGGCGCCTTCATTCACTTTACGGCGTGCACGTTCAAAATCGGCTTCGGTGTTCACCAGACAAGGGTGCTTGATGGTGTACTCATAATTTTCATTGGGGTTGATTTCGCGTTGCCATGGTTCGGGAGTTCCGTTCTCGAACTCAGCACTACAGCCGGTCAGCAACACAAGTGCCATGCTGCCCACGAAGGTATAAATCAAATTTTTCATATATTCAATATTCATTTTGTTATTCAATCAGTTTCTGAGAAGTCGGCTACCATTATTCGGCTTTTTCAGCTTTAATCAAATCTTTCAGTTCCTGTTCCGATTCGAAGGTCTTCACCCAATCCACATAGATACTGCCAGTTTCGCTGGCTTCATACCATATTTTCCAAAATTGAAGTTCCACCGTGTCGTACTTCGTCAATGCAGTAGGCATATACTGTTGATTCTTGCCGAGGAATTTCTTCGTAAAGTCGGCGTAGAATACTTTGTATTCGCCACAATCTGCCACATATTTACCGGCTACGGTAATGCCGCTTCCACCCCAAATGTCGAGATACCACTCTATGCTTGTTGATGCTTCGAACACATTTTCGGGGAATTTCACTTTAAAGGCCAAGATGGGATAGTTGGTTACGTTGAACCCAAATCCTCCGGTACGACAAATGCGCACAGCCTTGTAAGCCTTATCGTCACCGGGTAATATGCGAAGTACTCCATCGTTCTCCATCCATTCAAATTCTCGATGATTGAAATTGCCGAATGGTTGCCAGATGTTCTCAATGGTAAATTGGTCGTTCATCAATCCCTCACTCACATTGATACTCATCGTAGCTTTGATAGGTTTACCGTCGCCATAGTCTGCCAAAGCAGTAATCACGGCATTGCCGTAAGCCTTCGCCACAAACCGGCCTTTTTCGTCAATCTCTACAACATCGGGCTTGCTGCTTTCCCATGCGATGTACGACAGCGTAGCGTCTGCCGGCGTTACATTCATCTGCGGAGTATAGGTTTCGCCTAAAGCCAGCTTATCGGTATCCTTCACGAATTCCATACTTTCGATATAAATAATAGGCTTCACCTTAATCTCAAACACTTTTGTGAAATGTTTGTCGTCAGTAGCGGTGACTTGTATGCGTGCCGTTCCTTCGGCCACACCTTTCACCTCGCCTTTTTCATTGACGGTGGCTTTATCGGGAGTAAGGCTTTTCCAAATCACTCCGGGGTAAGTGGGAACGACCGGAGTAGTCTGCCAAATGAGCGGCAGAGTCGAGGTAACAAACACTTCAAGCTCTTCATTAGTAAGACTGATATCAGTGATGTGAATGATTTCGTTTACCACCTTCACATTGATGGTCGAAGTGGCAGAATAGCCTACAACCGGTTTGGCCGAAATGACCGTATTACCGGCCTTCACTGCAGTGATGCGTCCTTCGGCATCTACGGTAGCCACATCGGGCACAGTCGATTTCCATACCACCTCTTTGTTGAAAGCCTCATCAGGACCTACAGTATATTTTATCAAAGTGTCAGTGCCTATCAGCAGAGGCAGTTCGGGAGTCACCTCAAGGTTGATTTCCTTAACGAGCACTCTCTCTTCTAAAACGGGGGATACATCGTCATCGTTGCACGAAACGGTCACCACCAAGGCACCCGCCAACAGTGTTGCAAATGCACCCTTTTGAAGTATGTTTTTGTATGTCATAATTCGATTACTTTATAAATGAATAATGAATGGATTATTGGTTCCAACCCGGATTTTGTTTCAAGTTGGAGTTCAGTTTGAGCTGGTCAGTGGGCAGCGGCAACAAGTAATGCTTTTCGTGCCAGTTGCGTCCTTTTTCGTGAATAATGCAGCCTTCACCATCTTTGTCTTTAAAAGAAGCATCGGGCCATCTGCTTTCAAAATCAGTATCTTTCCACTTCACACCGGTGAGATTCATCGGCATTTCGTCTTCGGCCGTCTTCCAACGCTTCAGATCATCAATGCGGAAATTCTCATCGAAAAACTCGATGGTACGCTCACGACGAATCTCTGTGCGCATATCCAAATTATTTGCCGTGACAAAGTCGTTAGTCAAGTCAGGCATTTCGGGGTTAATGCGTTTACGTGTCAAGTTCAAGCTGATAGCCAAGTCTTCATCTGATATTTGTCCATCGCGTTCAAACACAGCTTCGGCATAGTTCAGCAGCACCTCGGCATAGCGGATGACGGGGAAGTCGTAAGCTTCCATACCGGTGGGCACTCCGTCACGTTCGCTGCACCACTTGTGGGGAAAGTAGCCCGTACCGGTTTGAGGCATGAAGTTCCTATGCGAGGCATTGGCTATTTCGGCAGCATCGCCGCTCCAATCAATGCGTCCGCCATTTGTACCCCAATAAGTCTGTCCGGGCACCATAAGCTGATTGTTCATGCGGTTGTCGCGATTTTTATATTCATCATCCACTTTCGTGTAATTCCACGTTTGGGGATTGATGGGTAACCCATTGCTTTGCAGATACATATTAGCCATTTTGCGAGTAACGTACAAGGCATTGCCCAAACGCCCTTGTGTAATGTTGAAACCAATAGAATTGATAACAGGGTCGTGGCGGCGGGTAAAGATATACTCTTTATTACCTGTTTTATTGATATTGGCAGGGTTTGACTTTTCATTCTCCAAGATAAAGAGATACTTGTAGGCTTCCGTTCCCAATTCTTGAGGAGCAAAAAGCTCGAATGCTCCGCCCGCCATTACATCATGAGCCGCCTGTGCTGCGGTATTGAGCAAATCTTTTGTACGTTCGGTATTTTGACCGCCATTATGAAATTTCTCCCATGTACCTTCGTAAAGGGCTACACGCGAAAGAAACGCCAAAGCGGCTTCGCTGGAAAGGCGACCTTCATCGCTGCTGCTGATAGCCTTATCAACGGGCAATAGTTTAGCGACTTCTTTCCTCGGTACGCGGATTGCGAGCCTTCTGCATCTCAGGCGAGTCGATGTCGAGCGGCGTGCGGGCTATGATAAGGTCACCGTAAGCCTGCAATAACTCGAAGTAACAATAAGCACGGAAGAAACGGGCTTCCCCCACTGAAATGGCAATGTCGGCTTGTTGTTCATACGCATCAGCCTGTTGCAACAAGGTGTTGACTTGGCGAATACGATTGTAATTGTCGGCATAATGCTTGTCGGATGACGGAATGCTGTTCGTTCCGTTACTATAGATGTTCACCGTGCTGCCGGCAAACAAATCCGAGCGAATATCGGCGTGCTGACTGTCGTCGAGCCATCGAAAGTCGGCCGACCAGCCATAGAACTGGGTGGCAAAAAGTTTGAAGTGTTCGGGCGACTTCCAATAGTTGGTATCCGCCAATTGCGTCTTGGGCTCAAGGTCTAAACACGACTGCATGATCATGGCGCAAATAATTCCTAAAATATATACTATTTTTTTCATTGTTATCTTCAATATTAAGAATAAAAATTAGAATATGGCATTCACACCGAAAGTCACGGTGCGGTTAAACGGATAGCGTTGCTTGTTTTCCACCTTACGGGTGGCTTCGGGATCCCAACCATCGGTGATATACGATTTTTCCCATAAATCGGCGCCCGATACATAAATACGCAAGTTGCTGATGAAACCGCTCTTATTCATCCATGCCTTTGGCAATGTGTAACCAAGTACAATCTCTTTGAGACGCAGGTAAGCTCCGTTATCGGCTGACCAGGTAGAGGGAATGTAGTTGTAATTATTGATGTCATTACTGTTTGAATAAGTAGGAAAATGGTTATTGGGAGTTTCAGGACTCCATACATTACCCACCGACTGGTTGGTAGTGTTCAGCCAAATAGCCTTGAAAGGCACTTTCCAAGAGTCGATTTCACGATAGATGGTACGCTTGCCCACACCTTGGAATACGGTATTGAAATCGAATCCTTTCCACTCGCATCCGAAATTAAACGAGAACGAATATTTGGGGTCGTCGGAACCGAGAAATACAAGGTCATCTTGTGTCAGTTTATCGTCTTTGTTCACATCTTCATACATGTGGTCGCCCAAACGCAAGTTGGCAGGCAGGGCGATAGAGTTGCTGCCCACATATTTGTCCACGTAATAGTCCAGTTGGTCTTGGTTTTGTACCTTGCCCACATAGCGGTAGCCAAATACCGAATTGAGCGGATAGCCATTCACAGCTTCGTTATAACCTGCGCTCACCACGATGTTACCTCCATCAACGAGTTTATTGGTCATATAGGTTAACGTACCGCCAACATGGTAGTTGAAACTGCCTATCTTATCATGCCAAGTCAAACTAACATCGTAACCATTGGCTTCAAACTTACCACTATTCGTACTGGGAGCAGTTCCGCCCAGAACACCGGGATGCAGACGCGAAACCAACATATTATCGTTTTTCTTTTTAAAGATCTCGAACGTACCCGTAAGGCGATTGTTGAAGAATCCGAAGTCAATACCCAAGTTATAGTTGTAAATACGTTCCCAAGTACGCACAGTGCTCACCAGTCCGGCAGATTCCACATAGGTTCCTTTCGAGTTGCCCAACAAAGCACCGCTGTTCGATTTGTAGTTGTAAAGTTGGATGCCGTCATAGCGTCCGATACCATTTTGGTTACCTACCTCACCATATGAGGCACGTAGTTTCAGTTCATTCACATAGTCACGCAAGTTCTCCATGAATTTCTCTTCAGTGATACGCCATCCGGCTGATGCGCCCCAGAAGAAGTTCCAGCGATTCTTGGGCAAGAATTTCGAAGAGCCGTCGTAGCGAGCATTCACTTCTACCATATATCTTGACTTATAGTTGTAATTCAAGCGACCGAAATAAGAGAGAATAGCTTCCTCCCAACGGTCTACCTTGTCTATGTAGATTTGTCCTTTACCGTTAAGCGATTCGATTGCCGCTTCCACGTCCATTGCTTTGGTACCGCTATAATCGTAAGCGGCATAGTCATATTGCACACCTCCCATAAGCGATATGTCGTGAGCCTCATCAAATAATTTCTTATAAGTGAGGAAAGCTGATGCCGTGTAATTGTCGGTACGCGCAGAACTTTTAGTATACGATGATTTTTCTTTTGCAGGATAGGGAGAGTTCTCGTTTTGAATCGGTGTGCCATCGTATTGATACCAATCAATTGAAAGATACTGTTCGTCACGGGCCGCATTGTTCGTTGAGTACCCCAAAGTACCTTGAAAATCAAGGCCATCCAATATGTTCACTTTCAAAATCTCGTTCACATTCATAGTGGTCACTACAAGTTTGTTGTCACCTCCCAACTCGGCCGACCAGTTGGGAGTATGAATGCCTCCCCACGCATACGGTTTGCCATCGATGGTCGAAACCGGTAACCCTGGCTGCGGTATGCTACTGCCTAATATACTACCAATCTGTGTAGGAGCCACCTGATGCTGACGACTGGCTGACATATTGCTTTCCAAGCTGATACGGTCGTTTATCTTGAAGCTGTTGAATAAACGTACGTTATAGCGTTCGTTCGAGTTGTTCCCCCATTGCAGCGTCCCTTGGTCATTCAAATAACCAAGCGAGAGCCGGTAGGTCGATTTCTCCGAACCTCCGCTTATGCTGAGGTTATGTTGGGTAGAAGTAGCGTTCCCCCACAGCACATCAGTCCAGTTCATATCATGAAACACAAAGTCGGCCACACCGCGGAATCCTCCCGGAATGGGATCTTCATCGGGATTATTTCCACCATGCAGATTAATCCAACTCCCCTTCATCGCTTTAGCCAAACGGGCATAGCGCACCCAGTTGTCGTCTTCGCCATAGCCGTCATTCAAGCGGGCTTGGAGCACACCATCCGTCCATTCGTCCATACTCATCATGCGGGGCTGCAAACCCACAATTTTACGTGTAACCGAACCACTATATTCCACCTTGGTTCTGCCGGCATCGGGACGTTTGGTAGTTACCAAAATCACACCACCTGCCGCTTTTGCACCATAAATGGCAGCCGAAGCATCTTTCAGGAAGTTAATGGTTTCGATGTCATCGGCATTGAGTTGAGCTATCTCACTCACACCACTGGCAGGTACACCGTCAATAATCAAGAGAGGTTCTACCTTGTTCTTCGATACAGAACCACGGATTGAGACACCCCATCCCTCTTCACCGGGAGCAGCCGACGAGCGGGTGATGCGTAAACCCGGCACCTGACCTTGCATGGCCGAAAGCGGATTGGATACCGTACCTTTGTCTTTAAAAAGTTTTTGGTCGACCACTGTTACCGAGCCTGTCAACGACTCTTTCTTCATACTGCCGTATCCCACCACTACAACTTCCAGGAGTAGTTCAGAGTCTTCTTTCAATACAATCTTCAAACTGGTTTCATGGCCTTTCACTTGAACTTCTTCCGTTTTGTAACCGATATATGAGATAACCAAAGTTCCTTTGGCATCTTTCAATGAGAAGTTTCCGTCAATGTCAGTCATACAGCCATTGGTGGTGCCTTTTACCATAACATTAGCACCGATAACGGGCTCGCCATTGGAATCCACGATTTTACCTTTAATTGTACCAGTCTGCAATACGACTTGCACTTCCCCGGCATCTGCAAAGACAGCCTGCGAGCCACCTGCTATAAGAGCAGAGGCTATCACCGTGGAGAATAGAATCCTTCTCGATGAAAATCTGAAGAGACTTTTTTTCATATACATAAAATTTAAAACTAACATTTATACTATTTATTCTAATATTAGATACACTGTTGGATATATTCACGGATTTCTTTCCGACTGATAAACAAATGATTTTCTACAGTACGGACAGATAATCCGAGACAAGCGGAAATATCCGCTGACGATATATGCTTGAAGCGACTCATTACATAAATCTTTCTTCGTTGCGCAGGCAGCCGGAGAACTCTCTTCTGCTCACACACAGATAAATCATTAGCGATTATCTGGCTCTCTACCTCATTAATAAAGGTAGGAAGCTGATCTAAAAAATAGGATGTAATTTCCTGCATTTTATAATGACGACGCAAATAATCAATAACCAAATTCCGGCAAATAGAGAAAATAAAGTACTTTATTGTTTCCGGTCGCAACATTTGCTTATAATCCATCAAACGTAAAAATACATCTTGAGCCAGATCTTTCGCGTCTTCATCTTTTCCTATCTTATATAAGATATACAAGTAAACGGAACGATGATAATTCTGATAAGAATCAGTAATCAACTGTACGGATGACATATCTATATTTTCCATTGCTTAGATTTTTGTTTATCATTACGTTGGCAAATATAGAAGGTAAATATGAAAACGGATATTCAAAAAGAAAGAGATAAATTCCGTCCTATTGGCGGAGAGCAAGCGATCAACACACATTCTAATTATCAGACAGTTAACTCTCAATTTCATAGAGTCTCAATTTATTATTTGAGACTCTAAAGAGGTATTTATCAATCTAAAGTTTAAAATGAAAGGTACATAAGTATATTATTCTTCATTGGTCTTTCCGATACTTCGAATATATTCATTCGGAGTAATTCCAATAACCTTTTTAAAATAACGAAAGAAGGAAGTACGCGAACTAAAACCACATAGTTCGGCTAAAGCTGTCAACGTATATTTAGAATATTCATCTTTATCAACCAAACGCTTAAACTCCTCTATGCGATAGTCATTCAAATAGTCATAATAGTTTTTATCCAAATATTGATTGAATAAATAGGATAATGTATAAGTGGAAACATTCAATATTGCAGCCAAGTCTGCTATTTTCAGATTGGGATTAACATATAGTCGATCCCTTTGCATCAGAAGTTCCAGTTCGCCAGCCAAGCGCCTACATTCTTCTTCAGTCACATTACTCTTTCTATATTTTTCTTCTATTACCGGTTGCTGTTTTTCCTTCGACTGAATTAGGTTGTTTCGTTTCATTCTCCGGCGATAATATATATAAGCCAAGGTTATTATCAATATCACTAAAACAGTCACACTCCACATAACAGCATTGAAACGAGGAGCAATAGTCACCATCAGGCAAATTTCCGACTCCGGATCATCCACCCGATGAATTCTAAACTGATAATTGCCGGATAATAAGTCATAATACGTTATTTCAGATTGTCCACTCAATAATTGCCAGTCGCTATCTATTCCTTCCATCTTACATTTATAAGACATATATGCAGGCTCCGAATAAGTGAACCCAGAGAAACGGATTGTCAAATTACGCTGATCTGCTTCCAATTTTATTTTATACACGTTATTTTCTCTACTCATCTTAGCATAAACCGATTGCTTTCCATTCACTAATACATCGGTAATAGCAACCGGATAATGCCATTTTGCTTTTCTGCCATTTTGTTCCGAGGTCAGATAAATCATACCTTTCGAATTGCCGAACCACATCGTACCCTCTTCATCTATCACAGGGAAACAAGTAATAAATATAGAACTGGGCAAGCCATCTACGAAATTATAGGGAATAAAATTACCTTTCTTATCATAACGATATAAGCCCAAATTAGTACCAATCCACAACCAACCTTCATGATCTTCTATAATAAACATTGCATCCTTTCCATCCAAAGGAGTGCCCGACTGCATTCTCCGAAAATGATTCATCGACAAATCAGATATAAAAATTGCACCTTTATCCGGAAGGAAATAAAGCTCATGATTAGAATCTTCGTATACTGTCCGGATTTTATCTTTATGAATAAACCCTTCAGGAAACATATCCGACTTCAAACTATTGGTTGATGGATCCCAAATGCATAAACCGTTCTCTGTACAAATCCATCCTTTACGAGTGGAATCAAAACATATATCATAGACATTCTCTCCCGGTAATTTCGAATTTTCAGTAGTATAATGCCGGATTTGCTTTCCATCTCTATAACAGTAAAGTCCCATAGACGTCGCCATCCACAAACTTCCTTCATCATCCGATTTTATGCAAAACACATGTCCTTTCAGGAATGGAGTTGATTTTAAGTCTGCTGTTTCAAAATCAGATAAAGTCAACGTGGAAGGATTGAGGATATATATACCGCCACCATAAGTACCTATGTAATACTTTCCTTCAAAAGCATAAATACACAAAATCATATTGGAACGTAATTCGGGAACCTTAAAACTTTTAAACCGCTGTTTCTTTTCATCTATATAGAAAAGTCCATTGCGCGAACCTATCAGTTTCTCGTCTTTCGAAACAGCTATTGCACGAACAGGCATCTCTTTTGAGTCGAAATAAGGAAGATAGGCATAGGTAGAAAATAACCCGCTCTGATATAGTGTATAATCCAAGCCTAACTGATAAAAACCAATCCAAATCACTCCTTCCCTATCAACCAATAATGCATAGACAGAATTGGAACGGATCGCCTGTTTATTTCCCGATTCGTAACAAAAGGAACGAACAATCTTCATATTATTCGCAGAAACAAAATGTACCCCGTTTCCATCAGTGCCTATATACAACAAATTCTTTTCATCACTGGAGAGAGACATGATAACATTACAACCCAAGTCAATAATATTTTCTTTAAATTCACCCGTCGAGATATCAAAACATAGCAACCCATGATCCATTGTTCCTAAATAAAGCTTTTTGCCGATACGTGTCATATTTCTATAGGAGAATCCCTGCTTGTATGGATAAGAGGTTATTTTCCGGTTTGAAATATTCATGGAATGTAATCCACCTTTGGTAAGAATCCATAAAGCTCCATTTTCATCCAAATTCAATGCAACGATGAAATTTTCTGCCGATAAGATGTCGGAACTTACTGCCAGTCGCTCCAATTGATTATTTCGATAGATAAATAATCCTTTTTCACTACCTATATACAATCCTCCATCCCGAGTTGGTAAAAGGGCACGAACACCACAATTAATAGTCTCCGGACTAAAGGGTTCCAGTTTTTCTGTTTCCTTATGAACCGTCCACAATCCCATATCATTCCCTATCCATATCCTATTACCAGTCGTCTCTGTTATTACATTCACCCATTTTAGTTTTTCATTATTCCCTAATATGGGATAATGTTTCAAATGGACTCCGTCAAAACGTTCAACAGAACTTGCCGTGCCAATCCAAATATAGCCTAATGAATCTTTATAAAAAGAACTGACCATCAGGTCGGAAAGTCCGTCTGTTTCGGAAATGCTGCGGAAAGAGTAAGAAATCGGATAAATAGGTATATTTATGAGTAGCAGACAAAGAGTAGTCAAAGCCTTTACTATATGTCGTATTAGATTATGCATAGAGGATTCATATTTAATGAAACAATGCAAACCTACATAAAATATCTCGGATTTTATATAGGTTTGCACAAAAAACAAGGAACTTACTCTCTTTAAAAAGATAGAATCTATCCTGGATATACATAATTTACAGTTTCACCTTTATCTGTGATTTCTGATAAACTACCGGGATTTTCTTATCATTCACTTCTACAGACATAGGCTTCTTTGTGCTTCTAAAGGTGGTATTTATCTTCGGCTGTCCGTCTATCCAAAGATCAAGTTTCTTACCTTCTGCTTTCTGAATAACGAACAGCTTAGCCAATGATGAAAAGTAAGTTTCATTACCCCGTCTCAATGCACTTCCATAAGCAATAAAGAAGTCCTTAGCGTTCTTTGCTTCAGTACCTTCTGGGTAAGAAACTGCAAACATATAAGCATCTGTCATCCAGCCGTCGGGCATAATCCATGAATTACTGTGCATTAATCTTCCGTCCGCCAGTTGGTTGATATATAAATCGGTAATTTTACCTTTATGACGGATACGAAGCCCTATCCAGTCCTGCCCTTCACGTCTTTCCATTTGAGGCAGGTCTTTTTCATCGGGAGCGTCTTTCAGAATAATAGCTGTCAGTCCTTTCACACGGTTCACCTCGGCTGGTAAATGGAATGAATAATATTTTTCGGTTCCTTTCAAATCTTCCGTAGGAGCTTCTATTTCTTCCCAATATAAATCTTCGGGATAGTCGTGCACAAAATCGGACTTAGCCAGCATGCGGGGATATAAAGGACGGATGACTACTGAAGAATTTCCGTTTGTCACATTCACGTCAATGCCCGATTTCTTATAAGTTCCATTGGTATGCCATAACCATTCGAACTGTCCTACCTTATGTGTCTTCAAATCATCAATCATATAAATCACATTATCCATCCACAGGAAATGACGGAAGTTACGGCTGAAATTATTAGAGACAGGACCTGTTCCATTGGCCAAAACATATTTCACATTGCCCGCATCCAAGAGATGATAAAGATTTCCTCGCAAAGTAGAGCCGCTATACTGTTGTTCACGAGGTTGTCCCTCCCCGTTGAACAGGACTACATTATGTGCCTGGCTTTGAAAAAAATAGTTGCGATAGGCAGGATTGGGATACCAGCAGTTTCCTCCATCCTTGATAATATCAACGCCTTTATGAAAAACAATAAATGAGTTGGCATCCGCATGGGAATGATTCCACGTATGACCGCTTTTCACAGCAAGCATCGTAGCATCCTTCTCCCAAGAAGTACGCATGGTGGCCCAACCGAAATCCGAGAATAGCTGTGAGGTTTTCAAATCGGGAGTTACGGGAGCTTTACTCAAATCAGGGGTATAGAGAAAGCCCATCGGACGATTCAGGAAAAATCCATCGCGATGCTGTCCTTGCTCTACTTGGGTTATATACCACAGAATAGTCGGGTCTTTCAGTCCCAATGCATACAATAACATCATACTGGATTCTGCTGATACATTCTTATGACTATCACCAAAATTCAAACTATACAGCATACCTGTACGAGGATAGCATACTTGAGAAAAGTAGTTCGGAAGTTTTGCCAATTGGGGTATATTGCCGGGATTTTGTCCCGGATGAGTGTTTATCCAAGCGATTCGAAACAATAGGGCTTCCTGAATACCAAAGTTTGCATAATTCAAACTTTCATACATTCCTCCGGCCTCATCAAAACTCTTTGCTTTCTGTTGCAAGGCATCGCCGGCAAAGTCAAACCATTCGGGAAGTGATTCATGAAGTTGCTCCACCCAATCTTTTACTTCGGGAAGTTCATTCTGTAGGCTTAATGCTAATATTCCACCCTGGCATACGCAGGAAGTCCACCAGTTGTGTCCCATAGAGTTCAAAGAATGGATTCGGGCAGGTTCCAACAGCCAGTCGCCCAAGGCAGGCTCTACAGCCAATCGTTTCAAGCCTTCGGCAATCTTTTTTCTTTCCGAAGAAGACATTATGTTATAAGCCGCATCATATCCTATGGCAGAAAGGAAGCTCTTATGTGCCATGCCCAGTTGCGAACGCCAGACTGGAATACGTGCCATCATTTCCATATCTCCCCAGGATTCGGCTTCCACAGCTTTCAAAAGAATCTCTTTGATTATATTTGCATACTCTTTATTATCCGTCATCAGATAGGCCAACGACAAATAATCCAACCGATTGAAATCTTCCTTTTGTAAGGCTTCATCGGCAGTTTTCTGAATATCCTCCCAGGCTTCCCGCAATTTCGGTTCATTCTGCATACGTTGTTTTACCTGCTGAATACGTTGAGGGGTGTACAAAAGGGAAGGATGATTTATCTTTTGTGCAGATACAAACGATGCAAATAATATTCCGATCAGGCATAGAACTATTTGTTTCATGATATTTATTGCTTTTTCATTTTACTGTTCAATATTGATTAAAAATTCTTCTAAAGCTGCATTGAATTCCTCCGGTCGCTCCATATTCATCATGTGCCCGCAATCCTCTATGATTTTCAGCTTTCCATTAGGTAGATATTCCAATATGGGAGGATTTTTTGAAAATTTGTTATCAGAAGAATGACCTTCTACAATTAAAGCAGGTACGGCAGGGTGACTCTTCTTCAATTCTTCAATAGCATCCAGCCCTGCTACTACCCGTACTTCTTTGTGCAGCGGTTGCCATGCATCCCATTCGTCAATCATCTGCCACAAAGGCACACGCATCCGTTCACGCTGGCTACCACCGGATTTCATTAATCCTTCAAACCACTCTTTCTTCATCACTTCCACTCCTTTCTGTTTCAGGGCAGCTATTTCTTCATCACGCACCTTTGCTTCTTCTTTAGTCATCGGCTCACTAGGACCCTTCGATTTCCGGATGTTTCCACTGGCTAAAAAAGCCGATAACATCCGGTCTGGGAAATACGCCAACATATCAGCAGTAATGAACCCGCCCAAAGAAAGCCCGACAATATGCGCTTTCTTGATGTGCAAAGAGTCCATTAAAGTAACCAGATCTTCAACATGCATAAATTGATAATCTTCTGTTTGGGAAGAAGAAATGCCGTATCCTCTTAAATCATAGCGAATGACATGATACTTTTTCGCAAACACAGAAAATTGTTCATCCCACATACGATGGTCGAGCGAATGACCGTGAACAAAAATTATCGGTTCACCCTGACCGGCTTCTTCATAGTATAGAGAGCCGTTTCCTACATTGATACGCCCTTGTTTGACAACCAATGGCTTGCCTTTCAGTATTTCTGAAACAGTCCGTGAAATGACAGGGCTGCCAAAGAAAGAAGAGAAACCGTCTTCTTTAGCAGAAGAACCTGCTACATGGGAGATGAAGAATCCGTAAACTTTATCGTGTTTATTTATCCACGGATAAGCACCGGCCCATCCCGGTGAACTAATCTGATAAGCTTCACCTGTCTTTTTATCTATTAATTCACGCCATTCTCCTAATCCGTAGATTCCATTGTGGGATTGTCCCAGTCCTTTCGCTACATAATTATCCGAGTTATTCGAAGGGATTATGGCGCCTTTCACTTGGTCGGCCTGCATTTCTTTCACAGTTTCTGCTGATATAATTTGCTTGCCATTATACATTCCATCGTGATAAATCATGGACAGGAAGTGAAGATAATCATTCATTGTAGTACACAGTCCGCCCCCTAACATGGGTGCATGTCCGCCGTCCGTGTTGATTGGGGTAAAATGAGAGTTTTTCATTTCCAAAGGTTGCGCCAGCAGTTCTTGAAAAAGAGTCTCAAACTCCTCTCCCATCGCCACTTCTGCCATTCTTCCGGCAATTTGCATGGCAAGTCCACCATATTCAAAACGAGTGCCGGGAGTAAAGACTGTATCCAAAGGGAGAATTTCAGTGACTGCCGAATCCAAATGATTATAGTTATCTACACGGGGCTCGGGAAGATATGGACGTACTCCTGATGTATGGGATAATAATTGCCGGAGAAGAATCTTACCTTTAGCATCGTCTTTAAATTCCGGCAACCATTTTTCTACCGGATCATCCCATCCCAAATCAGTACGGTCTACCACCGCGCCTATGACAGCAGCCGCTACCCATTTTCCGGCAGAAGCGACATATACTTTTGTATCGGGTGTATAATCCCGATAGTTCTTCTGAAAAATGACGGTATCATTCTTCACTACACAAATGGATGCTCCGGGGTAATATCCCTTGTCTACCCATCCTTGGATAACAGAATCCAAAGAAGAGAAGTCATACCGACTTCCCTGACCGGATGATATTTTGCAAGAACCGGACAAAAAGCAGATACTTACAAAAGCGGCAATTAATAAACGATTATTCATTTCGTTGTTTACTATCTATTCTTCTGATTGTAAATCCCAATATACGACATAGCGCTGGCGATGCAAATCGTATAGCGGACGAATCACATCTCCTTGTTCTGTCGTAAACTTCAAATCACTTCCTACACGTTGCAAAGCACGTTCAGGGTGTTTCTTATCTAGTTTCAAAGAGGTACGCAAATGTGCTGGGACATGAAAATTATAGGTATAATAATCATTATAAAGAGCAGGATTTGAGAAAGGAGCAGGGGCTTGCATACCTTCAGTTCCCCGTTCTCCCGCCAATACCAACGGGCCATATAACAGGGCTGCCTTATCCGGGTTATCCGGAGTAGTTTCCAGTTTGATTTGCATCGGATAAGTAGCCGAGATTTGATCGCCATCTTTCCATTCACGGGTAATGGCAATATAAGAACCAGATTTCTGTTTTACAGATATTTTCTTACCATTCACCGAAACTTTTACATCCTTGCTCCACGAAGGATAGCGCAGATAAATAGTCGTGCGGACAGGATTTTCTGCCTGAAGAGTAAAACGTGTTGTTTCTTCCTGTGGGAATTCCGTTTCCTGACGGATTGTCAGTCCTTTTTCTTTCCAGGTTACCTGTGAAGGGATAAATAGATTTACATATATTCCCTGATTGTTATGGTAGTAGATGGCTTCTCCAAACTTTGCATGATTCTCAAATCCGCTACCTACGCAACACCAGAAAGAGTTCTCTTTTGTGCTATACAGCTTATGAGACCCGGAAAGCAAAGGCAGAAAATAAGCTACCATACCTGTTTCAGGGTCTTGTTGTCCCAAGATGTGATTATACAATGCCCTTTCGTAATAATCCGCAATAGATGAATCGCCCGTCCAGCAGAAAAGATGGCGGCTAAGTTTGAGCATATTATAGGTACAACAAGTTTCTCCGGTATAGCCGGTCAGATGTTGGGATAACTTCTTCGGATCAAAGTAGTGTTCTTTGTCACTGCTACATCCCGGAGC
>OHOP01000484.1_pt1 | contig 18720 bp, 10 predicted proteins | sample 1569821 | NCBI WGS metagenome assembly OHOP01 (sample SAMEA3879527, study PRJEB24766) | human gut metagenome | biome: human-associated habitat; feature: feces | place: USA | collected 1985/1987
GTATAGTGATATAAGCCTTTATATGAAGCTTGTTATAATAAGCATAGCAGTGCTTATGTTATATGCACTTTTTAAAGACAAATAATTAATATAATAATATCTATTATAATCATATTTGTTACTTATCAGATACAATGATATGTCTTTATTATACAACTTTGATATAGATACGCCCGAAGATATTCTGCAGTTACTTGCCTGCAATTTACAAAAGAGGCGATTGGAGAAAGGACTTTCAAGAGATGCTTTATCCAAGTTAAGTGGCGTTCCTTCTCCCACTATAGCTAAGTTTGAACAGAAGTTTTCTATTTCATTGAGCTCTTATGTGGCATTAGCAAAAGCATTAGGATATTCTAAAGACATAAAGGCACTTCTTGCAGAACCACTTTACAGTACAATGGAAGAATTGGACGTTATCAATAAAAATAAAAACAGGAAGCGAGGAAGAAATGAAATTAGTAAATAAGTTATCGGTACTTTATCGTGATCAAAAGATAGGAGAACTTACCATGACACACGATAACCGATGTTGCGCTTTCCAGTACGATAAGAAATGGCTGATATCAGGCTTTTCTATCTCTCCATTAGACTTACCATTAGAATCTAGTTTATTCATCGCCAAACCAGAACCTTTCTGGGGAAATTTTGGAATATTTGAGGATAGTCTCCCTGATGGATATGGTCGTTATTTGTTGAATCGTTTACTCAAAAAACAAGGTATAAATGATGCTTTGCTTACACCTATTCAGCGATTAAGTATAGTGGGAATTTCGGGAATGGGAGCACTTAGTTACGTGCCGGAATCTTATATTGGAGAAGAAAAATCTCTACCTGACTTGGACAACTTACAACAAATGGCTCTGGAAGTACTTTCAGAAAAATCTGAAGAAGGCGAAGATATTTTATATTTCAATAGTGGTAATTCCGGTGGCTGCCGTCCTAAATGCTTGTGGCATGATCGTGAAGGTGCATGGTTAGTGAAATTCCGCCATACATATGATCCGAAAGATATGGGGAGAATGGAATATAAATATAATGAAGTAGCTCGTAAATGTGGAATAAATGTTCCTGATTACAAGTTATTAGATGGCAAATATTTTGCCAGCAAACGTTTTGATATAGAGAATGGAAAACGACTACACATTGCTACTGCTGGTGCGTTACTCAATGAATCAATATCAAATCCAAAACTAGATTACAAGGTATTGTTACACTTAACAGGATATTTGACACAAGATTCACAACAAGTTGATGAAATGTTCCAACGCATGGTGTTTAATGTACTTACAGATAACAAAGACGACCATGTCAAAAATTTCAGTTTTATTTGTCGTGAAGGAAAATGGTCATTAGCACCTGCTTATGATTTAACTCTCTGCAAAGAGGGGTATCACGGTGAACATGCTACTTCAGCAAATAACAAAGGAAATCCGGATATTGAAGATATGTTGGCGGTCGGTGAAAGTATCCGTATACCCCGAAGAAAAGGAATGGAGATCATCAACCACATGATTAATCATTGCCAAGAGATTCTTTCAACACGTTTCGAGTAACTTCCGCTCCTGTCTTCACAATCGAAGCTGCGTGATGGAACTCCAACATATCATACGTATCGCCGGAAATTTGAATTAAGATATCCGGCTGACAACGTTCTATCTGGTAACGAGTGATTTGTTGCATCATCATTCTCGAAGATTCTGTCAACAGATTATAAGGAGACATTTTCTTTTTCTTTCCGATTTCAATGGGTGCATTCACATCGACAGCTATCAGAATGTCTCCTTCAGTACGTTGCGCATGACTCAATGGAAGAGGATTCAGAATACCTCCATCAATCAATACCATACCGTCTTTTCTTAATGGGCGGAAAAGCATAGGGATAGAAATAGACGCACGAATAGCTTCATGTAAGCTCCCTCTGTCAAACCTGACTTCCTGATCGCGGACAATATCCGTAGCCATCGCTACATAAGGGACAGGCAGGTCTTCAATATTCATGTCCGGAATAATTTGTTTCAGTTCTTTAATAAAACGGTCACCTTTCACTAATCCATCCCGGCTTAAGGTAAGATCCGCCAATTCCCACATCTTGCGTTTGTCCCAACTATACAGCCATTCTTTACATTCTTCCATTTTTCCTGAAGCATACATTGCTCCCACCATTGCTCCCATGGAACTTCCTGCAATGGAAGTAATCTCAAAGTTGTGACGAAGTAATTCTTCAATTACTCCTATATGTGCTATTCCACGTGCTCCACCCATGGAAAGGACTAATGCTACTTTTTGCTTATCCATATCATATACATTTCTGTTAGCCATCTACAAAATAACACATTTTCTGCGAAAAAGATGTTTAGTAATCGTGAAGAAATAAATTATAGCAGTGTTTTAGGGGAACTAAAGCATAGCTTTAGATATGATAAAGCTATACTTTGTCAGTTGCAAAGCATAGCTCTATTATATTCTTCTATTATCCCGGAGATTTTCCGGTTATGTAGGAGGTTAAGGGTTTACCCTCATTTATTTCTTTCCTTGAGCCTTCTTTTCTGCGTTTCGCTTATTCACGTAATCTTTGAACATCTGCCGCCAGTTGCGACCATGCTCATTGAAATACTGTTCGCATTTGGTTTTATAAATTTCGAAGATAGCAGAAATCTGCTTCATATTCTTGTAGTCAATAGCCTGTTCGCGAGCCAGTTTCAACTGTTCCAGAACAAAAGTCGTTTCCTCCTCCGTCATATTGGGCACGATGGCCTGATAACCTTTCAAGGTAAAAGCAACTTTACCTACCGTGTATTTATCCAGGATTTGTTCAATCTGTTCTTCCGTCAATACTCTGTGTAAATCTTTCATTAGCCTTTCATGTACTTCTTTCGGCATAGCGGAATCTGCTATCATTTCACGGTCGAGCTTGGAAAGCGGTTTGCCTGTCAAAGGATTGATACCCTCGGGGATTGTTGTATAAGGGTGCTCATTGTGCCAGTCACGCACTTTACGAAGATGATTATAAATGGCAGTTACTGCAAAACCTGCTTTTTTATCATCGTTCAACTCTAAAGAAGCTACCCAGTCGATGGCTTTCTTTTCGAGAGAAGCATCTGATTTTAAATTAGCAAAAGCCTTCTTGTCAAAATAAGCAGCTACCTTGTCAAAAGAACGGATGGCGCCTTCAGGAAGCAAAGCTCCTTTTTCACCAAAACTATACATAGCGGATTCCGGTTCAATGGTGACCTTGCTTTCATCCAACATCTTTTTATCCAATTTGAATACTTCTGCGAAGAAGTCATAAACAGCATTCCGCTTATTCGGGCCAAAGTCATGTTTCTCTTTGGGAAGATGTACATTCGTTACTTTATCTTTTGCCTGGTAGAATCCGTAAATTCGTTGCAGATAAGGAAATTCAAGAGTAGGAACACTGGCCGTCCAGTCGCCGCCATCCGATACGATCAGTTGTGGACGAGGAGCAAAAGTAGCGGCTAATTCCGCATTACAGGTTCCTCCTGCTGATAGTTGAATAGGCATTCCGCTTTCGCAGGGACAGCCACCGTCGAAGTGAGAAGCCAGGCTCACCACCGGAGCTGAAGCGGTGAAACGATCATCCAATACGCTCAACAATACAGTATGGGTACCTCCACCCGAACCGCCATTCGCACCGATACGGCTGGTATCAATATCTTTACGGGAAGCAAGCATGTAGTCAAGAATCAGTAAGCCGTTCATTGCCTGAATAGTGTGCGCCGCACTACTACGGTGTGCCGCACTGCCCACTTGCAAAGCCGACTCTCCCCATCCGAACAAATCATAGTCTACACAAACAGCTCCCATACGTGCTAAAGTTCCCATACGTTGTTGTTGGTCTTCCCGATAACGTCCGCCACCAAAATGTCCGTTAGGGCAGATTATCAACGCATGTTTTCCTTTCGATTGGGGCGTATAGATAGAACCGCAAACGTATAACCCGGGAAGTGTTTCAAGCGCGAAATTCTGCACGGTATAGCCATCAAACTTACGTATCTTTGAAAGAATAGGTTTGGATTTGACACATTGAGCCAACAAAGGATCGATACCTAAACGCTGACGTACCTCTTTTTTCAGAGAATCGGCACGAAGTTGAAAAGACTGTCGGTCTGTATAGAGTGTATTCAGATAAGCCAGCATCTTCTCTCCGTCTGCATCTGTACGACGTGGATACTCGTATGCTTTCAGCTTATACATATTTCCTTTCTGCTTAACAAATTTATAATCGAAAGGTGCCAATACATTCGTCAAGGATTCTTCCACGGAATAAGGACGAATACGGAAATCGGCATAAGACAGCACTTTTCCCACCGTATCAATGTCATATTTCAAACGGACTCCGAAACGGTTCTGTATATCCGTCAGTACTTCATTCAAGGGACGGGCAAATTCTGTCTCGTATGTTTGCGTCTGGGCTTCGGCCGAAAGAGATGCGGCAAGAAGCATAGTAAAAAGGATTCGTTTCATTTATTTTTAATTTATGTAAGTTGTTTTTTCACTACAGATGCCACAGATTTTCACAGATTTATGATTCTTATAATTTAGTCGAATTAAAAATCTGTGTTAATCTGTGGTATCTGTGGTGCTTTTAATTACTTCACCATTGACGATTACGTCATCCATCGTGATACGTTCACAATTTTCGAAGATACATTTCTGTTTCCCTCCCTGAATATGAATATCACGCAAAACGATGTCAGATATCGGCGCTTCTTCCAAGCCCACTATTTTGATCGGAGTCTTTACGTTTGTCACAGTCATTCCGCTGATATGTACGTTACGGAATATCGGAGTGCGTTCACTCTTAGGTTCGGCAGGCATTTTACTGTATTTCAAATTCAATACAACAGCTTCTTGTTTAATGTTGCTCATTACGACGTTACTGACACGAATATCTTCAACGACTCCTCCCCTTCCACGGGTTGACTTAATACGAATTCCACGATCTGTTCCGTCAAACACGCAATTGGAAATAGTAACTTTACGCACACTCCCACTCATCTCGCTGCCGATAACAACACCTCCATGACCGGAAAGCATGGTACAGTTGGTGATAGTGATATTCTCGCAAGGTACTCCCAAACGACGGGCCTGCGCATCTCTTCCCGACTTGATTGTGATGCAATCGTCTCCTACTGATATATGGCAGTCGCTGATATGTACGTTGCGGCAGGATTCCGGATTCACTCCGTCCGTATTTGGTGAGGGCGCATTATCTATGGTGATCCCCTTTATGGTTACATTGTCGCAAAACTCCGGATTGACCGTCCAGAAGGGAGAATTTATGATTTTCACTCCTTCAATCTTTACTTTCTTACAACGAACGGGCTGAATGAACGGAGGACGGAAAAAGCGACGTTGCAATGTATTTACATAATCCTTGTTCGTTTCAGCATAAATTGCTGTCGTATCGTTTGCTGCATCCCACATGGACTGATATTTATTCACATCACGCATACCATTGTCTTTCAAATCAATCATGACACGAAAGAACTCCATCCACCATTTCTTCCCTTGTCCATCCAAAGTTCCTTCTCCTTTGATCGTAATATTCTCGGCATCTACCGCATAAATCAAAGGCTGGAAACTTTTCATCATCACTCCTTCGTGGCGAACCTCGACAAAAGGAAGATAATCATCAAAGTTATCGGAAAAGAGCAAGGTAGCTCCGGCTTCCAACTCCAGTGTAATATTACTTTTCAGATGGATACTCCCCGTCAGATAAGTCCCAGCAGGAAAGAAAAGAGTACCTCCGCCGCCACGGTTCAGACGGTCAATCGTTGAATTGATTAGCTTTGTATTAAGAGTCTTGCCATTTGCTTTTGCACCGGCCTTCAGCATATCTACACGCTCGGCACGAAGAACTGTGGTTGCACAGAAGCAAAGAAAGACAATAAGAGTTGTTCGTAAATTCATAATCGATATTATTAAAGTATATTTCATCGTTTCCTCCTAAAAAATCATGCTAATAGAATCTTTTTTTCTTCCCAATGTTTGAAAACAATCATTGAGATGTTTTTTTCAAACATGCTACATGATTAAAATAAAGATGCTGCATGATTTTTTATATGAATACATTGTTTTTCATTCTACAAATATATATAAAATGTCTCTTTCATTTTGCACAAACCAATTGATATGTTCCGCTCTGTATTTCTTTCGGTTCTTTTCCGCCCGGGAGATAAACAACAGCGGTAGTATTCACCGGAACAGACACGTTTAAAGTGAAAGTCCCATTCTCACAAGTCCAGTCCACATTAATAGTACCGTATAAAGTTTCATACGACGCTTTGACGTATTTCAAATCTCCCACAGGTTGGGGAGCGATGATGAACTTCTGATAACCTTGTTTTGTAGTGGTAGAAGGACGAATACCGACCAGCGAATTGAAGAACCATTCATCAATCTGTCCCATCATAAAGTGATTCCAAGAAGAACCTTGACGGGGGTCCCACTGCTCGGTCAAAGTTGTAGCGCCGAATTTCAACTGGAAACCATATCCGGGAGCTTCTTCATGATTGAACATCTTATAAATAAGTTCATGTTCTCCATTACGCGCCAATGTCTGAATCAGATAACGGTTTCCCACATCACCGGTAGTCAAACGGTTGCCATGTGCTTCCACATCTTTTATCAGATTCGCGAATACTTTCTCATTCAAATCTGCATCCGGTCGGTAGTTACCTTGTTCATCTGCATCCTGCGTCATTTGGAGGAACAGCGGAAGCGCATTACTACATTGGCTTCCTGTACCATATTGTGCCGTATCTTTATGAAGAAAACATTTATTAAATGCAACCATTATATCCTGTGCCAACGAAGTGTAATAATGAATGTCAAAGTCATTACCTACCATTCTCGCGGCTTGTACCAAATACATGACTGTCATGTAATAATGCGCAGTAGCCACCAAAGGAACGGGTGTATTCCGTGAGAATCCCGCACGAAAATCTCCGTAATCATACCAGTCTCCCAATCCGAAAGAAAGAATACCCTTATCTGCACGAGTCTTGAGATAATCCACATAACGACGCATATTCGGATAATATTTCTTAATCAATGAATCGTCTCCATAAGTCTCATAGTACATAAAAGGGAAAATAACCAAAGAACCACCCCACTCCGGAGATTCGGCAAAAGCATCCATACCGGGACCCTCGAACACCACATATTCCGGAGCAGTGGTAGGAACCGCGCCATTGGCATGCTGTGCATCGGCTATGTTCTGAAGAGTCTGAGGAAGAAAGCCCGTCAAATCATAATTGTACAGTAAACCGGGACCGCATAAATGATCCTGTTCCAGCCAGCCCAGTTTCTCCCGGTGCGGACAATCCGTAAACACGGACTGCATATTGCTTCGCACCGCTTTCTCTATCAGCCGATGGGCCTCATTGAATATACGATTGGAACATTGGAATGTGGATACCTTAGGAGCCGAGTTATAAACAAAGCACGACTGTATCTTCTGGATCACCGGAAGACGGTGGGGATTCTTCTGCCCTTTCAGCACAGCGCCTTCCACCTGAATATACCGAAAGCCATAGTAAGAAAAACGAGGATGCCAAGTCTCCACTCCCTCCCCTTTCAGGGTATACTCATAATAATGTTGTCTGCCGGTCTGACGCTGATTGCAAGCTCCCTCGTCCGTCAGGGATTCGGATACAAGCAAGGTTATTTTCTGCCCTTTCTTTCCACGGACGGTAATTTCGGGGAAACCGGCCAGGTTCTGTCCCATATCCAGCACAAAGGCAGACGGGTCCACCGTCCGTTTGGTTGACTTGCAGGCGGCTGTTATCTGTTCAGCGGTGAGCTTGGTCACTTTCCGGATATCATAACGCTCCATGATCTTTACCGGTTGCGCTATCTGCGGACGAAGCACCCCTTTGGGGGCTTCCTGAATCACGACAGGATGCCAATCCTGCTCTTTAAAACCGAACATGTTCCAGCCTTTCTGCTCACGGCGGGCGTCATAATCTTCTCCGCCATAGATGCAATTGAACAGTACGGGACTGAAATCGTACTTCCAGTCCTTTCCGGAAACAATCGTTTCACTGGTTCCGTCTTCATAATTCACCACCATTCGGAAACGAAGCGTGGGGGCGCCGAAACTGATTTGCAATTTACGATAGCGGCCGCCTTGCACATTGTAAAATCCATTTCCCAGCAGGACTCCGATGGCGTTACCTCCTTTCTTCACTTGCGAGGTGACATCATAAGTATTATAATAGACACTTTTGTCATAATCGCTCCAAAGAGGGGCAAATTCGCTGTCTCCCACTTTTTCTCCATTCAGCGAAAATTCATAAAAGCCCAAGCCACATACATACGCCGTGGCGTCTTTCACTTTCTTTGCCACATGGAACTCGCGGCGCAGATAAATACTTTTCTTTGCCAAAGTATCCACAGCAGCCCAAGCGGCCTTTGCCTCAGGCTTTTTCAGTTCACTGCCATGATATTTCCGACCTTCGGGTAAATGAGCGTCTTTACGGGTAATGGCCCCAATCCATTCACTGCCGGCGAAAGCCGCTTCGGAAGTCAGGATACTGAAATCAGAGGGGGCACTCCATGCCGAAGGCGTATCAGCCTCATCCCAGACACGGACACGCCAAGTATAATGCCTGTCCTTCTCCAAGACCGCATCCGCACAGGAAACCAACTGGCTTTGAGCGGATTTTACTTTACCGCTGTTCCAGACTACTTTTCCTGCCCATACATCCCGAATCTCTATCTCATAAGCGGTCTGCCGCGTGCCATTTTCCGGCGAACTCATCTGCCATCCCAAACGAGGGGCATCAGAGGTGGTCACTCTTCCTTCGCGCATCTCACACGTCAGACGGGTAACAGTTATGTCCTTCGCCTGCACGGCGAAAGACATAACTAACAAAGCGGCTATTAAGAATTTTCTGTAATTCATTTTTCTTTCAACAGTCTGTTTATTATCTTAAGACATCCCCTTTATTCAAATCTATAGCACATTCTCACAAAGGACACGGGTCAATGTATCGGCGTGTCCCACTTCCTTTCCATCCACATAGATATGCAGACCTTTTCCACGCTGGTAACGGCTGCCGTCCTTATCCCACAAAATAGTGAGGTTACGGCCATGGTACAACACATTATCCAAACAGAAATAATCCCATTTTCCTTCGGGAATCAACGGATTCACCTCCACTGTGTTATCCATGCGCGGACGGAGTCCTATCAAACCGGTAATCATCAAATCATTAAAAGTAGAATGATTGTAATAACGGCTGCGTTCCTGATCTCCTTTCAACCAATAACCGGTCACCTCATCCAGATACTCGCCTATGTAGGGGCGGCCACGGTGATGCTGCGACTCCACATAGCGTTCCATTTGATGGAAATACACGCTATCTGTCAATACAGTCTGAGGATAATTATTCATGAAATTGGCCATTGCGGTCAAAGTCTGTGCAGATGCAAACGGCCAGATAGCCCCATCCCATTCACACTTACCTACGCCATGCGTGCGGAACTCAGGATGACGGCGCTCGGCAGTGGTAAGTCCGTAAGGTGCGGAAAAACCTTTCTCGTCCATCACTTCCTTCCATGCCACAGTGTATTTGGAAGAAGCATCCGGCAAATTGAAATACCAAGGGATATAGCCGATAGCCTCGCGTACCTCGGCGGACGCATCTCCACGCATCGTTTCAAAGAAATGATGGTCTGTGTTCCACAACTTATCCTGTACCAATGTTTTAATGGAATCGGCTTTCAATCCATATTTCATGGCCATGCCCTCATCTCCTGTCATGATGCCGATAAGAGAGAGTGCTTTGGCATTGCCATACATATAACTGTTGATAGTGGGACGGGCATATTGCTTACGACGGCCTCCGCTGATGGATTCTTCCATACCATCCTGCACATCTCCCTGCCAATAAAGTCCATTGGGCAGGCGGTTTGTCTTTTCCCAACGGGCATATTCCGCTTCCAAATCCTTTACCATATCCAACAAAAACTCCTTGTTTCCATCGACCATGTAACGTCCCAGTACCGCATCCGCATTCCACGAGCTGAACTTGGTCATTTTAGCCATCGGGCCTCCTTCGTTACCCCGATACCAAGTATGGATAATCTGATTCAAGTATTCCGGATTACGCAACCAGCGGCTCTCATAAATATGATGACCGATGGCACAAGCTATCAGATTGTATTTATCGGCATACGAACGGTTTACCAGAAATTCGGTCATGCCATAGCCCACCGGAGTTTCCTTGATGTGCTTGCGCAGCGTCCACCAACGATAATAATACATTTCCTCAAAGTTCTTTTGAGAGCACTCGAAAAGAGGAATGTTTTCTTCCATCCATTGAGATGCACGGGCATTGGGAATAGCCTGGGCTATATTCTCATCCTCCATGCTGTTGAAATAATCCACATAGGGCTTGAAATCCTTATATTTCAAGAAGGCTGCACCGGCATCCTTATCAGCAGAAGCCGTCTTGAAATGAGCTATACGATAGGTGCACAAAGGTTCCTGCTCACCCGCATTCGGCAGAATGCCATACCAGTCTGCCGGGGTATCCACCGTAGGATAAGTCCGTTGCGCTCCGGTGCGGAACATCACTCTCTCGATGGCCGGAACGGGTGCAAAGAACATACGTTGCCCCACTTTCTTTCCATCCACATAGACAATTACCATGCGGTTGGCAACAGAAAGCTCCACTTCTACCTTATACGTCTTGCCCGGTTCATACTTCAACAAATTACCAAACCGCGCACCTCCTTTGGCACGGAAAAGTCCATCGGGAGTCAATTCCAGACGGGAACAGGCAATGCCGTTTTCATCCAGAAATTCTATCTGCAAAAGTCCTTTATCGTTCTGTTCCGCCATCAGTTCGAAAGATACTTTCAGTTCTTTTGTAGCAGGTATCTTACGCTCCACACGGGCATAATCGAATAAGTCCTTGTCTTGCAGCACCAGCCATTTTCCATCCAGTGATACGGGAGCCCACTGCAAGGAATACAAATTCCAGTCGGTCAGTTCGCTCAAATCTTTGTAGCCGGCAAAATCGTCGTCAGCATGCTCGCTGGCGTGTGCGCGGACGGGCACAGGAATATGAGACACCCACATATCCTCTTTATTCATACTGTAAGTCACCCATAAATCACCATCGGGAGGAGTCCCGTTACCTTCCTGAATACCCCGTACATACTGAGGACCGAATGATTTATAATTACCTCCGTAACGCATCGGTGTAATCTCGCCGTGCACCAGATTCAAGGTCGTATATTCCAGCCCGTCCTTACTGAGCGAGATAGCCAGCGGCCAGCGAAACTCGGAAGGATTATACACCGTGGCGTATGTACCGTCACTCAAACGCTGCCCCCAGATCTTCGCATTACTGTTTACAAAGCCTTTCGCACGTTCCACCGGTTGCGCCCATGTGTTCCCGCCATCCTCGCTGATGGAAGTCAGGGCATGTTTCCACAGGCTTACCAAACGGCCGTCGGGCAAGGTATAGTCACAATACGCTTTGTATTCCTTGTGTAAAGGAATCAACGGGTCATTGCGGTCGGCTTCCTCCACCCACTGCATACGGTAGCGGGGATTATCCAGAATCTCCTGACAGGCTTTTACAAACTCCTTGTCTTTACTCCGTTTAAAATAAGGATAAGAGGTATTCTTTTCATTGAACGCATGGTTATAATAAATGAAATAAATGGGGCCGAAGGAACCGTCCTTTTTAATTTCGCGAACCACACGGCCTATTCCGTTCCCGTCATTCGGGTCATCTTTCTTGTCCAGCGCCACGCCATAGTTTCCCATGGCTATCAGTCGGCCGCTCTTTGACACATAAAAGCCTACACGCTGATGCATGATGGCATCCAGATCTTTCGCCTTGTCTGTGCGTCCGGGCTTGGTATAGCCATCGGGAACCCGGTAGATAGGGAAAAGGGTCACCGGGTTTGTCCAGTGATAACCGTCTTTCGAGGTCATCAGGAAAGTTTGTGAGGGAGGAATATGCTCGTCCGAAGGATCGGAAAGATAATGCATATAGAATTGTCCGTTCCAATAAGCCAACATGGACTGATGATTGTATGTCCATCCATTGCCGTTATCGGGTGCAGGATGTTCCCGGTTGGCACGCATCACCTGAATATTGTGTACCCCTACCACGGGTGACAATTGCCCGTCATGACAGGTAGGGTTAGACAGCTCCGTGCCTGTATAGTGTACTCTATCTTGCGCCGATACCGAAAGTGCCAGCGAACAGGCTGCTGCAAAGGTAAAAAGTTGTTTCAGTTCCATTTATTTACTTCTATGTTGTTTTTCCATTTATTAAAATGAGGTTTCTCTTCAGCTTGATTGACCTGCAAACAAGCAAAGCTCTACAAAACTACGAATTTCTTCGTTTCCCGATAAAAGCTCCGGGCTTTAAAAAAAGACGAAAGCACAAAGCAAATGTACTCTATAAAATAATGCTATTTATAAAAAGAGTCTTTTTGTTAATGAATTTGCATAAAAGAAGCTTTTTTACTATCTTAGCAGCATGAAGTTAACAGTTTGATAACTTTTCTACGAGAAATATGTTATTTATAGTATTCACTTTCTTAACAACCGTTTGCTTATGAAACAAAAGAATAAGATGTTATCCACCCATGGCATTAAAACACTATTCGAAACCCGATTAACCCAACTCACTTCATTGGCTTCAGAAAGTCAGGATGAAACAGCTTTCAAGAATAAGCTGAACGATTATCTATTATCCGGTCCTATTTACAATCCTACTGCCGCAAGGCAAATTAAAAGACTGATAGATAACGATGGAAAAACCATTTACGAAGCCTCTACAGAACAGGAGATTAAAATAGAAACCATCTCACTGCTTTGGAAGTTTTTAACGAATCGTATCATCAATGAAGAGATTTCCGTTGATTTATGGATTGACCTGTATCACCAGTTCGACCGGCTTTATCACGAAGAAGAGGAGCTACCTGATGAAAAACAAGTGCAACAGTGGATGAAACGCTGGCCCAGCGGACTGAATGAGGATGTCCGGGCTATCCGCCGACAAAACAAAGAACGTATCATCTCCCTTCTTATCCAGAAAATAGAAAACAGACACGCACCCTCCAGCCGCTACCTTTTTCCTGAAGGAAGCACGGAAGAGGACAAACGCCGGCTGGTCTGTCAATGGTGGAACGAAGCCCGTTTTCATCTGGCAATGGCCGTAAAAAGCCCTACCGAACTGAACCGGATGCTAGGCAACTCCCTGTCCGAAGAAACCTTGCAGCTTTATCACAAAGCACGCAAGAAAGGAATGCCTGTCTTCATCACCCCTTATTATTTGTCATTATTGAATCCTACCGGAAAAGGATATGATGACGAAGCCATACGCAGCTATATCTTGTACTCTTCCCAATTGGTAGAAACTTACGGTAACATCCACGCATGGGAAAAAGAAGATGCAGTAGAGGACGGAAAGCCCAACGCTGCCGGATGGCTGCTGCCGGACGGACACAACATTCACCGCCGTTATCCCGATGTGGCCATTCTTATCCCCGACTCGATGGGACGTGCCTGCGGCGGCCTATGTGCATCCTGCCAGCGCATGTACGACTTTCAAAGTGAACGTCTGAACTTCAACTTCGAGGAATTGAAGCCGAAAGAGAGCTGGGACAAGAGGTTGAGAAAACTGATGGAATATTTCGAGAACGACACTCAGCTCAGGGATATCCTGATTACGGGAGGCGATGCATTGATGAGCCAGAACAAGACCTTGCGCAATATACTGGAAGCCGTCTACAAAATGGCTGTCCGCAAACGGAACGCAAACCTGCAACGCGCCGAAGGAGAGAAATATGCGGAACTGCAACGAGTACGCTTGGGCAGCCGGCTCCCGGTATATCTGCCCATGCGAATCAATGACGAGCTATTGGAAATCTTACGCGAGTTCAAAGAAAAGGCATCTGCCGTAGGAGTCAGCCAATTTCTGATTCAAACGCATTTCCAGACTCCGCTGGAAGTAACACCCGAAGCGCGTGAAGCTATCCGCAAGATACTGGCAGCCGGGTGGACTATCACCAACCAGTTAGTATATAATGTGGCGGCTTCCCGTCGCGGACACACCGCCAAGCTGCGCAAAGTATTGAATGGGCTGGGTGTACTATGCTATTACACCTTCTCGGTAAAAGGATTTGAGGAGAATTATGCCGTATTTGCACCTAACAGCCGCTCCTTGCAGGAGAAAGAAGAGGAAAAGGTATGGGGAAAACTCTCCGCAGAGCAAGAAAAGGAGTTTTTGAACCTGTTGAGAAACAGTAAAGACCGTGCGGCAGCCGTACAGCGTTTCTGCACCTTCCATCAGATTCCTTTCGTAGCAACAGACCGCAGCGTACTGAACCTGCCGGGTATAGGCAAGAGCATGACTTTCGTAACTATCGGTATGACAAAAGAGGGAAAACGGATACTGGAATTTGACCATGACCCAACCCGCCAGCATAGTCCGATTATTCATCAGATGGAAAAAATATACATCAAGGAAAACAAGTCTATCTGGCAATATATGCTGCAATTGCAGGAAATGGGCGAGAAGAAAGAAGAATATGCCAGTCTGTGGAAATATATGGAAGGAGAAACAGAACACCGCTTCCCCTTATATAATTATCCCGATCCGGGATTCCGGATTACAGAAAAGTATAGTCACTTGTCAGTAGTTGGTAATAAATCAATCTGCTAATTTGTCAATGTGACAATGTGCTAATGTGCCATGTGGAACAAAGCGTAACCCATTGACATATTAGCACATTGACAAATCAGCAGATTATTCAATTCGTAATCTTGATCCCCACAAAATACGTTCTAGGCTGTGTAGGCCCATAGAAATAACCCGAGTCACGATAACCACCTTTGTCCAAATCCTTTTGGAAAGCATTAAAGATATTCTGCACTCCACCGTTCAATTGCAACTTGATATGGTCATTCAATACAAACGTATAATTCAGTTTCACATTCAAATCAAAGAAATCAGGAGTATGCACCATTTCATCTTTAGCGATATATTGTCCTATATATTCCTCGGGCAATTCTGTCGGTGCGAAATGTGGCACATGCATCCGGCCTGTGTACACACCGGACAAGGAGCAGTCGAAATTCTTGAACGGAGCAGATGTCAATGTGAAATAACCGTAATAGTCAGGAGTACGGGGCATCCGCTTCACCGGCGCTACCTCAGGATTCTCACTCCATGCCTCCAGCTCAGTATATTCGCTGCGCTGCACCGTGAAGCCCACCTGTAAAGCCGCATCACGTCCATGTGCAATCTTTCCGTCCAGATTCACGCCATACACACGTGCCCCGTTACCGTTACGACGCTCCTTCACCTTGTTACCATTCTCGTCATGGCCCATATCCTCCAGTACAAATACGTCATCCAATCCGGTATAGAACCCTTCCAATAACAAATTGGTCTGGAAATGACCGATATTCGCCGTCCAGTCAATGGAGCCGCTGATGCTGTTAGAATGCTCAGGCTTCAGCCCTTCCGCCAACTTGATAAGCACGCCCTCACCTCCTACTGCCGTAACGTGCAAGTCTTCATCATAAGCCTGCGGCGCACGGAAACCGGTGGACCAGGTGATGCGCGCCTGTAGTTTGTCACTGGGTTTGTAGAGCAGGTTCAGACGGGGGCTGAAGATGGGGTTGTCAATCAGGTTATGGTCATCCAGACGGAACCCGGCCAAGAATACAAACTGATTCATTTTCCATTCGTTCTGCACAAAAGCGCTGGCAATGCGTACATCCTGTTTCATATCACGGTGATAACCGGTCATAACATCGTGCAGGGAGTTGTTCTGATACTCCAGCCCGGCGGTAAAAGTAGCAGGAGAGAATAAAACTTTCTCAAAATTACCCACATACATGCCGCCTGCCACCCAAGTCAGATCTTTCGTCTTTCCGTATGCATTCGCATCCTGTTGCGCACCATAATAACTGTTACGGTCGGTATGCTGGATGGAAGAATAGAAAGAAAGCTTATGCTTGTATTCTTTCCAAAACAGATCATAACTCAATCCGCCACTATTGATAACGTGCTTGGTCTGTTCGGTGATATCCGTTTCGTGCGGCTGCAAATCAAATTTATTCCCTCCGCGGCGGAACTCATTCGTGGTATGATATTCCAGACTGATACGGCTGAACTGCGTAGGACGGTAATAGGTGCGCAGCCCGAACGTATTCATATTCAGCTTTCCCAACTCCGAGAAACCGTCCCCGTCCGCATCATACGGATTACGGTTCCGATAAGACTGATACAAAGCGATGCCATACGTATTGTCTTTTGACACCAAAGAGGCATTGGCTCCCATATACTGTTCCCACACCTTGCCGTTCATATTGGACATTGTTGAAGAAACCTGAAATGAATTGTTGATGGGGTCTTTCGTGATGATATTGATGGTTCCGCCCACTGCATTAGCACCAAACAAGGCCGACCCTCCTCCGCGGACAACCTCTATACGCTCTATCATATTCACCGGAATCTGCTCCAAGCCATACACACCGGACAGAGCACTGACTACCGGACGACTATTGATAAGAATCTGAGAATAAGGTCCTTCCAGCCCATTGATACGCACTTGAGGGAAGCCGCAGTTCTGGCAGTTGTTCTCCACACGCAACCCCGACTGGTAATTCAAGGATTTAGCCAAATCGGTAGAATTCACCGATTCGAACAGCTTGGCATTCATCACATTGACTACCACCGGAGCCACCTTGCGACTTGTCTCATTGCGATTGGCCGATACGACTACCTCGTCCGTCATAATACTTTCGTCACTCATCAAAAAATGAACATCTACCGTGAAGTCGTTACTGACGGTCACTTTCTTTTCCTGTGTCTCATAGCCCAGTAGCTGAACCCTCAATGTGTACTTTCCTGCCGGAACCTTCTTGAAACGGAACTCCCCGTCCTCGTTACTCACCGTACCTTCCCCGGTTTCCACAATCAATATGGTAGCATACGGAAGGCTGTTCTCCGTGCCTTTTTCCACTACATGACCTGAAATCACATTTCCTTCCTTCACAGGATTTACATCTTCTGCATACGCATGGATACCCGCACCCATCACCATGAGCACGAGTAACAGAATATATTGTTTCATCTATTTTTTCTATTACTAAAATGTTTCGGTTTATTCAATTAAAGAATGTGTGCAGCTCTACGGCAAAAGCACATCCGCATCTGTTGAACGGATTATCCGAATGTATCCCGTCAACAGATATACCTTATGTTTCAGCAATAAAAAGGAGGAGCGCGCAAATGGATACATTGCGCACAAAGCGCTTTCGCGCGGAAAGTATTTGTCTTGTATTCCAAAACATACAACACAGGACGGAATACAGTCATCTCTGTCTGCCCCCCGGGCTCCAGAGTCTGGATAGTGCTCAGATGAGCAATTGAGATTACCTGTCCTGTGGTATGCGTATGGTGTTTTTCGGACGAAGGATGAGAGTGCACAATCATCACCCCGTTCACAATATGAACGTGGGTAAACAAAGTGATGCTTACCTGATACGTTAAAAACAGCGCCAGCAGTAATAACGGGGCTACTATGTACCTTCTCTTGCTCAACTATTTATTTCTTTTCCTCGCCAAACAACAATTGATAGTCTTTTTTCGCGGCAGGCACAGTCCATTCCTCCGGAATAAACTTCCACTGGTGCATAGCATGAGGATGCAGCACTTTTTCCTGCTCAATATATTGCATCAGATAATAACGCAAATCCTTATCGGTTGCAAAAATAATACGTTTTGCCAAATCTTCCTTGGAAATTCCAGCTCCAAGAGTCAGTAAATCTCCGCCACCGTTCCCACGGTAAGAATTCAAAGCCACTTTATAAACCTTATCCATACTGAAAGGAGTCCCGTCCGACATGCTCTGAATCGTGATTTTCTCTCCTGCCGGCTTGGTCACGTCCACCGTATAATTAATGCCTGCGGCAGAGTCAAAGTTAAAGCTGAAATTCTTGAAATTAGCACGCTTCCCCTTCTCCACCGGCTCCTTGAAAAGCATCAGGTGGTCCTCGGAACTCTTCATCTGATTAGTCCAGATGGCGTATGCCATTTCCAGGAAACCTTTAATTTCCTTGCCCGAAAGTTCCATCACATACAGCATGTTCTCGTACTTGTACAAATTGAACATATCACTCACATAGATGTCTCCTTCTTTAATCTCTGCCCGGAAGGACAACGGAGCACAGAAAGACACTTCAGCACCCGAAATTTCCAATTGCAACTGATGAATCAGGTCTATGAAAGGAGAAGAACCGAAATAAGCATCCTTCGCTGTGATGGTACGTGAAATTGTACCGATTTTACGGGATACAAAGTCATTTACAGCCTTGTATTGAGGGGCAAACTTATCCATAAACTCCCGGCTGACAGGATACTTGTTCATATCCGCCAATCTACCTTCCACCGACTTCTCCACTACTTTCCCATCTTTCTTTGTTACGGTCAGGGTCACATCCGAAACTACATTGGCATTGTTTGCCGGGTCAATGACCAGCACACTGTCTCCTGCCACATTCTGCACCTTTACACATTCCCTAGTATGGTCGTGCCCCATCAGCACCATATCAAATCCCGGTACATTCTTCGCCACATTCAGCGAAGCATTCTCGTTATACTTGCCTGACATCACAAAAGCATCTTGTCCGGCATGAAACAACCC
>OHOP01000488.1_pt1 | contig 18556 bp, 17 predicted proteins | sample 1569821 | NCBI WGS metagenome assembly OHOP01 (sample SAMEA3879527, study PRJEB24766) | human gut metagenome | biome: human-associated habitat; feature: feces | place: USA | collected 1985/1987
AGTGTCATTTTTTTCTCCAATCTTAAATAATTTCTATAAAAAACAGCCTTCCGGCTTGATTTTCCCGAAAGGCTGTTTTTTATTATTTAAAATTGGTTACAAATAACACAACTAAAAACCCATCAGCCGTTTCGGGATGATATGGTTATGATGATGTTGTGTTTTAGATGTAAATTTAATCATAATTTTTCCTTTGAAACCAAATTAACAGAAATAATTTTTTATGTCAATTGCCGGAACCCCTGATTTATATACAAGTTCACACAAAAATACAATAAAACTGCCACCCTGAACTTGTTTCAGGGCATTTCAGGCAATGAGATTGTGCATTTCGTAAGGCCGGAGGCACGGTCATCGCCTGTTAAACAAGCCCAGCTGCATTTTTGACTGATTTTTTGTGCAAACGCCTTTCCTAACCCGGACTTTGCCAGTCAATCAGCTTTTCCATTTTGGCTTGTATCTTGAAATATAACCCTGCCTTCCGTGCGCTCTGCCATAGTTTCACGAATTTGTGCAGGATAGTTTTCGAGGCCGTAAACATAATGGTTGTTCAGGTAATCTATCACCGCGTCCAGATATTTTTGCATGTTTTCGGGCATTTTGGGGTTATTTTCGAGGAATTCTTTGTACGGTGTAGTGTTTCTTTTGCCGTTGCAGCGCTGGCAGAGCACTATGTAATTGGAATAATTGTCATCGCCGTTTTCGTACTGGGTGCGTGTGTGCTCGATTGTTGCCTGTGAGGGTTTCAGGAGCCTGTTTACAAGCTGCGCGCTGTTCAGGTCGTAATATTTTACAAAATAAGCGTCAATATCGCTTTTTGAAGAGGGCAAAGCGTAGATTTCCTTTAATATTCTGGAAAAAGTCGTTTTTTCCGGTCTTGTTTTGTACAAATTGTAAAAATCGCTGATTATGCGTCTTCGTTTTTCTTTTATGCTCTTGTCTTCGTTTATAAGTATGTTCTGGGCTTTTGAAATGGTCTTTGCGAGCAGATTTGATGATTCTGAACCGAGCTCGGGATAAACTTTGTCTATTTTTTCCAGTACGCGCATTTGTTTTGCCATAACTTTTACAAGGTGCACGTTGTATTTTTTGTTAAAAAGTTCTTCAAGGGTCGAGTCAGGGTATCTTCTGGCGAGTTTGTTCAGGTTTCTGACAACTTCTTTTTCTGTTTTGTGCATTCTCGGTTCAAATTTTCTTAAATCTTTCAAAACCTCATATCCCGGCCGGTTGCAGTCTTTTATCAGGTCTTTTTCAAAGCTTTTTTCCGGCAGCATTGTTATTCCGCAGCAGGCGCAGGGAAGTTTGGGGAGATTTGTGAGAACTGTTTCGTAATTTTTGTCTTTGCGCCTTGCTTTAAAGCTTACCGGGCGGCGGAAAAAATGTCCGCCGCCATTCATATCTATTGGCTTGTAAGAGCTCGAAATCGCAAATATTCGCATTTAAATTAAAAAAATTATGTCAGACAATTAAATTAAACCCGAAAGATAAATTTTTTGTTACCTTTGGACGAAATTTGATACAAATTTTATATTTTAATTTAACGAAAGTACCCCGTAATTCAAATAAATCGCAAAACATACCCACACAAAATAAGGAACCAGCAAAGCTGCCGCGATTTTTGAAATTTTATAAAAAGCAATAATCGTCAATATCAAAAATATCAGCAAAAGACAGATTATTACAAAACTAAGCCTGATATCGTGCAAATGAAAAAATACAGGGCTCCATGCAAAGTTCAAAAGCAGCTGCAGCGTAAAAAACAGGTAGCCCCGGAACTTGTTTTTTTCAGAGTTTGAATAAACATAAGTAAAAAACGACGCCAGAATCAAAAAATACAAAAATATCCACGCAGGCGCAAAGACCCATGATGGCGGGGTTAAAAATGGTTTGTTCAGGGATTCGTACCATATCATTTCCATTTTTTCATTTTTACGCGGTTGTTTTGGGCGTGCAATTGCCGGCATGGCGGAATTTTTTCAACAAAAAAGACCCCTCAAGGGTCTTCTTTTTTATTAAATGGTGCCGATGGCCGGGGTCGAACCGGCACGTGGTTGCCCACACAAGATTTTGAGTCTAGCACGTCTACCAATTCCATCACATCGGCGGAACCAAAGTATTCAATTGTCAAATTTTTGTTTTGTGATGGAATCGGTAGACTTTCAATTTGAAAAGCCTCCGCTGCGCTTCGGCGCCATCACATCGACCGTAAATATTCAAATATCAACGATGATAAATTAATTTTACCAGAACAATTAAAAATTTCCAGCAGAATTTTTTCAATAACTGATAATTTATGTAAATTTTATGTAAATTACTGTTCAAAATGCCACTTAGGGCTTTTAATTGTAAGTAGTCTGGATAAAATTTTCATGAAAATATCACCGCTTACAAATTTTAATATTACAAAAAACAGGTCGCAGCCGGTTTTCAAACGTGCACCGAGCCCCGACATAATTGTCGACGAAAAAGGCACAACTGAAGAGCAGGACTACGAAAACACCATAAGGCAGGCAAAAAACTTCCTCGGAATTGCCAATCTGGCGCTTATTTTGCACCAGTCGAGCTTCCCCGTAAAGAAAAATGACCTTTTTGCCGGCTCCCATATTGATTCTGCTGCTGTTGAGGTCAACAAATTTTTAAAACTTCACGGTTTTGACTCAATTCAGCTCGGGCCGCCCGGTTTGACCAGGCTTTCGCCTTATAATTCGGGCGTAAACTCGAAAAACTACCTCTATGCGGACATGGAAAAGCTTTCGACTCCTGCTTATGCGAGAATTTTGCCGGAAGCAGCGATTGAAAAACTGCTCGACAGCATAGATAAAGACAGAATTTATGAAAAAAATGCCGACCAAACCCGCTTCAACAGGGCTTTTTACGTGCATGACAAATTATTTGCGCTTGCTTATGACAACATGATTAAAAAATCCGCTTCCAAAGACGCTCAGGCAATGAAGCTCAACGCCGAATTCAACTCATACAAGGAAAAAGAGGGCGCTTGGCTTGAAAATGACGCTATTTTTGAGCATTTTAAAAAGAAATTCGGCATGGATGACAATTTTTTCGACTGGCCGCAAATGAACCGCAACCTTATAAAATACAAAAACGACCCGTCCTCGCCATATCACGAAGAAGCGCTGAATTACATCTCAAATATTAATAAAAAGCATGGCAGAGAGCTCGAGATTTACAAGTTTAAACAGTTTATTCTCGACAGGCAGGAGCGTGAATTCATAAAAGAAAATCCAGACAAGCTAAACTACATTACAGACGCAATAATAGGCTTTTCGCTGGCAGATTACTGGTCGAATCAGGACGCTTTTCTTGAAAATTACAGAATCGGCACGCCGTTCGGCGGCGAGGGCATGCCTGTTGGCGGAACCTGCAGGGGGCAAAACCAGACATGGGATATTCCCGTTTTGGACCCGAAAAAACTGTTTATAAAAGATGAAAATGGCAAAATTACCGGTCTTGGCATTGCCGGAGTTGTTCTTAAAAATAAATTTGAAAAATTGCTCGATACTTATCAAAATATAAGAGTTGACCATGTAATCGGCTTAATTGACCCGTGGATTTATAACAAAAATAATGTAGAAATCCACTACGGGCGCTATGAATACGAAGATAACAATGTTCCCGAGCATATAATCTACAAAGACGCACATGGCGCAAACATAAGCCAGATGGGCAAACCAAACGTCTATAATGCGCAGGAAAAAGGCTGGGACAGCAATATCACCCGTGAAATCAACAAAGAAATCGAAAATATGCCCGAAGTTGACCCTGATGGCGATTATGCGAAGATTCTTGATGAAATTTTACTTCCTTTGATGGCTGAAAAGGGGCTTGAGGTTGAAGATGCGGTCTGGGAAAGCCTCGGGTGCAATACGCCAAAGTTTGATGAGGTTTATTCTAACCCCGCACGTCCGCTTCCGGGAATAAGTTCTTCATATCAGTACCAGCTTGAGTACCGGCCGCGCAAGGATTGGATGATGATTGGCAGCCATGACAATCCGCCCTTTGCGAATGTTTGTACTGATGAATTTTATAATGAAAAGGCCGGAAACGGCGGAATAATGAATGGCGCCTACCTTTACGGCAATCTTTATCCGGAAGCAGGCAACGAAAAGCGCCAGAATCTCATTGATAACCTGAAATGGGACAGGCGTGCACGCGTGAAAGCCAAATATGAAGAACTTTTGCGCTTTGGCGAGAAAATTCAGTTTATGTTTATGGACTTTTTCGGGCTGGACAAGACTTATAACTATGCCGGCACCCAGAATTCCGACAACTGGAAGCTGCGCCTCAAAAAATCTTACAAAGAAGACTATTACAGGGCGCTGGCATGGCAGCCCGGCGACAAAGGCGTGAATAACGTTCCCGTGAATATGCCGGAGCAGCTTAAACGCGCGGTGATAGCCAAAATCGGCACCGGAGGCGGTGATTTTGCGGAGCAAAAGCCGCTTATCGACAAACTCGAGCATTATGAGCAGGTTTTGAAAGAGAAAGGTTAGGTTATAAGTAAATAGGATAAATTTTGATTATTCCGTTTAAAATCGCCTTTTCGTCAGGCTGCAAATAATCAAAACCGGGTGTTATAACCTGATAATTGAAGCTTTTGCGGCTATATTTTTCGTTATCTTTCGGGTTTATTATTTTTGCAAAATTAATTTTTTCCAGTTCAATATAAAATGGTTCACTATTTTTTGCATAAGGGTCGGAAATGAGGATTTTATTGCCTTTGCACGCGTTTGCGTTTATGTAATGACCGCCGTTTCTTGTGAAAGTTCCGTTTTTAGAGTTATAAATTCCAATATTTAGTATAATTGAGCTGCCGTTTTGAATTTCTTTACAGATATTGATAGGTTTCTTTGCCCGATATTTTTTGTCAACAATTCTTATTCCCGAATATTTTATTTCTGTGTTTATATGATTTTTTTTGAGATAAATTTCTAATGCTTTTATTAAATTTTGGGCAGTTGTGCCGTTTTTATCGGTTTTTGCCCGACGGATAAAGTTTTTTACCAGTTTTTCTTCATCTTTTTTAACTGACAAAATATTTATCAGGCAATTTGCAGCACAAACCGGAGCGCAGGTATATTCATCTTTTTGTTTTATGTCAGAAAACCCGCATGTAAAAAAGATTAGAACAAAAAGTAAAAATATTTTTTTCATTTTACACAGCAAACCTGAAATGCACAATATCGCCGTCTTGAACAACATAATCTTTGCCCTCAAGGCGCGTGAGCCCTTTTTCTTTAGCTGCTGTGTAGGAGCCGCAGTTTACAAAGTCTTCGTACGACGTAACTTCGGCGCGAATAAAGCCTTTTTCAAAATCTGTATGGATTACGCCTGCAGCCTGCGGAGCTTTTGCGCCGGCGGGGATTGTCCACGCTCTGACTTCGATTTCTCCGGCGGTAATGAAGGTTCTGAGGTTCAAAAGGCGGTAAACCGACTGAATCATGCGCTCAATCCCTGAATTTTCCACGCCCAGCTCGCTCAAATACTCTTTTTTCTCCTCATCGCCGAGTTCGGAGAGTTCGGCTTCAATTTTTGCGGAAATTGTCACTACTTCTGCGTTGTGGGTTTTTGCGTATTCTTTAACCTTTTCTACGTAAGCATTTCCTGTTGAAAGGTCGGTTTCTGAGACATTTGCTGCGTAAATAACCGGTTTTGTTGTCATAAGGTGCATTAATTTTATCACCGGCAGCTCATCTTCTTCAAAATGGTCTTTAACGTTGATAAATTTCCCGTCTTCAAGCAGTTTTAAGAGTTTTTCAACGATTGCAAGCTCGGCGATTGCTTCTTTGTCGCCGGTTTTTGCTACTTTTGAAAGTCTTTGCTGGCGTTTTTCAAGGCTTGCCATGTCCGCAAGCGCAAGTTCCGTGTTAATTGTTTCAATATCGTCAATGGGGTCAACTTTTCCGGTTACATGGATTGTGTTCGGGTCGTCGAAACATCTTACGACCTCGATTATTGCGTCGGTTTCTCTGATATTTGCAAGAAACTGGTTGCCCAGCCCTTCGCCTTTGCTTGCGCCCTTAACGAGGCCTGCAATATCCACGAATTCAATCGCAGTGGGGACGACTTTGTCGGTTTTTACGAGCTTTTGGAGTACATAAAGCCTTTCATCCGGCACAGTAACAACGCCCACATTCGGTTCTATGGTGCAAAACGGGTAGTTTGCGCTCTGTGCGTTGGCTGTTGAGGTCAGCGCGTTAAATAATGTAGATTTTCCAACATTCGGTAGTCCGACAATCCCTGCTCGTAACAATTTTTTCCTCTTTTCGTGTTTAATTTTTTTCTATTTTACGTCTTGTTTGATGACAATTAAATTGTTCATAATTTTCATTGCGCAGGTCGGCAAAACAACGTCGTTAAGCCCGTTCGCAATGCTGATAATGCTTCCGGCTTTGAGAATAACCTCTTCGCCTTTGTACATAAATTTGTAGTCTTCCTGTCTGTCTGACCTGATGGTGATTTTGTCCATTTTTCTTCTCCTTGTGACTAAATAAAATTATACTAAAAACCTTTTTAAAAACAAAACCCCAAAAGTATATTCTTGTTGAGAAATTGTTTTTTGCTTTGGCGAAAAGTCAAGGGTTTGGATTTTCCGTTCCGATTCCTCCGTCATTCGTCGATAAAATGCGGGATTTTCCGGATTTTAGAAGCCTCCCCCATAGTCACTCCAAATCCAAATTCCAGACTTTTCTATATAACGCTTTTTCCCACAACAAGCGAGGGAGGCGGATGTTTACTTTAGAGTGACTATGGAGGAGCGGTCAAAAAGCTCGCAAAGTAAGCAAAGAAACTACGCATACCGCGGGGGAATCGGAACGGCAAAGTAAACATCCGCCTCCCGGCCCCCAAAAAACCACCCCCAAAAAACCAAAACCACAAAATCCCCACCCCCCCAATTGTCAAAAACAAAAAAACATGTCAAAATAATATTACTCTATACAGGTATCTATTTTGTTCCTACATTATTTACTAACGGGAGAGGCGACTCGAACGCAATGCAGTAAACCTGCCACGCAGCAGGAAACGGATTTGCCTAGGCACTCACCCACCTGCGAGACTCGCAGGTAACAAAATCGTACTTGTATAGGGTTTTTTTATTGTAAAAATTGTAAACAAATTTCAAATTTGCGCAATTTTTTCCCCAAAAATGCGTTTATATAAATGGAAGTGTTATAGTGAAGGTTTAACGCATGCTCGATCTGGCAGTATTTCTAAAAGCAGCTACATTCGGGGGCAGGAATGCCGACAAAGTGGTGAACGGCTCAAACGGCCACCACGATGAGGGTCGTGTGTTCGCAACAACCGGACAATTGACCGCAGCAGGCAAAGCAGCGGCAAAACTGGACAATGTTCTGGGAAAAAGCGCGCAGGCTGCGATTGATATTATGTGCAAAACCTCTGAACACAACAAAGTTCTTGATTATGCGGTAAAAGGCGCAAACTGGGCAAGCAAACACGTAAATCCGCTGCTTGTCGGGGCTGCGGGATATCGGGTTATCACTGCGGATAAAAAAGATGAAGCCTTGAAAAAAGAAGTCTGCGGCATGAGCGCAATGTTCGGTACAGAAGCGCTTATGAAAGAGTTTTTGAACTCAAAATATTTAAAAGACGTCCACTCCGGCATGAAAAATAAATATGCAAAGGCTGCTCTGGCCGTAATTGAGGGGCTGGGCTTTGTTGCGGGCTCAATTGCCGGCTCCAGCGTCGGATACAAGGTCGGCGAGATTTATGTTGACAAAACCAACAAGAAAAAATCCGCAGCTGTTGAAGATTACAATAAAATTGTTAATGAAATAGACCGGTTGAATAAAATTATCCGGAATCCCGCTAAAGACAAAGATGAAAAGGAACTCTCCGCAGCAGATTTGGGCAGCGTGCTCGTCAGAAAAGATGTCATTGCTTAACCTGCCTATGATATGCTAAAATTGGTTATAATTTAGCGTTAAAAGAGAGTTAAAATGGGTCTGTTATCATTCTTGTTTAATAATAAAAAGCCAAAACCCGATTTGGACATGCTTCCTGACGCGGTTCTGGTGGTTGCACCGAACGGGGAAATTACTGATTATAACGAAAAAGCCTCGAAAATTTTCACTTCCGAAACGATTGTGAACTCGGAATTGCTGGATTTGTTCGACGGCGGTTATAATATGGTCTGCGACCTCGTGAAAACAGGTGCGGGCGCTGTTGTCCGCTCTAGAATCAATGAGGATGAGCAGTTTTTTGAAATCAGCGCGGCCCGTTTCGGCGAAAAAGGCGATATTATCGTCGGGGTTCGTGATGTTTCCGGCAACCAGAAAATGTTAAACAAGCTTATTTTTGAGCATGAATATGTAAACAAAGTTACAAAGGAAAAAAACTCGTTTCTTTCAAAAATAGCCGGAGAATTGACCTCCCCGCTGCACTCGATAAACGGATTTTCACAGGCGTTGCTTGAGGGGTTGGGCGGTGAGATTTCCGAGAAACAGGAGAAATATTTAAGAATTATTAATAAAAATTCAGCCCAGCTGCTTGATTTAATCTCTAAAATCGTTGATTATTCAAAGGTTGAGTCGGGAATTTATGACTATGAATTCAAAAATTTCGATTTTGTTGACCTGATTACGAAGATTTTCAATGATTACCGCACAAAAAGGGCTTGTTTTGACGGTTGATTTGAACAATCTTCTAAAACGCAACTGCTTTAACGATGAAAACCTTATCAAAACCGCATTGTCGCTGCTTTTGGACAATGCAATCGCTTCGACTCAAAACGGCGCGGTAAAAATTGAGGCATCTTCGCCGGATTTGGAATTTTTGGAGATTGCCGGCTTTCCGATTGCCGAAAGCGCAAATGACAAGTCTTATTTGATGATAAAAATCACGGATTCCGGCACAGGGCTTGTTGAAAATGAGAAAGATACAATTTTTAACCCGTATATTGACGTAGAAAAGGCAATAGCGAGAAAATCACTCACCAGAAATGTCGCAATGGGGCTGGTTTACAACCTCGTCCGCCTTGCAAAAGGCAAAATCTGGGTCGAAACCGAATCATTAAAAGGGACTTCATACACATTTGTTGTTCCGTCAGAGAGGCTGGAAGTTTAATGGCACAGGTTACGCTTAAAAACGTTGTAAAAAAATACGACGCAAAGACCATCATCAACGATGTTTCGCTTGAAATCAAAGATAAGGAATTTCTGGTGCTTGTTGGCTCGTCAGGGTGCGGAAAATCCACGATTTTGAGGATGATTGCGGGCTTGGAGGAGATTACTGCCGGCGAAATCTATATCGGCGACAAATGCGTAAACAATGTCCACCCGAAAGACCGTGATATTGCTTTTGTTTTCCAGAGTTACGCGCTTTATCCGCATATGACGGTTTATGAAAATATTGCTTTTCCTTTGAAAATGAGGAATTTTTCAAAAGAGGAAATTGACAGAAAAGTCAAAGAAGCTGCGGAAATTCTGGATTTGACCGAATATTTGCAGCGAAAACCCAAGCAGCTTTCAGGCGGTCAGCGCCAGCGTGTTGCGCTCGGGCGTGCAATTGTCAGAAATCCCAAGGTTTTCCTGATGGATGAGCCGCTTTCCAACCTTGACGCAAAATTAAGGGTGCAAATGCGCTCGGAAATCAAAAAACTCCACGAAAAACTGCAAACAACTTTCATTTATGTAACCCACGACCAGACCGAGGCGCTGACAATGGGTGATAGGATTGTTGTTCTTGATAAAGGCGTTATTCAGCAGGTTGATAACCCCGAAAATATCTATTACAACCCCGACAACATGTTTGTGGGCGGCTTTTTGGGCTCGCCTCCGATGAATTTTATTCCTGTAACGCTTGAAAACGGCAAGGTTAGGTTCAATGAAACCGATATTTCGCTTAGCAGTGAGCAGATTGCGGCGCTGAACGGGGAAAAGGATTTTATTATCGGAATTCGCCCTGAAAAAACGGATATTTTGGATTACAACTGTGAATTTGTCGCAGATGTGGAGATTTCGGAAATGCTCGGCAGTGAAAAAATCGTTTATTTCGCTATAAACGGCGCAAAATGTTCCGCAAAGCTGGATGCACAGAAAAAATTCGACAAAACTGTTGATTTGCATTTCAACACCAATGATTTTCTGTTTTTTAACAAAGAAACAGGCGCCAGAATAAAATAATTGGCTTATTCGCGGATGGTTTGCACAATATGCTCGTAACACTCGCAAAACGCGCGCACAATAACGGGGTCAAAATGGCTTCCGGAGCCTTTTTTTATCTCTTCAAGCGCTTCTTCGTAATTATTTTTTTGCCTGTAAACCCGGTCGGAAATTATACTGTCAAAAGCGTCGCCCACAGCGATAATTCGGGCGCCAACGGGGATTTCTTCCCCTCTTAAACCCGCAGGATAGCCGCTTCCGTCGTAGTTTTCGTGATGGCACTTAATAATTTCCACGACATCCTTGAGTTGCTTTATATCTTCAAGGATTTTTACGCTGTAATTTATATGCTCCTTGATTTCGTCGTATTCTTCCTGCGTGAGGTCGTCAATTTTGTAAAGTACATCGTCTGAAACCCCTATCATTCCAATATCATGGAGCATTCCCGCAAGCTCGACTTTTCCTATATCAATTGAAGAAAGTCCGAGCTTTTTAGCGATTTCCGTGGAATAAAAAGTTATACGCTTGCTGCGGCCCGAGGTGTAGGAGTCTTTTGCGTCCAGCGCGCCCATTATTGCCTTGATTGTGCCGGCAAAAAGCTCTTTTAAATCCACAATCAGCTTGTCATTGTCATGTTTTAGCTGGAAAAACTCCAGTGCAGCGGAAACTATGAGCTGCAGCTCCTCTGGATTGTACGGTTTTTTAACATATCTGTAAATTTTTGCGTAATTGATTGCGTCAATAAGAATATTCGCATCAGAATACGCCGTGAGCAAAATCCTCATCATATCGGGATGTTTTTCGCTTGCGCGTTTTAAAAATTCGACTCCGTCCATCTCCGGCATTTTGTGGTCTGAAATTACAAGCTGATAATCCTTTTCGTCCATCATTTCGAGCGCTTTCAGGGGCGAAGTTGAGCGATCAAGATTGTAAGAACCCCTCAAAGTTCTGTATAAAAGCGAAAGGTTGTCTTCTTCGTCATCTACGAGCAATATGTTGTATTTTTCATCCATCTGATTATGTTCCCATTGTCAAAGGCAGCGTGAGCGTGAATTTTGTGCCTTTTCCTGCTTCTGATTCGATTGAAATGTCGCCGTGGTGGTTTTTTATAACCTTGTAGCTGATTGCCATGCCCAGCCCGGTGCCCTGTCCGACCGGTTTTGTTGTATAAAACGGGTCAAAAACCTTGGCTGCTGTTTCTTTGTCCATTCCGCAGCCGTTATCTTCAAATTCAAGGACGATTTTGTCCTCTTTTTTATGCAGCCTTATCCAAATATCGCCTTTTTCCTTGATTGCGTAGGCTGCATTGTCCAGAATGTTCATAAAAACCTGATTCAGCTGCCCGCCGTAACCCTCGATATTCGGAATGTTTTCGTCGTATTCTTTGTGAACTGTGATTTTGTTTTTAATTTTGTTGTGCAGAATGTTGAGCGTTGTGTCGATTTCTCTGGGCAAATCAATGCTGTTGACCACCGCTTCTTCAAGTCTGGAGAAGTTTTTCAGGTCGAGAATGATGTTTTTTGTGCGCTCTGTGCCTTCCTGACAGCTTCTTATCAAATCGGGCAGGTCTGTAGCAAGAAAATCCAAATCAATATCTTCTTTTAGCTGTTTTATTGCCGCTTTGTGCTCGTCTGTAAGGTCATCATTGAATTCAGAGTATTTTTCGATTACGTCCATCAGGTCTTTTGTGTAATTTTTAAGGTGAATAAGGTTTCCGTAAATGAAATTCACGGGATTGTTGATTTCATGCGTAATTCCGGCAACAAGCTCGCCTAAAGAGCGCATTTTTTCGCTGTGAACCATCATTGCCTGGGTGCTTTTCAGCTCTGTGTATGCGTTTTCGAGTTCTTTTGTGCGGTCTTTAACCTGCTGTTCCATTGACTGGTAAAGTTCTTCCAAAGATGCAGCCATGTTGTTATAAGAAATGATGAGCCTGTTTATTTCGAGGTAATTCGTTGGCTCAAGACGGTGCGAGAAGTTCCCTTTTGACTCAACAAGGCTCTTTACAAGCATATTTATCGGTTTTATAAGGATTTTTGCAACAAGATTTGAGAGGAAAAAGCCCAAAAATATAAATATAATAACCATTGCGGTCATATTTTCAATCAGGATATCAAGCCCCTGTTTTACAATGGGCTCGGAGTAAAACCCGATGGTTATTGTTTTTGCGCCGCGCTGCCCCATAAGATAATAAATATTTGCGTCGTTATTTTTGGTTTCCTGCTTTTTGCCGAACCTTGACTGGCGCGGTTTTTCGCCGAATTGCTCCGGAAGCTTTATTTTTGGTGATTTGTAGAGGATTTTGCCCGATTCTGTTTCTTTAACCGTCAGATTCGCAATCAGTTTGTTATAAATCATATTTCTCGCTGATTTATCGAGCATTGTGTAATTATCTTTGTCAATATAGTCGCTTACCACCTGAAGAACGGTCGTATAGATTGAATCATTAAGGCTTTTTGTCTGTTTTGTGACCTGTTTTGTGAGATTGTCAACGAACAAAATCGAATAGCCGGCAATGCACAAAACCATAATTGCAATCAAAAGGCTGGTTAAAAGCCCGAACTGGGTGCTCAATTTAGTTTTAAAGTTTTTAACGTTTTTTAGCATTTTGTGACCCTATTTGAAAATTTGACCGGAACCGCCTGTGCTTTCGTTACCTTTGTCAAAAATTTTGCCGATAAAATAACCGCATGCGCCCGCGCACAACGCCGCCGGTGCAATTATTGAAAATCCGCTGATTAGCCCGTGAATATCGGGCATTCCTTTAGAAAATATGAGCGCTCCGCACAGCAATGCCGTGAATGAGCCTAATATTCCGCTGATTTTGTGCTTGTAAGTTAGTTTTCCTGACATGGTGGTTATTTGTTCGTGTTTTCTATGTTTTTCTTAAAGCAGTACTGAACTATTGCTATTTTATCAATATTTTTTAATAAAACAAATCGTCCGGATACTATATATTTGCCGTTTTTCTTTTTGTCGTCCTTGGAAATCCTTATCGGACGCAAATAACAGCTGATTTCTGTTCTTCCGTCAAGACTGAAAGAAATCGTGTAATCTTTTTCCATATCCGGCTGTTTTGCCATCTCTACTTTCATTCCGCCAGCACTTATATCAATACATTTGCAGGTAGAATTGTCATCTTTAATTTTTATTTCCCTGTCCAGCGGAATTCTTGTATATTCACGGCGCTGGAGCAGTTCGTAGTCTTTTGCTGTTTTGATTTTGAGCAGATTTTCATTAATTTCCTCAAGCTCCGATGAAAAATAAAGCATACCCGCGTCAACAGCCGCAAAAAGTTCTACATTTTCGCCTGTTTTGTAATATTTCAAATCCTCCTGCGGGATTTCGACCTCGAAAAAGTCTTTTAAAGCCCTTTTAATTGTACCTTCTGCCGCACCCTGTACTTCCTGAGGGAGAATGCTTACTTTTTTGTTCTTTTTCAACAGCGTTTTCATATTAGCCTTTCGATTATTCTTAATTTAGTAACATTAAACCTTTGCCGGAGCTGCTTTTACGACGCCTACCGATTTCGCCTTAACATTGTTGCTGATTTCATTATACGACATTACGGCAATTTGCGGATAAGTTCTTTCAATAAGGCGCCTGAACGGCAGTCTTATGGGCGAAGAACAGAGAATTACGGGCTGCGAGCCTGTTGAGGTGATTGCTTTCTCAAGCTCGTAATTTAAGCTGTCCAAAAGCCGCCGCGTAAAGTCAGGATCAAGCGTAAGGCTGTTTCCGTCGGGGCTTAGGCCCTGCGCAATCGTATTTTCGGCGTCAGGCGACAGCGTAACTGCCAGAAGCTCGCCCGTATCGGACAAATTCTGCTTGCAAATCCCCCGCGCCAGCGCTGAGCGAACCTGCTCCGTAAGATAGTCGGTATTTCTGCTGACTTTTGACTGTACGCTTGTGACCTCCAGAATCGTCTTCAAATCCCGCACAGAAACGCGTTCTTTTAACAAATTCTGCATAACCTGCTGGATTTCGCCCACAGAAGTGTCTTTTAGCAGGTCGTTTACGTAATCTTCCGACACTTCTTTTTTCAAATTCTCCAGTAACTGCTGAACATCCGAACGTGTAAGGATTTCCGAGGCATTTTTCTTGATAACTTCGGTCAAATGGGTTGAAATCACCGCAGATGGGCTGACAACGGTATATCCGTATGTTTCGGCGATTTCTTTGTCTTTTTCTTCAATCCACAGCGCAGGAAGCCCGAATGCCGGCTCAATCGCGCTGATTCCGTTGATTCCGAGGTCATTGTCCGTGCCCGCAGCGTTCATTGCAAGGCTTCTTTCCGGATAAACTTCGCCGTTTTCAATGGGAACGCCCTTTAATTTAATCTGATATGTGTTTGGCGGCAGCTGTAAATTGTCCCTGACCCTTATTGAGGGCAAAACTATCCCCAAATCCAGCGCTGTCTGGCGTCGAATCTGCGCAATACGCTCAAGCAAATCCCCGCCCTGCTCCGCATCAAGCAAAGGCACGAGCCTGTAACCGATTTCCATTTCGATGGTTTCTACGTTCAAAAGTTCCATAACGCTTTCGCGCGAGGCTTTTTTCTTCTTCTTTCCGACGCGGTTTTCCAGATTTTTTGTTTCTGCCTCGGCTTTTTTTGCAATTTCCGCCTTTTTATCGGCTTCTTTTTTCTTGTTGTATGCAAGCCAGCCGATAGTCATTGCAACAATCGTAAAAGGAATCGTCGGCATCCCCGGAACGAGCCCCAGAACGAGCAAAAGCCCCGAAACTATCCCGAGAACCATCGGATTTGTGAACATTTCGTTTATAATATCAGCGCTGAGGGAATTATCCTGCCCGCTCGCACGGCTCACAATCAAACCGGTTGAAAATGAAATCAAAAGCGCCGGCAGCTGTGAAACAAGCCCGTCGCCGACCGTCAAAATAGTATAAGTGCTCAACGCAGTCAACAAATCCATTTTGAGCTGCCACATTCCGATGATAAAACCGCCGAAAATGTTGATAACAGTGATGATAATCCCCGCTGTTGCGTCGCCTTTTACGAATTTTGAGGCACCATCCATTGTTCCGTAAAAATCTGCTTCTCTTTCGAGTTTTCTGCGGCGGGCTTTTGCCTGTTCTTCGTTAATCAGCCCCGCATTCAGGTCTGCGTCGATACTCAGCTGTTTTCCGGGCATGCTGTCCAGTGTAAATCTTGCGGAAACTTCTGCTACGCGGGTTGCACCGCCTGTGATTACCATAAAGTTAATGATTACGAGGATTACAAATATAATGAAACCGACTACGTAGTTCCCGCCGACTACAAATTGCCCGAAAGAGTTGATAACCTCGCCGGCTGCGCCTTCCAGAAGAATCAATCTGGTTGAACTTACGTTCAATCCGAGCCTGAAAATCGTTGCAATAAGGAGGATTATCGGAAATGAGGAGTATTCAAGCGGCTCTTTTATAAAAAGGCAAACCAGAAGAATGATAACCGAAAGCGAGATATTCAAAGTAAGCAAAATATCAAGCAGCATAGGCGGCAGGGGGATAATCATCATGGCGATAATTATGACCAGCCCGACAGCCATTATCATATCGTTATTTTTTAATAAGCTTATTATTCTATTCATTATATTTTTTTGATAATCACTCATTATAATTCTAGCTCATATCGCCTATTTTTTCTAATCCTTAACGCTTCTTAACGCTAAAGTTAATATTTATGAGCTATTTTTATTGCATAATTATCAAAAATACTATTAATTTCTGTTATACAAAGAATTTTTCTCCCCATCTGAAACGGTTTCGGTTTCTTCTTCGTAATATTCTTGCGTCAGTTCCTGTTTAACGACCTTTGCGTCGGCAAGAACCTCCATAAGTTCAATATAATCAAGGCATTTCTTGCCTTTGATACCCTCTGTGTGCATTTCGATTTCACCGGTGGGCAGGAGTTTTATTTTTAATTTTTTATTCGCCATTTTTGCTCCAGTCTAATCAAGATTTACCGTAATCATTATCGAATCATCCTCAAGAATCTCTTCTTCGTCGATTTTGAGGTTCTTTTTCTCAAGCCGCTCCTTGATTTTTATATAGGTTTCTTCCTGAACGTTGAGGGTGTATTCATCGTTGATATCCTTTGTAAGTTCTGTTGTTTCGCACAATTCGGGGCATAAAATTTTCATTGTGTAAGGCAATGCGCTGTCAGTACGGTAAAATTCAATCTCTATGTTGTCCAAAACCGCTCTAATCGTGCCATTTTCATCAACAATATCCGTAAAACCGTGTTCTTCAACGGTTTTCATTAATAAATCCCTGTCCATAAACGCAGTCGGGTATTCACGGCAAATCAAATCGATTTGCTCCTGCGAAATTTCGCCATTGTTTGCTTCCAGCGATTTTTTGAGCCGTTTTTTCATCTCATCGGTGCTTTCTGTTGAAGCAAGCGTTATTGCTGTCTGCGCTGCACCGTATAAAAGCAAAAACGGAACCAGTCCGATTGTACAAGACATAATTTTCCTTTCTAAAAGTCCAACGCCCTGCCGCCGCGGGTTTTTTCAACCTCTTTTGACTCCTGCGGATGTTGTTCTTTGTAGTTTGTCAGGTCTTCTTTCTTTGTTGCCGCTACTGCGCGGACATTTGCCCATGCTCTGAGCGTAAGAATTTGTTCTTTTTGCGTAGTCGAAAGCGGAACAGTGTTTTTTATGGTTTTTTCTAAATCGTTGAATGTGAGCGCCCTGTTTTCAAAAAAGGCTTCGTAAAGCGCTGAAATCACAACCTGCTCAATCTCCGCGCCGATAAATCCCTCGGTCATTGACGCGAGTTTTTGCAAAAGTGTGTTGTCTATCGTGATTTCTCCTGCAATTTCCTTGTTTTTGAGGCGTTTTTTCAAATGAAGCTTAAAAATCTCTATACGTTCATTGAAAGTGGGGATATCAACAAAGAAAATCTCGTCAAAACGCCCTTTTCTTAGTAATTCCGGCGGCAGATTGCTGATGTTGTTTGCTGTGGCGATTACAAAGACAGGCGCCTCTTTTTCCTGCATCCAGGTGAGGAATTGGCCGAAAATTCTTGAAGAAACCCCGCTGTCATTGCCGGAATTTACGCCGCTGAGCCCTTTTTCAATCTCGTCAACCCACAAAATCGACGGTGCAACAGCTTCTGCGGTTGCGATTGCGCGGCGCATGTTTTCTTCGGAGCTGCCCACGAGGCCGGATAAGATTTTGCCCAAATCCAGCCTTAAAAGCGGCAATTTCCAGATTGCGCTCATTGCTTTTGCGGTCAAACTTTTTCCGCAGCCCGGAACACCCGTTATAAGAACGCCTTTTGGCGCGGGAAGAGAGTATTTTTTAGCTTTTTCAGACCACGAATTATTTCTTTTTAAAAGCCAGCTTTTCAGATTGTCCAGCCCGCCGATGTCGTCGATTGTGAAGTTTGTACGGACAAATTCAAGGATTCCGGTCTTTTTTATGACCTGCATTTTTTCATCCATGATTATATTTATGTCATTTTCATCGACTTTGCCGTCATTTACCATTGCGAGCGCAAATGCGTTTTCCGCTTCCTGCATTGTCAGCCCCAGCGCTGCTTTGCAGAGTTTTTCTTTTGCTTCGGGCGTGAGGGTTTCGGTTTTTACCTTTTTGTTTTGCGCAAGCATGCTGTCGAGCTTCTTTTTAATCTCCTCAAGCGCCGGCAGCGGGAAATCGCAGATTGTAATGTCTTTTTGGAGCGTTTCGGGGATTATTGCTTCGGGTGCGATGAAAAAAATGTTTTTTCTTACTGCGCTGACCTTTAGATTCGGCACCAAATCACGCAGTTTTCTGACCAAATCATAGTCAGGAGCGCGATTTTTCATCCCGAAATTCACATGAATGTCATAAAAAATAAAAATCGAATCTTTGTCATGTTTTTGGACAAAATCCAGTGCTTTTGCGGGATTCGAGGTTCCGGCAACCGGTTTTTCGGTTTCGTCGTTAATAAAACCGTTAGTTTGCGTCCAGATATAAATTTCACGAGGGAATTTTATCAGTTTTTCGTTGTTCACAATGGCGCGAAGCATAGCTGTGGCGCGTTCTTCCTCGTAGGTTGTCAAATAAATATATGGGAATCGGGCTCTTAAAAGGTTTGCAATTTTTTTATTTAACATATTTCAACTCCGTAATTTCTAGTGTTTTTTCGCGTTATAAGCGAAATTGAGGCTCGTTAAACCCTGAAGCAGGTTCAGGGTTTCCGATATTATAGGCTATTTTTCGGGCTGTGTAAACACAAATCCCGCTTTATTGCGTCAAAATCACCCATTCCGTTCACAAAAACAAAACCGTTTTTTTCAATGCGGACTTCAATTTTGTTTTTGTAATTTTTTATTTCTTCCGCTGAATATCTGTCCGTGAGAAAGATATATCGCTGATTTTTCGACCCCACCCACGGGCGTGAAAGGTCAAAATTCTCTTTTTCAAACCCTC
>OHOP01000493.1_pt1 | contig 18419 bp, 14 predicted proteins | sample 1569821 | NCBI WGS metagenome assembly OHOP01 (sample SAMEA3879527, study PRJEB24766) | human gut metagenome | biome: human-associated habitat; feature: feces | place: USA | collected 1985/1987
TAGCTCAGTTGGTAGAGCAGCTGATTTGTAATCAGCAGGTCGGGGGTTCGAGTCCGTCTACCAGCTCCAATCCTTTCAGCAAACAGCGAACTGAATATGGGGGAATTCCCGAGTGGCCAAAGGGGGCAGACTGTAAATCTGTTGTCAGTGACTTCGGTGGTTCGAATCCACCTTCCCCCACCAGACTCCGCATCGAAAGATGCGGAGTTTTGCTTTTCTCTCGGCGATTTCCGAACTATTTTATGAGTTTTTGCAAAAACGGCATCGACTCACGCACGACAGTTTTCGGGCATAAGCCGGTGCTGTTTTTTATTATTTTCGCTCCTTCTGACCGCGTGTCGTGGTCAGAGCTATCCGGCCTGCTGTCTTTCTTTGAGAGACATTGACGCCAACCCTGACGCCAACGGCGATGGGACGAAACGTGCCTGGTTGGACAAAATGAGATGAAAACGAGAATCCCGGCTGCTTTTTTCAGGCAGCCGGGAGTTTATTATTGCGGTTTTCAACGCTCGAGCATCTTTGGCATGACCTTTCCGACGGTTCTAGCCGCTTCCTGCTGCATCCGACTGGTCGAGTGTGTGTAGACGTTCAGCGTAAATCCTGCGCTGCTGTGACCGAGCATGGTGGAGACTGTTTTTACATCCATGCCGCATTGTAGCGCGGTCGTGGCGAAGCTGAATTGACTATTCCACAATTATTTGAAAATAATTGTGGAATAGTGCTTCCTTTATTTGCGTTTGTCGACTATAATTATAAAATAGCAGCAGATGGATATACCGCAAACAAGCAGTTTTAGATACGTATACGAGCGTCTTAAGGTTTCTTCGTTTAGAAGTACTCCTATTGCGGCAAAGCACCTTATCAACCATTTATCACGCCATTCTGTTTTTCCATATTTTGTGTCTTTCGCAATAATAAGCGTATTATTCCAAGACGTAATACCGCACGGAATCGAACTCTGAAATACACCAACCCTGATTTTATTCACATTGCCAAACACCGCAAAAACAATAGACTAGAAAACAGTTAATAATATAGGGAGACAGAAATATGAGTGAGCTACTTAATGGCATATTTGAATGTCTTGATATAAGCAGCAGTACAGGGCTAGCTTCAGAAGATAGTTTGCGAAGCATGAGTCCTTTTCAACGGCTTTTTTATACGCAAGCCCACGAAAAAATAGGAATTGATGCTGTGTATTTTCTCCGCGATATAAACGGGGTTGCGAAAATCCCCCTTATCTATTTTTCTGTTATCCAGAAATATAATGCAAAGGAAGTTGCAGAACTGCATCGTCTTTCATGGAATCTCGGAGAGGCTCCGCTGTTATTCGTAGTGACTCCAGATGAGATCTTGATTTATAACAACTACGAGGCACCTCGATCCACTGAGGACGGAAGTCTTGATCCCACCGCAGGCATAATTGAAACATTGAGCCTGACCAGTGGATTGGCTTCGCAACGACTTGCACTGCAGAAATATCATCGCTCATTACTTGAGAGTGGTGAATACTGGAGACAAAGTGCAACTAGATTTGACGCTCAGGGTCGGGTAGATGCCACATTGATGTCAAATTTGAGAATCATGCGAAAGACGCTTATCAACCAAATTAGCAAAAGGTGCGATAAGAGTAAGGAGGCTATCACGAGCGTAGTTCACTCTTTGCTCTGTCGGTCGATTTTTATTAAGTACCTGGAAGAACGAAAAGATTCAAACGGAGAAACAGTGTTTCCGCAAGACTTTTATTCCAATTTTTTGGAATCAGCAGAGCGGTACACTGATGTGCTAAATAGCAAAAGCGCAACTTATAGCTTGTTTAACACGCTTAAAGAGAAGTTTAATGGCGATACACTGCAAGTCTCAGAAATTGAAATAGAGATCATTACGCAAAATGACTTGGATGAACTACGCACATTTATTCTAGGTGATAGCGAATTAGAGAGCAAGCAACTCGCATTGTGGCCATTTTATAGCTTTGACATCATTCCCATTCAACTAATCAGCAGTATCTATGAACTATTTTTCCACCTATCAGATGAAGAGGATGAAAAAGGCACATATTATACACCTCTCCATCTCGTCAATTTGCTCATGGATGAAGTGTATCCATGGGAAGGCGAGTATAAAGATACGTCCTTTTTTGATCCATCATGCGGTTCTGGCATTTTTTTAGTTGAGGCATATAGAAGACTTGTTTGCAGATGGATGTCCCAAAACGACGTTCATACGATTGCCTGTGATCAACTGAACCTTCTCTTGAAAAGCAGTATCTTCGGCGTAGATATAAATGAAGAGGCTATTCGTGTTGCCTCGTTTAGTCTTAGCCTAGCTATGTGTGATTTTCTCGATCCACGTAGCATCTGGGATAATCTTTCATTTCCGCGTCTACTAGATAGCAACTTGATTTCATGTGATTTTTTCGAAGATGACAAATCTTTTAATAATAGAAGATATGACGTCATTGTCGGCAATCCGCCTTGGCAAAGTAATATTACCGAAAAAACGAAAGAGTATTTGAAAAGAGCAAATTGCGTTATAGGTGACAAGCAAATTGCACAGGCATTTTCTATCAAGTGCTCAGAGTTGTGCAAAACAAGCGGCATCGTTTGTCTCCTTATGCCTAGCAAAGGACTGCTTTTTAATAGGTCAGATAAAAGTAGGACATATAGAGCAAATCTATTTTCTGATAACAATGTCCTAGCAATTATTAACCTATCAGTATATAGAAAATTCTTGTTTGATCATGCTAGTGGACCTGCCGCTGCCATTATCTATACTCCTAAAAGAGAAGATATCAATCAGCCAATTGTTTATTGTACGCCGAAACCAATTTACACAATTGAAGATATCAGAAAGTTTTCTATTGACCCTACCGATATATGTAGAATCCCTCGTGACATTATTGATGACGATAGGATCTGGAAAATTGCAATGTGGGGAGCACCTAGAGATCTTGAATTAATAGGGAAAATGCAAAGTACTTTTGCAACTATGGCAGCATTTATTGAAGAAAATCACATGATAACTGCCGAGGGGTTCAAAAGAGGAAACAGGAAACACCAATGTAATGACTTCAAAGGTCTTCCATTGGTAGCAGCCAAGCCCTTTAAACCATTTTATGTTTCACCCGATGATCTTCCTATAGTTGATTTCGATGATTTTGAGTGTACTGTTAAAAATTCCAGAGAAATTTTCACAGCCCCTCACTTGATAATTAAACAAAGCCATAAAAATGGAATATTTCTTTCAGAAGTTCTGGACTATGATGCTGTGTTTAACCATAGTCTTTTAGGCGTACACGGCAACATAAATAAGCTTAAATACTTGAGCGTGGTAATTGGTTCAAGAGTTTTTTCATACTATCACATTCTTACAAATAGGAAATGGCTTGTAGAAAGAGATGAGTTAGAAGCAGGAGATATTTGGCAAACGCCTATTCCCAGCCCTAGCGACGCTGAAATTGCTGAAGCATGTGGAATATTTGATAAATTGGCGATCTCACTATCGAAAAATGAAAAAGCAGAACAATTTGTGCGCTATATGTATCGGCTAAAAGAATATGAGAGCCATCAAATAGACGATGTAATTGACTATGTATACGACTATTTCAAAAAGAAGCAGCATTCAGCGTCCTTTGAACAACCGAGTATCTATTCTTACAGACTGTATTATGATTGCATTAACGAGGTGCTGACGAACACATTTGGCGCAAACACAAAATTGAATGGAGATTTATATTTGGGCAATGCTCCGCTCTCTGTGCTTGTTTTAAATGTTGGGCAACGAAACAATACGGATCTCAATTTTGTAAAAAGCGATGATAAATTGAACGAAATACTTCTGAGTCTGGACAGTTCATTGGTTGACAACCAGAAAATGGTGTTCATTAGGCGAAATCTCCGAATCTATCAGCCGGATAGGATATTTATCATCAAGCCGTCACAACGTAAATATTGGACATATTCCGCTGCCTGCCGAGATGCAGATGAGATATTCGCAGATATTTCTAAGGTGTGGAGGTAATACAATGAGCAGTATAAGAAATATAACAGCATCCACAGCTGTTCCAGATGATCTTGCAAAGCGCCTTGGGCCTTCTGGGGTTAATGAAATTCTTCTGACCCTGTGGCAGGGATATCATGATTTAGTTGCAGCTACAGACATAACCATCTCGGAAACGGCCAATGAAGATGATATTACTCTGGAATGGTATGGGAAAATATCACAGCGCTGGACTAATGAGAATCGGGCTACCACACTGAGAGCAAACCACATTGGACCGGTTCATCAGTATCCAGACCCCACATTAAAAAAGCACTGTGGATATAAACCTACGATTGATTTTTGCTTTCGTGATTGGGATACTTCAAACAGTTATTTCGGTGCAGAATGCAAGAATCTTTATAATCACAGAGAAGATAAAATTAAAAGATATGTCGATACAGGAGTACAAAACTACACATCAGGACGTTATGGATCACAGTCATCGGAATCCTCGATCATCGGATATGTATTAAGTGGAAAGATTCCGGAAATTGTGGCAGAATTGATTTCTAAAATCGCAACAATTTCACCAAACAGTAATCTATCAAGAGAACTTCGTTATGCTGATCCTCAGTACGCTTCTCGACATAAGAGGTCTACGGACGGGAACGAAATTACTCTACATCACTTGTTTTTCGATTTTACACATTGAACAGCCTTTGTTTACGGATTTGAGATACTTTGATTCTTGCCGAGAACTTAAACTTTTTGCATTTGAAGTAATTGAAAGCAGAATTTTCAAATCATCAAAAATCGATCACCTCCTTGCAATTCCTTCCGTTACAGGGAGGGGTGGTTGATAGATGATGGTATCGCTCAGTACCGTTTTTCTTTTGGTGATGGAACAAATCGTACTTATCGGGACAAGGCAGAAACTAAATGTACCTCCCTGCCGCTTTTTTCTTCGCGGCCGGGTGTCGTTTTCTGCGTTTTTCAGCGCTCCTGCATCTTGGGCATGACGCTGCCGACAATCCGGGCAGCTTCCTGCTGCATCCGGCTGGTCGAGTGCGTGTAGACGTTCAGCGTAAAGCCTGCGCTGCTGTGACCGAGCATCGTGGAGACTGTTTTTACGTCCACGCCGCATTGCAGCGCGGTCGTGGCAAAGCTATGTCTCAAGTCATGAAATCTGACATTCTCCAATCCAATATCCTTGCAGATCTTCCGGTGGATCTTCACGATGGCGTCCGGGTGGTACATCTCGCCGGTTACCGGGGACGGGAACATATAGGGGTTATTCGGGTGTTTCTCGTGCTCCTGCTGCAGCAGTCTGGCCGCTTCATCCGAGATTGAGACGTAGCGGGTGGAGCTGTCCGATTTCGGCGGGGAAACAGTCCCCTGCCCGTTATAGAACAGGTATCCTACAACAAAGCGTATGCGCCAAGGATTGTATCTCCGGAGCTGGAATTCCGTATCATCGGCCGGGTTTTATAAGTACCATAAATCGTACATACTCGGTGTTATAATCCTATCATCATCATCACCATCAAGGGAAAAGCAAAAAGGATTATTTGATAGGAGTGAAAAGGAATATGAATACACACGCACGCTTAGATGAATTGCTCCAGGCCAGGAATCTGACCATGTTCCAGTTTTCAAAGGATAGTGGAATTTCTTACAGTACCCTGGCAAATCCCCGGTATCGCGAAACGCAGCTCTCGGTAGACACGATTGAACTGATCTGCAAGGCACTTGGGATCTCAATGTCGGCGTTTTTTGAGCTGGATACAGACATAAACTGAGTTTCTTCATAAAGAGAGAAAGCTGTGGTTGTAATTCGAGCAGAAGGATAGCACTATATTGCAAAAATCTGGAGGTAGAATTATCCACCTCCAGAAGTCAGCGAAAACTCAAATAGGGTTCTATGCGATTTACAGTTACCAAAAAGATAATAACTACGAGTGATGTTTACAGATTTGCACCTTCTGATACGGGACCAACTAAACGTGCATAACGGGGCAAATATCCATCTTTTACTTTTGGCTCTGGCTGTTTCCAGTTTGCGCGTCGTTCTGACAAGACCTGATTGCTCACATGCAAATTCAAGATACCTCGATCAATGTCAATCTCAATTATATCATTTTCTTCAACGAGTGCAATCGTACCGCCATCCATCGCTTCTGGCGTTACATGACCGATTGAAGCTCCACGTGTACAGCCAGAGAATCGCCCATCCGTAATCAATGCTACATATTTATCCAGACCTAGGCCGGCTAAAGCAGATGTTACGGAGAGCATTTCTCGCATTCCGGGTCCGCCCTTCGGTCCCTCGTAGCGAATGACCATAATATCGCCTTTTTGAATTCTACCAAGTTTCAGTGACGCCAAAGCATCCTCCTCACGATCAAAAACGCGGGCAGGACCGATATGCTTCATCATCTCTGGCACAACCGCAGCGCTCTTAACAACAGCGCCACCCTCAGCAAGATTCCCCCATAGTACACTTAAGCCGCCGTATGGGCTATACGGTTCGGAAAAACCTCTGATAACATCAGCATTGAGAACTTTTGCAGAAGATACAGTTTCGGAAAGCGTTTTTCCAGTTACGCATAATGTCTGACCGTCCATGTAGCCCGACTGAATTGCTTGATTCGCTATAGCACTAACACCGCCAGCTTCATCCAAATCAACCATGAAATAACGACCAGCAGGCGAAAGGTGGCAAATGGTAGGCGTTTCTTTGCTAATTCGTTCAATATCATGAATAGTTAAGTCGATACCAGCTTCTTGTGCAATCGCCGGAAGATGCAGGAAAATATTTGTGGAGGCACCCATCATCATTGAAAGGCGCACAGCATTTTCTAATGATTGCTTCGTGATAATTTGTCTAGCAGTAATATTTTTCTGAACAAGATCCATAATCGCGACACCTGTTTGCTTTGCCAGACGAATTCTTGCTGCATACGGTGCAGGAATTGTTCCATTGCCAGGTAGAGCCATACCCATGACTTCTGCCATACAGCCCATAGAGTTTGCAGTAAATAATCCTGGGCAGGATCCACAGCTCAACTGCGTGCAGTTTTCCATTTCCAGTATTTCCGGCCAATTCTTTTCATCAGCAGCTAATTCAGCTGTGGTTTCTTCCATGTCAACACCGCTGATGCTTTTGCCGCGAAATCTGCCTGGAAGCATTGGGCCGGAGCCAACGACAATCGCGGGAAGATTTAACCGAGCAGCTGCTTTCAGCATTCCAGGAACAATTTTATCACAGCTTGCAATTAAAACGACACCGTCAAGGCAATGTGCACGAACCATCGTTTCCACGCTGTCTGCAATCAGTTCACGGCTCGGTAGCGAATAACGCATTCCTTCATGGCCCATGACTATGCCGTCACAGACAGCAATCGTGTTAAATTCAATGGGGGTTCCACCGGCCATGTAGATGCCTTCTGCAACAGCACGTGCGATTCTGTCCTCATTCACATGTCCGGGAAATAGATTTGTATATGAATTTGCGATACCAATCAAAGGCCGCTTTAGTTCTTCGTCGGTAAATCCCGCACCTTTAAACAGTGCTCTTTTAGGCGCATTATAAATCCCATCAACAATTCTATCACTGTTCATAAAAACCACCTTATTCCGCAATAGGGATGTGGAGATCAGCAGGAGCCTCTTTAGAGCAGATCAGATCAGGACCGGTGCACTCCATAATTTCCAAAATCGTCTTTGCAATACGTACTTTTTCTCGAATCATCATGTCATTTTGCTGACGATTCCAAAGTGTATACGTACCACAGAAACTTTCGCCGGGTTCGATTTTGAAATAAACCGGAGCAGCAACTCTTGCGATTTCTGCAACATCCCACATCCTGTTTTGTGCACCTTGTGCATCAAAATTGATGACATGCAGATCAAATGGCAGCTTAACACACTGACGCATAGCTGCAAGCTGAGGAAGTGTGACATCGCAGGAGGGGTTAAAGGTATTCGCACCGATTGCCTCAAACATTTTTGCTGCACCGGGATGAGCATGTCCAGTAGCAACACTGACTTTAAAAATAGTATCTGCCGGGATCTTGCCTGCTGCACGCAGCTCATTCATCAAATAGAGTGATCCCTCGTCGGTACAAAGAAAACCGCGGAAGCCTAGTTCCAAGCAACGCTCAATGTCACGAACATAGTTTCTCAAAGAGTCCATGCCGCGCAATCTGGTACCTGCACCGGAACCTTCCGGTGTGCGGCTGGTTTTTGCACCGTTGTCCCAACCACCGCGAGGACCAGGCGAAAGAATTACTTCCATCTTTGCTTCGTGTGCCAGCTTGGCAAATGCACGCAACTCTTCATTCGTCAAATAGGTTGAACCCATGCAGGTGCAAATCAAGCGGTGAATCGGAACATTCATTTTTTCTTTCTCATCCAATAAGGCTTCAAGAGTCGAAAGGCGCTCGACACCAGAAATTTCCAATCGGTACTGTGCACCGTCAGGGAATCGGACTTGGGAATCAGGAAGTGAATATAAATCTCTTTCAGGGTAACCAATTTCTGTAAGCATATTTTCTACTTCACGATATTTCATAGCTCTATCTCCTTTATTTTATTCTTTTTTCAATAAATTTTGAAATAATTTCACGTACCTTTGAAATGCTTCCGTTGTCAAAAATATAGTCTGCTGCCGATAGATTCAGCAATGAGAGATCTTCTATGCTGAATCCCAATTGTTCTTGAGCAATGGTGTATTCTTGAACTAGGTCGGTATTGCTTACACCGGGATCATCTGTGTTAATACATACCGGTATGCCATCTCGATATGCAATAGGCAGAGGGTGCTTTCTCATTGTTTCGACGGCTCCGGTTTGAACGTTGCTGGTTGGACACATTTCCAGTAATACGTTTCTGCTTTTTGCAAGCTGAATAACAGATGGATCTTCAAACAAGCGTACGCCGTGACCTATTCTTTCTGCACCAATTTCAATAGCTTCCTTTACGTTTTCTGCACCTTTTGCTTCTCCAGCATGAATTGTCAGGTGCAGCCCAGCTTGATGTGCATCCATGAGCAGATCTCGAAATGGATCAGCAGGAAATGCTTCATTGCTAAATAAGTCAACACCAGAAATAATATGCCCGGCATATCGTTTTGCAAATTGCATTGATCGTTCTGCAACGTCTCGGCTTCGATCACGCATGATTCCACTGATTGTCGTACACATGATTCCATAGCGTCGACGAGCCTCGCGCATCCCTTCATCAATGCCTGCTGCAATTTCTTCTTCTGACATACCCATTTGAAACATGCCAGTCGGATTAAAGCGAAGTTCGGCGTAAATCGTTCCGCTTTTCCAAGCATCTTCTAATGACTCAAATGTAATCCGCGCAAGTGTTTCGGGATTTGTGATAATCTGTCTGAGCCAAGTGAATTTTGTTAAAAACTGTGATAGCGATCGTTCCTCTCCTTCTGTAACGCAAAGATAAGGAATCATCTCCTGTAGTGATTGTGCCGGAAGCTCCAGCCGTTGGCGTTTGGCTTCTTCGAAAAATGTTTTCGGTCGAATACTACCTTCAAGATGACGATGCAGCTCTATTTTGGGGATTTCTTCAATAGTCATTTTGATATACTCCTTATCTTTCTTCACGCTTAAACGGCTTGCCTGCCCCGTTTGGTGCTTTAATTCCACCGAAACAGGAAATGACAATAATTGGGACAAGATAAGGGATAATCTGGAAGAATTCGGGTGAAACACTAAAAGCTGTTTGAAGGCGGACTTGAAGTGCGTCTACGAAAGCAACCAGTATGGCTGCAATCAGCGTGCCTTTAGGATTAAAACGGCCAACCACGGCACACGCTAGGGCCATATATCCTCTGCCGGAGGTCATCTCCTTTGCAAAATAGCCAAGCTGGCCGATTGCAAGATCTGCACCGCCAAGTCCGCATAGCACACCACTTAATGCGCATGCCATCATACGATATCGATAAACATTCAGGCCTAACGAATCAGCCGCCTTTGGATTCTCACCAATTGAGCGTAATCTTAAGCCTGTTTTAGTTTTAAAAAGCCAAATGCTGACAAGGAAAACTAAGACATATGCAACAGGCATTATGGTTGTCTGCCGATTAAACAAATCGCCAATAAGCGGTATTTTTTTCATCAGATCCGTGATGCTATGGGCAAGCTTACCATAGTTGTCTGATGTACCGGCATTATCCCATACGATGACCAATAGAACCGCAGTAATACCTTGAATGATAAAGTTTGAACCGATACCAACGATGGTGTGATTGGCATGAAAACGCACCATCACCAACCCGATAATATAGGAATACAATGCAGTACCTAACATCGCAGAGAGAATACCAAGCAGGTGACTTCCGGTTATTCCTGTAATGTAAACAGACAGGAACGCACCAAGAAGAAGTTTTCCTTCCAGTCCCATATCTACTACGCCAGCTTGAATACAGATAACATATCCTAAGCTAGCTAAAATCAGTGCAGTACTGACACGTAATGTTGCACTAAGAAGTGGCACATTAAACAAGCTCAGGAATTCTTGCATTTCTTTTCTCCTTTATTCTGCAAATGTTCAAAAAAGCGGATGATTGCATATGCAGTTTGCTTTAGGTGCTCCATAATATTCGGGATCGCCAATGTTACAACAATAACGCCCTGCAGCACCCAAATAAAGTAACTAGGAATAGGCGTCTGTCGGCCAATCGCAATTCCGCCGACGCGAATAATAGCAAGGAAAAACGCCGCAGGGATAACTGCAAGCGGATTATTCCGTGCTATCAGAGCAACACCGATGCCGGTGTAACCATAGTTCTGGACGAATCCCTGATAATAATTATGCTGAAGGCCCATAACCTCACATGAGCCGCCAATTCCAGCAATTAATCCACCAAGGGACATGGCAAGCAGCGAAATCTGCTCAACTCGAATACCCTTGTACAAGCTAGCCTTCATGTTTAAACCAACGGCCCTCATCTCATAACCAAGAACCGTTTTGCTCATAAATATCCAGATAATGATTGCAACTGCAATAGCAATAAAGATTGCGGTAGAATACTCGTCTCGAACAGAGAATTTACTTAAGTACGCAGTTTCGTCAATCATCTTTGTCTGTGGCTGGCTTGGCTCACCATTTAACGGGCCGTTGACGCAGTATTGCGCAAGAAGAGAAACAACTGAATTCAACATAACAGTTGTTACAACTTCATTTGCCTTGAAACGTAATTTTAAAAACCCGCAAAAGGTTGAAAACATTGTTCCTGCCAATGCACCAGCTAAGATCACCAATGGAACATGAATGAATGCGGGTACGTGAATATAGGAACCAACCATTGCTGCAGCAAAAGCACCGACAAGCATCTGGCCTTCTGCACCAAGATTTACCAATCCGATACTATACGGAATTGCAACTGCAAGGCCGGTAAAGATAAGCGGTGTTGCTTTGCCGACTACCAAGCCGAAATCATTAATGACTTTGCCAAACATGACTGCGTATGCACTCATTGCGTTATAGCCGGAAATGCGAAGCAACAATCCACCAACGAGAAAACCCAAAACAATTGCAACTGCAGTGGAAACAAAAACCTCAACAATTTTTGCTCTCCGTCTTTTCTTTATTTCAAGCATCCTGCACTGCCTCCTTTTTTCCTGCCATCAGCAAGCCGAGCTGCTCAACCGAGAATTCCTCTGCTTTTCTAACGTCGAGGATTTCGCCCTCAAACATAACTGCAATTCTGTCACTTAGACTTCTGATTTCGTCTAGTTCTGTGCTGATCAGTAATATGGTTTTACCCTCGTCGCGCATTCGAATTAATTGTTGGTGGACAAAGAAAGTTGCACCAATATCAAGGCCTCGTGTAGGTTGGGATGCAATAACCAGTTTTACACCTTCGTTTTCCAGTTCTCTGGCTACGATGATTTTTTGCTGGTTGCCGCCAGAAAAGTCCTTTACGCACAGATCTGTTGCGGTTGGATGGACATCATATTTCTCAACGGCAGCCATTGCCGCTTGTTCGGCTTGCTTTTTTCGGATAAAACCAAAATTCTGATATTTTTTTCTACGCTGACAACCGAGAATGATGTTTTCGGTGACTGAAAAATTCGGGATTTGTCCCATTGAGTGACGATCTTCCGGAATCACGGCCACACCTGCATCGTTCTGCTGCCGCGGATTATTCTTTGTGATATTGTTATCGTAAAGATAAACTTCTCCCGCTGATGGATGAATTACGCCAATAAGCATATCGGATAATGACGATTGGCCATTTCCGTCTACTCCAGCAATACCCAAAATTTCTCCTTCCACTAAAGACAAATTAATACTCTTTAGATTCATTCGATCTGGGAGATTGGTACTGACATTCTCTAAACGTAGAGAGGTCTTTCCGAAATGCTGTTCATGCGAGTATTTATCGATATCAACAGATTTACCAACCATATGTTGTACCAATTCCTGTGGAGAAATATCGCATGTTCTGTTTGTGGAAATAATGTGCCCTCTGCGCATAACTGTAATGCGATCAGCAATGGCATAGGTTTCACGTAGTTTATGCGTAATCAGAACGATTGATGTTCCGTTCTGTTTCAATCTCTTTAACGTTACAAAAAGTTCGTCTGTTTCCTGGGGGGTTAACACAGCCGTCGGCTCGTCCATTATCAGCACTCTTGCATCTCTGTATAATGCTTTTAGAATCTCAACTCTCTGCTTCAGTCCAATTGGAAGCGTGTTGATTTTTGCATTCAAGTCGACACGAAGCCCTGATTCTTCCATAATCTGTTCGATTTTCTTCTTTGACTGATTTGATTTCAAGAAGCCGAAGCGAGTTTCCTCTTTTCCTAGGACTATATTTTCATAAACACTCATTGGTTCTTCCAACATAAAATGCTGGTGAACCATACCAATACCGTTGCTGATTGCGTTAATTGGTTTTGAAAAATTCACTAAATCGCCATTGAGATATACATCACCTGCATCTTTTATATAAAGACCATACAGGATATTCATTAGGGTCGTTTTTCCAGCCCCGTTTTCGCCAAGCAGGGAGTGAATTTCCCCGCGTCTTAATGTAAAATCGACGCCATCCAAAGCTTTTTGGCCATAAAAGGATTTATCGATACCATTCATCTGGATTATCGTATCATTCATATTTTATTCCTCACCTGCCGTTGCGAATTTAATTCTTGTCCGCTGGGGATACCAGCGGACAAGCGCATAGAATTAATCCATTGTTGCTGTAAAGGTATCAACTTCTTCAAGCGTAAGCGGGGAAACGATTTCGCCATTTGCTAGCTTAACACGAGCAGCCTCAACAGCATCAATTACTTCCTGCGGAATTTCAAATGCATCGGAGTAAACCATGTAGATACTCCCGTTTGCACAGTTATTGTCCTTGTTGCCGGAAACAAAGGTGCCGCTTTCCAGATAATCCTTGATCCATTCATACGCAGCAACGTCAACGCCCTTGATTACTGAGCACGGCAAATGTTCCGGATCAAGTTCGTGCTGTACACTGTTCCAGCCGAGGCTATAGAGGTCATAATCAGCTGCAGCGGTGAAAATACCCTGGCCGGCTGCACCGGCATCCTGCCAGACCATGTTGACACCTTGATCGTACATCGCCATTGCAATTTCAGCTGCCTTATTCTGGTCGGACCAGCTGCCGACAGAACCGTAAATTGCCTTCACTTCGGGATCGACATACTTTAAACCGGCATACAGACCGGCAAGTGCTTCAAGGATATCCGGAGATTCTACGCCCAGAATTGCACCGATCGTCTTCTTGCTGTCCTTCAGCGCAACATCTGTACCATTGATCTTGATGGAGTCCATGCTTGCAAAATATGCACAGAAAACGCCAGTCAGGAAGCCTTCTTCAGATTTGTTGAACGTCAAGCTTGCAACGTTCTCGTAGTCGTTGCATGCGCTGTCGATCAACAGGAATTTTTCTTCCGGATAAAGAGCAGCAACATTTTTCACCTGCTCAGCAGAAGAGAAACCAACAGCAATAATGACATCATATTCGCCGGACTTCGCAAAGTCAGTAAGGAAAGGCTCAATTTCTGCCAGTTCTTTCGGTTCTGCAAGATCCATTTCAATGCCGAACTCGTTGACCGCTCTTGTAACACCATCGTATGCCTGATCGTTAAACGATCTGTCACCGCGGCCACCGGTCGAGAGGCACAAACCAACACGGAACTTCTTTTCGGTGGACTCTACTTGTTCTGCAGCCGGGGCTTCTTCCTTTTCTTCGGCAGCAGGGGCTTTTTCTTCTGTCTGAGCGGGTTCTTCTTTTACTTCAGTGACAGATTTTCCGCCGCAGCCAGTAAAAACTGTCAAAATCAACAGTACGGCAAGCAGCAATGCGCAGATTCTTTTCATTTTATTTTCCTCCTTTTATTTGAAAAGCTCATGCTTTCCATTACACATTTGATTGAAGTGCCGGAAACTTGTTTCTTGCTGTGCTCAGCAGCTCCGGCGTCAAATAAGGCATGTTGTTTTTGCAATATTCAATTATAGCAGTCTGTGTCTCCTCAGAAATAACAATGTTGAGGTCATCTGCACAACACGGCATATCAATCGAGCGCAGGAGTTTTCGGCATTCTTCTAGTTTGACGCTATCTGCACCATTAATTGATAATTGCCACAACAATGCAGCTGATACGACTTCGCCATGCATATACTTCAGTTCATACTCTTTAAAAAACAGGCAAAATGCATAATAGAAATTGTGGGCAAAAGCAATCTGCCGAGTTCCGCTGGCTAACGCAGAAGCAAAACCGGTCAACAAAAGATTCGCTGTGATTAGTTGATCAACTTCTTCTGAAAGAATGCCTCGCTGTACATCATGATAGGCTTTTTCGGCAGTCTGCAGGTAAAGCTGATAGGAATCAACAGCCATCTGAAAAGATTGATTCGATAGAAATACTTTCTTCCAGTCTGTAGTGACTGCACGCAGGAACTCTATTTCAGGAAGCTTTGCCATTGCATCTGCAATACCTGTTGCAAACATTCTTGCAGGGCAATGTCTTGTAAGAATATCTGTGTCAACAATAACTGCGCTTGCCGAATGATCAAGATGTAACGCTGACGGGGATGGATCGCCATTGTCCTCATACATCACTATCACATTTGCGCAGCATGCACATTGTGAAACGGACGTTGGCGCAAGGACAAATGATGCTCCAGATTTCAAAGCCACGCCTTTTGTAACGTCTATTACTCGACCTCCGCCGACACCAATCAAGAAATCGGCATCACTTTGCTGAAATCGTTCAAATAATGATACAATATGAGATAATGTACAAAATCCTTTAAAAAAAACGACTTCAAATGCAAGTCCAGCCTTTTTTAAACTATCAGAGATACGCTCACCTGCAACTTCCCATGCAGTGCTCCCGCTAATAATAAATGCTTTTTTCCCTATTTTTTCTGCAAAACTACCGATAGAATTCAAACTATTTTCGCCTTGCTGGTAGGTCGAAGTACCACGATAGACAAAATTCGACATTGTCCAACCCCCCCAACAGAATGTGTTGCATATTACGAACATAAATAGTATAATTGATTTGTAGCAAATTGTCAACATTTGTCGAATTATTCTGTATAAATTGTATATTTCGCCTTAATTATTGAACATGATTTGTTTAATTTTTATTTCTGTTCATAATACGCACGAATTTGTTGCGTATTGCGGTCGTTTTTTTGTTGACATTCCGAAATTTGTATAATAGAATATCATTATTATATAAGCATTTGCTTGCTTTATGAGGTGGTTTTATGGATTCGGGTGAAAAGTGTTCGGTACAATCTCTTTCCCGTGGTATCTTTGGTCTGGAGATGGCTGTGTTATGTGGTGGAGTAAAGTCTTCTGATCTGGCTGATCGGCTCTCTATTAATCGAAGTTCCGCTTATCGTTTGCTAACGACGATGGAGCAGCTCGGATACTTGAGTCAAGACCATGCAACGAAGCATTTCTATCCGAATTATGAGAAAATAGCATCTTTAATGCCGTCAGCATGGAGTTGGATTCAAACTGCTGAGCCGATCATGTTTAAACTGTGTCAAAGTACTGGGTGCCGTGTAAATATCGGAACAATTGAATATGGAGAAGTCATTTACGCACGTTGCCTTTGCCCGGCGAATTACCTGCCAAATGCCAGCGAGTTTATTCATCCGGGTGCCAGACGGCCGACGTATGTGACTGCGTTGGGAAAAGCGATCTTGGCGTTTCAAAGCAATTCTGAAAACATTGACAGTTACCTTCGACAGGACTTAATTCGACCTGACAAACGATATCCTTTGGATGCCAAGGCACTAATGGAACATTTGATTCAAATTCGGAAGACGCACTACGCCATTGATGACAAAGAATTGTTGCATAACATACGCTGTATTGCTGCACCAATTTTTGACGCTACGAACACGGTAACAGGTGCAATTGGTATTTCTGCTGATTCCAGCCTCATTACCATGCAATTATTGCCAGAGCTGGCACAGCAGGTAATTGCTGCCGCTGAACAGATCAGCACAATATTAGCAACCGCTGGTTATGATACTCTCCAAGACAACCATAGTAGGATACAACCATAAAAAACAAGGAGATGCTGCAAATTCGCAGCATCTCCTTGTTTGGTATAAGATGATTATTTAAGAATTTCGGATTGTCCGTAACCGTTTATTATTTCGCCTCTAATTGATCAATCATTTCTTTGACAAACAGTATGCAATCCTGCTGAACCGCATAGTGTGCGACTTGGAAAATCGGTGCATCTGGATCGGTGTTGACTGCAATGATTTTTTTTGCACCGCCAATTCCGGCCAAGTGTTGAATTGCGCCAGATACGCCGAGCGAGATTAAAAGCTTTGGATTGACAGTGCATCCTGTCTGCCCAACTTGGTGTGAATAATCTGACCAGCCCAAGTCTACGAGTGGTCTTGAAACGCCATACTTTGCATGCAGGAGGTCAGACAGACGCTGAACCAATTTCATGTTCTTTTTACTCCCAATACCTTTACCGGCAATAACTATGATTTCCGCATCAGAAATCTTTTCTGCCGATACTTCAGGAATATACTGCAAAACTGATACAGCAGCAGTGTGTTCTTGCTTGCTTTGGCAATACTCTATCGAACCAGTATGATCTGTTTTTATGGCTTTCATGACGCCGGGACGAACAGTTGCCATTTGCGGTCGGCTATTTGGACAAACAATCGTTGCCATCAGGTTTCCACCGAAAGCAGGTCGTGTCTGTTTCAGAAGTTTTGTTTCGGCGTCAATTTCCAACTCCGTGCAGTCTGCTGTCAGACCCGTCTGGATGGTTGCCGCTACTCTCGGTGCAAGTGATCTACCAAAAGCAGTTGCGCCGAACAAAAGGATTTCCGGTTTCCTTTCTTGAATTAAACGAGAAAGTTCCTCTGCGTAGATGACTTCTGTCGGGAAAGCAAAATCAGGATGTTCAAGGACAAGAACCTTGTCTGCACCATAGGCATGAAGTTCGGATAAATTTTTTGCTTGGTTTGCACATACAACTGCAATTAAGTTGCAAGCAAGAGAATCAGCTAGTTCACGTCCTTTTCCAAGTAGTTGATAAGACACATCGAGTGTGATACCGTTACTCTGTTCAACAAATATCCAAACGTCATGAAATGCAGACAGATCTGTAGTCACTGTTTCTTTTTCTAATGTGATTGCGCCAACCGGGCAAGCATCTTTACAGAGACCACACATTACACAGGACTCGTTCACAATTGCGAAACCATCATTCACGGAAACTGCATTGTTTGGGCAACTACTTTCACAGTTTCCACAACCAACGCATAGGCTCTTGTCAATCGTAATTCCCATTTAACACACTTCCTTCCATACCTCAATTGCTTGTTTTGCAATATCAGAGATATTCCCCTCCCAATGAATAGCCTGATGTTCTCTTTTGGGGGTAAACGTTTTTGTGACCTGTGTCGGTGAACCATTCAGCCCGCAGCGCTTTTTGTCGGCGTTCAGCAGCTCGGCGTTGCAGCAGTTGACCGTAGCACTTGATCCAAACTCAATCCCGGCAATTGACGGCAGTCGAGGAAGATTGATACCTTTTTCTACAGTAATGACGAGAGGGAGAACACCGCGAACAAACAGATAACCGGTATCCGTTTTTTTTCGGCAGACAATTTCTTTTTCGTCGATATGCTGTATTTCGCATACATCAGTAATACACGGAAGATTCAATTGTGCAGAAAGCTCAGGACCAATTTGCGCGGTATCGCCGTCAGTTGCCATTTTTCCGCAGATAATCAGATCAAACGGTGCAAGTTGCTTCGCGCCGAGGCTTAAAATATAGGAGGTAGCCAGGGTGTCTGATCCAGCAAAAGCGCGGTCAGTCAGCAAGTATGCGCGATCGACGCCGCGAGCCATCAAGTCTTTCAGCATGGTTTGTACTGCAGGA
>OHOP01000495.1_pt1 | contig 18270 bp, 14 predicted proteins | sample 1569821 | NCBI WGS metagenome assembly OHOP01 (sample SAMEA3879527, study PRJEB24766) | human gut metagenome | biome: human-associated habitat; feature: feces | place: USA | collected 1985/1987
TTCTGGAACGAAAAAAGAGCAGGAAAACGGTGCAGCTTCTTCCTTCCCACGATGCAGTATCCCTGATTACGGTCCTGCCGGAACAGCTTCAATCTCCCCAGCTCACCGCCGAATGGGAACACCGTCTGAAAGAGATCGAGCGCGGCGAAATCGCCCCGGACAGCTTCATGGATGGGATCGCCGCCATGCTGAATGAGCTGGTGCAGACCTACAAGCCCATCCCCGGTACGGAAGTCCTGTTCCCCACCGGGCGTGAGGTAGTCGGCAGGTGTCCCCGCTGCGGAGCCGAGGTGACGGAATCGCAGAAGGGCTTTTTCTGCGAGAACCGTGCTTGTTCCTTTGTTCTCTGGAAAAACAGCCGCTTTTTCACCGCCAAGAAAAAGGCGCTGACGAAATCCCTTGCCGCTGCGCTTTTGAAAAATGGCCGCGCCCCGCTGAAAGGCTGCTACTCCGAAAAGACCGGAAAGACCTACGATGCCGTTGCTCTTCTGGAGGATGATGGGCAGCGCACGGGCTATAAGCTGGTGTTCGACAATGGCTGATGCGCCGCGTATGGATCACAAGCAGCTCCGCCGTGCCAAGAAGCTCATTCGGAAGCTCTGCTGTAATTACGATCACGGCAACTGCCTCGCGCTGGATGATGGAGAGCCTTGCGTCTGCGTACAGGGTATTTCCTACTCGCTGCTGTGCAACTGGTTCCGAAACGCGGTACTTCCCGCCGACCATGAGCTACTGGCCGACGTGATGCGGGAAAGGCCGGGAAAGCGCTGCGCCGTCTGCGGTAAGCCGGTCTATTCTTCCTCCAATCGCACCAAATATTGCCCCGCCTGCGCCAAGCAGGAGCGTCGAAAGCAGGACGCCAAACGGAAGCGTGAACAATACTGGAACCTCCGCAAATAGAGGGCGTAAAAGCCCCGTGCCGCAAGGCTTTTTCCATGCGGAATCACAAGGGGCTGCGTCATTCTATCCGCAAGCCCGGAAACAACGTCTATCTGCGGAGAATTGCCCCTGTGCAGGATGTGTTTTCTTCTGCGCAGGGGCGCTATTTTTTCTGAAAGGAGATCATCATGGCTGAAAAACAAACCAACAAAGACCGGATGCGGGAGATCGTTGACAGCATCGAAAACGGCATCAAGGAGCTGTTCGAGAGCGATAAGTACCAGCAGTATCTCTCCACCATGAGCCGCTTTCACCGCTACTCGGTCAATAATACCATGCTCATCTATATGCAGCGCCCCGACGCCACCCATGTGGCGGGCTTCAACAAGTGGCGCGAGCAGTTCGGCAGGAACGTCCTGAAAGGCGAAAAAGGTATCCGCATCATCGCTCCCACTCCCTATAAGAAAAAGGTCGAGGAAATCAAGACCGACCCGGAAACCAATGCGCCGGTGCTGGACGCAGACGGTAAGGCCATCATTGAGGAAAAGGAAATCCGTATCCCTATGTTCAAGGTGGTATCCGTCTTTGACGTGTCGCAGACTGCGGGAAAGCCCTTGCCCCAGCTTGCCGCCGATCTGAGCGGCAATGTGCAGCAGTATGAGGTTTTCATGGAGGCACTGCGCCGTGCTTCTCCCGTTCCGATGGAGATAAAGCCCGTTGCGCGGGATACGGACGGCTTTTTCAGCATTAAGGCGCAGAGCATCACCATCCGCGCCGGTATGAGTGAGGTGCAGACGGTATGCGCCGCCGTCCATGAGATTGCCCACGCCAAGCTCCACGACTATGAACACATGACGGAGCTTGCGGACGATGGTGAGACGATCCTTGTCCCCGGTGAAAAGAGCCGCAACACCGAGGAGGTCGAGGCCGAAAGCATCTCCTATGCGGTCTGCCAGTATTACGGCATTGAAACGGGCGAAAACAGCTTCGGCTATATCGCCACATGGTCAAAGGGCAAGGAGTTGAAAGAGCTTCGCGCCAGTCTGGAAACCATCAACAAGACTGCCTCCGAGCTGATTACGGACATTGACCGGCACTTTGCGGAGATCTTCAAGGAGCGCGGCATCAATCGTGAAGAAGTGAGCGCCACACAAACAGACGAAGCGCTTTATCTTGTGGATGGCTCGGTATATCTCCATGTGCAGCATACAGACGGCGGTTGGGACTATTCGCTCTACGACAAGGAAAGCAAAAAGCTGCTGGATGGCGGTGTTATTGACAGCAGCGCCATTGAAGATTCGCCGGTTGCATCTATTGCCGGGGCTGTCCGAACGGAGGTATTTGCCATTCAGGGCATGACACCAACCAAGGTGACATTTGCAGATATGAAAATTCTGGAGGACTTGCAGGAGGCGCAGATTACGCCGCCCTTGGACAGCGAACAGATCACCGGCGCAGTCGCTGTTCCCACCGATGCGGAAGATACCATGCTCCCGGAGCTGGAACAGGCCGTCCCGATGCCTGACCCCACGCTGACGGTGGACGATATGCGCAGCTATGGGTATCTGGATAGCGATATGCTCCCGCTTTCCAAGGATCGGGCGGTGGAGCTGCTGGAGCATGACATCACGGTTTATATGCTCTATCCCGACAACGCCGAGGAAATGGTCTTTGAAGCCGAGGACATCATCAAGCACGACGGAATGTTCGGCATCACAAGACCGGATTGGGATGCGGTCAAAGGCCATATCCCGCCCCGCGATGTGGAGCAGCGCTTTTTGAACAGTCCCACCGATGCTATGGCGATCTACCAACTGCGCCGGGATGCGCCGGTGGAGCTTCGTTTTGCCAATCTCGGCAGTCTGGCCGCACCGCCTGACCCTGCCAACTATGAAGCAGTCTATACCCGTGAGGTGTACCCGGACGATGATACCGGCAGAATCCTTGAAAACTTCTACTACATTTTCAACGATGAGCGCCCCGGCGATTTTGTGGGACACAGCCTCTCCGTCAGTGACATCGTTGCGCTGAAACAGGACGGCAAGGTATCCTATCACTACTGTGACAGCATGGGATTTCAGGAGCTGCCCGCCTTTCAGAAACCGGAGAATTACCTGAAAGCCGCCGAAATGTCGATGGAGGACGATTACGGCATGATCGACGGCATTATCAACAACGGCCCCAAACAGCCCACCGTCGCCGACCTTGAAGCACAGGTCAAGGCCGGTATGTCCATCTCCTTGATGGATTTGGCAGAGGCGGCACACCGGGAAAAGAAGAAATCTGTGCTGGAGCAGCTCAAAAGCCAACCGGCCCAAGAACGTCCACACAAAACAGCGCCCAAAAAGAGCGCGGAAAAGGAGCTTTGATATGAACATCACCTTTGAAGAACGCCAGCTTATGAGCCTCTACAACACCGGCACCCGCACGGGCTTGATCGCAGCGCTGGAGGAAATGCGCGGCTACCTCGCTGCGGATGAAACGGAGCTGCGGGAGCTGACGGACAGCGCCATCGCAAAGCTGCGCAGGATGAGCGACGCGGAATATGACGCGCTCGACCTGTTCCCCGATTTTGAAAAGGAGGATATGGATGCCGAGTAAAGTACAGCTCTATGCGCAGATGGCAGACCGCACGGCGGAGCAGATCACGGGAAGCTACCAGAAGTGGACGGCATTTCTGACCACCGCCGCAAGGCTGTATAAGTACCCCTACAATGAACAGCTCATGATTTTCGCCCAGCGCCCGGAAGCCACGGCCTGCGCGGAATACGACCTTTGGAATAAGCAGATGCGCCGCTATGTGCGGCGAGGCAGCAAGGGCATCGCCCTTGTGGATACCAGCAGCGACCAACCCAAACTCCGATATGTATTTGATGTTTCCGACACCAGCGGCGGCGAGAACTCTCGCCGCCCTTATCTTTGGGAATACCGGCAAGAGCATCGTGAGGTGGTATCTGCGGCGCTGGAACAGCGCTTCGATGTTTCCGGTGAAAACGGACTTGCCGATCAGTTGGAGCGTGTGGCGGCGCAGCTTGTAGATGAATACTGGCACGACAATCGGCGCGATATTGTCGGCATCGTTGACGGTTCCTTTTTGGAGGACTATGATGAGTTCAACATCGGAGCCGCTTTTCGGAACGCCGCCGTTGTCAGCACCACCTATACGCTGCTGTCCCGCTGCGGGATGCAGCCGGGAGATTACTTCGAGCATGAGGATTTTCTGAACGTCTTTGATTTCAACACCCCGCAGACCGTCGCCGCTCTTGGAACGGCCATCAGCCAGTCCAGCGAGCTGGTGCTGCGGCAGATCGAAATCACCATCAAGAATTACGAGCGCGAGAAACTCGCGGAAAGGAGCGAAAGCCATGAGCGAACTGACCTACACCCGCAGCGGGGACTATCTGATTCCCGATCTGAGCCTGACCGAGCAGCCGCAAGCCCCGCTGGGCAAGTACGGCAGGATGCGGAAGGATTACCTGAAGGAGCATCGTCCGGTGCTGTGGAACAGCCTGCTGCTGTCCGAGAGGCTGTATCCCCATCTGCGGGAGATCGACGAGGCAGCGAACAACCGACTGGAACAGATGATGCCGGAGCTGATGAAGTCGGCGGGCGTGACGGAATCGCTGAAAGCCAGCGACCCGATGAAGTGGGTAGGGCTGATGAACTCGCTGAAAGCGCAGGCCGAGGAAACGATCCTCACGGAACTGGTGTTCAGCTAAATATGTTCGATGCCCCTGCTGGGGCGCAGATGTCCTTCTTCCCCTCAGAGGCAGAACAAATTCAATCCATCGCAGAAGCGGAGAGTGTAACACCCTCCGCTTTTTCTATGTTCATTTCTCAGGATGATATTGACCACATTCTGCGCGCGGGCGGTAATGCGGATGCAGCGCGGATGAAAATTGCTGCGGAATTCTCCAAGCAAAAACCTTTAGAGGATCGCGCGGCATTTCTGAAAGCTCTTTACTACGGCGGCAACGGCCTGATTACGGATAACGGCAGGTTTTCCGCATGGTATGGCGACGATGGCATCCATATTGCAAAGGGTGATGCTGCACGGCATCTCCGTTCTGCACAGGTCATTAGTTGGGCAGATGCGGCGGAGCATATTGAGGAACTTCTGGACAGCAGCGCATTTGCCACCAATCTGGAGGTCACGGAAGCCCCGCGCTATGAGCGGCTGGGTATTGCTGTGGATGTCTGGAACCTTTATCACGATTTCTCGGATGAAGCAAAGTCGCTGGGGTATCTGTCCTGCTTGGGTAATATCCATAGCACCAGCTTTCCAGAGGAAACGGAGCGTCTGACGGATGATCTGCTGAATCCGGAGTTTCGGGAAAGGCTTCTGGCAGAACACAGAGTATTTCTTGACGCATACCGTGAGAACCGGGAGCTTCTGCGTTTCCATTTCCACCGTCCGCAGGCGCTTCTTACACGTATGGAAGATCTGTCATTGCCGCGCAAAGAATATCACTCCGATATGGCGGCTGTTCCGAAGACGGGCCGGTTTATCACTGAAGATGAAATTGCGGCTTCTCTTGCAAATGGAAGCGGCTTTGAGGGTGGAAAGGCCCGCATCCATGAGTTTTTCCAGACTCCGCACACGACAAAAGAGAGCGCTGATTTTCTGAAAAAGGAATACGGCATCGGAGGACGCACCCATGCTGTATCCAGAGAAAGCGGCAGCTATGAAGATCACGGCAGCAAAGGCATTGTGCTGAAAAAGAACGGTTGTGCAGACATTCAGATGAATTGGAACAAGGTCGCTTCGCGCATCTCGGAGCTGGTTCGGTTGAACCGCTACCTTACGCCGGATGAGCAGGCAGCCTATGACAAGGAAATGGCGCAGGACGCCATGCGGAACGCGGTTTATAACGACTATAACGACGTAAAGGCGGCGCACCCCGATGAAATTGTGCTGTATCAGGTTGGGGACTTCTTCGAGCTGTATGGCGAGGATGCGCGGGCAGTTGCAGATGATCTCAGCCTTGAGCTGACGCGCCGCAATTTGGAGGGAGTAGGCCGTGTTACCATGTGCGGCTTCCCTGCAAAGGATTTGGAGAAATACGTTGAAAAGCTGCGGGAAAAGAATGATGTAACAATTTCGCGCATTGGCGATTCCAGCCATGAACACACGGCATATACGCTTCCGTCCATCGACCACGAGGCAGAACAGGCCATCAATGCCTATGAAGCGGAGTTCGGCGCGGATGGGACGCGGGTGTTCCGCGACCCCGCCGCCGAGCTGCCACCACAGCCTACCGTGCGAGAGCTGTTTGACGGGTACAAGCTGACCGTCGGCAACTCGCTTTCCAAAGATACGGCTTTTGTCAATGCCTGCCGCAATTCAGACCGCCAGAACGCTTATCTGGAGGGCGCGGACGCTATCCGTCGTATTGTCATGGCATCTGATGATCTCCAGCTTGTCCGCCTGTACTTTGATATGCCCGCGTTCCATAACCGGCTGCATCAGGAGCTTTTGGAGGAACTGTATCCCACGCTGGCAGCGACGGTCGCACCCTCTCCCTATCAGATCACACAGGAGGACATTGACAACGCGCTTCTGGATTGGCACGACAACCTAAAGGGCAAGCAGGAAGTCGCACTATATATGCAGGCGCATGGGCGAGAACGCAGCACCGCCGCATGGCTGGCTGCAAAATATGGCTGGGAAGATAGCAAAACCCCCATGTATATCCATGTAGGAAACGCCGAGCCGGTGACGCTCACATGGGCGCAGGTACAGCGGCGGTTGGCACAGCTCATCCGCGAGAATAAATTTTATGATGAGAATGAGCGACTGCGGTTATTTTCACCTGACCGATACTCCATTCGTCTGCATCCCGGCGAGGGCGGAATTACCGGCATTTGGGATGAGGTGTTGGAACGGTTCTGCGGAGATGGGGAACAAACGCTCCGCTTTGCAGAACAGAATAACGCCATTGCTTACTTGGATGGCATCAAACGGGATATGGGAATTGAGCTATCCCCTCCGGCGTTTACAACACCGCTTGGCTATACTTATCATATTCTGATATTAGAAAAGCATAACGTCTTTGAAAAGGAGGCCGTCAAATGTCTATTCTGAAAATTATCCTTGTGCCGCTATCGCTTATCCTGTCCCTGTTCGTCTGGCTGTGCGCGGGGCTGCTGTCTTGCTCCGGCTTCGTGTTCAAGCTGGCAAGCGGCCTGCTCTCCCTGTTGGCCATCGCCGTGATGATTACCTACTCTGTAAAAAACGGCATTATCCTCCTTGTGCTGGCGTTCCTGATCAGCCCGATGGGACTTCCGCTGCTGGCGGTGCAGGGGCTGGGCAAACTGCAAGGCGCAAACGCCGCCATGAAAAACTTCATTCATAGTTAAAGCGCAAGCCGGGGCGAACGCCTCGGCTTGCTTTTTCATAAATACTGTTTTTGATTTTACTCAAAGAGATTGTAAAAACCACCTCTCTGTGCTATAATGTCTACGAACGTTAGAGAGGTGAGCATTATGAAGCACTATGAGAAGCTACTGGAATTAGGCTGTTTCAGCAAAAACGATCTGGAGCAGATTACCGGCAGCGAAGCTGCGGCCAAATGGCTTTGCCGGGAGTATCAAAAGAAAGGCTACATTGAGCGCGTAAAGCGGGATTTGTATGTTGCTATCAGCCTGGAAACTCAACAGCCCATTGCCAACCGCTATGTGATCGCCTCTCACATCAGTAACGATGCCGCCGTGTCGTATCACAGCGCGTTCGAGTTTTATGGTTACAGCAATCAGGTCTTTTACGAAACGCAAGTGACCAGCGAGAGCCGGTTCCGGGATTTTGAATACGACGGCGTGACATACCGGCGGATTGCCCCGCGCATTACTGGCGGTATCACCGAGATAAACGGCACCCGTGTCACAACGCTGGAGCGGACGGTGATTGATTCTATCAATCTGTTTGAGAAAATCGGTGGGCTGGAAGAACTTTTGCGTTGCCTTGCGCTGATCCCCGCGCTGGATGAAGCAGCGCTTTCGGCCTGCCTCGCGGAGTATGAAAGCGGCTTTCTCTATCAAAAAACGGGCTATATTCTGTCCGCCTTTGCAGCCAGCCTCGGCCTCTCTGATAGTTTTTTCGCCATGTGCAAATCGCACCTCCCGAAAGGAAAATCCTATTTATCAAGCGAGAGCCACGGCTTCATCTGGCACGAGGACTGGAAGCTGTATGCGCCGAATAATCTGATGCACATGATAGATAAAGGGGTAACAGACTATGATGCAATTTGACAGAATGACCTTGGGCAAGAAAGCCCGTGAATTGGGCTTCGTCCGTGATACCTTTGAAAAGGTTTGCCGTCTGGCCGATGTGCTGGATTTTATTCAAAAGGATGAGCTGCTTTCCAACGCGCTGGCGCTGAAAGGCGGAACGGCCATTAACCTGACTATCTTCAATTTACCCCGGCTGTCTGTTGACATCGACATGGACTTTTCTGAGAATGTTCCCCGTGAAGAAATGCTTGCAATACGGAAGCAGATCACGGAGCGGATCAGTAAATACATGACCGCCGCAGGGTATCATCTGAGCCAGAAATCCAAAACATATCACGCTCTGGACTCCTTTGTTTATGAGTATCAAAATACTGGCGGGATGAAAGACAACCTCAAAATCGAGATCAATTATATGCTTCGCTGCCATGTGTTAGCGCCGGTGCGCAGGACGGTCAATCTGCCTTGGCTGGAACAGGAGCTTACTGTTTTGAGCGTCGATCCGCTGGAAATCTACGGTTCAAAGATCGTTGCACTTCTCAACCGCGCAGCTCCCCGCGACCTCTATGACATACATACAATGATGGAGTATGGATTGTTTGACGAATCGCAGGAGCCCATGCTGAAAAAGTGCGTCATGTTTTATAGCGCCATTGGCTCCGACAACGTTCCAGACCGATTCCATTTTGAGCAGATCGCCTCGGTGTCCCAGCAGCGTGTCAAAACCGACCTTATCCCGGTGCTGCGTCGTGGCACTTGGTTCGATGCGCAGCAGGCGCATGAACAGGTCATCGCCTATCTGGAAAAACTGCTGACGCCGGACGAACGGGAGCTTTCCTTCTGGACTTCGTTCGGCCAGCAGGAATATCACCCGGAGCTGCTTTTCCAAGACGCAGATATTCTCACTCGTATCGGGCAGCATCCGATGGCACTCTGGAAATGCAGCGATAGGCAGAATAAGCCCGCAGCAGAAACGGACTGAGGCCAGTATGAAGAAGCACGGACATTACTGTAAAATCTGCGGCGAGTATAAGGCAAACGAAAAATTCTCTGGCAAAGGTCATGCTGCCCACATCTGCAAAACCTGTTCTACTCTGCCACCGGAAAAGAAAGCTGAGATGCTGGCAATCAACCGGCTGCTGAATCTTCCGTGGCAGCTTTCCAAAGAACAAAAAGATTGGTTAAGGCGCAGGACGCATGATCGCCGCACCGAGGTCAAAGCACTTGCCCAGCAGCAATACGAAGTACGTTTTGGATACACGCACACTTGTGATGAGCTGGATGATGCAGAAGAAATAGAATAGTGTAAAGCGGTCTGCTACGGCAGGCCGTTTTACTTTTCAAGGAGGTGTCCAACATGGCAACCACGCGCCTGATGCCTCTGCACACCGGCAAAGGCCGCACGGTGGGACAGGCCATCAGCGCTATCATCGACTACACCGAAAATCCGCAAAAGACAGACGGCGGCAGGCTGATAACAAGCTGGCAGTGCGACAGCAGGATCGCCGATGCCGAGTTCCTTTTCGCCAAAAATCAATACACCCAAAAGACCGGCAGAGTGCGCGGCGAGGATGATGTGATCGCCTACCATCTGCGGCAATCCTTTGTTCCCGGAGAAATCACAGCGGAGGAAGCGAACCGTTTGGGCTGTGAGCTGGCCAAGCGCTTCACCAAAGGCAATCACGCCTACATTGTCTGCACCCATATCGACAAAGCTCACATTCACAATCATGTGATCTGGAACTCCACTGCACTCAGCCAGACCCGGAAATTCCGAAACTTTTGGGGCAGCAGCCGCGCCGTGCGGCGGCTCAACGATACCATCTGCATCGAGAACGGCTACTCCATCGTGGAGAATCCTAAGCGCCACGGCAAGAGCTACAACAAGTGGCTGGGCGACAAAAAGAAGCCCTCCCACCGGGAGCGAATCTGCGCGGCCATTGACGATGCGCTGACACAAAAGCCCGATAGCTTTGAAACGCTGCTGGAGCTGCTGCGGCAGGCCGGGTATGAGGTCAAGGGCAAAAAAGTCCCATCCCTGCTGGGCGGCGAACAGAAAAAGTCCATTCGCATGGATACCCTCGGCGACGGTTATACTCCCGCAGATCTCCGCGCGGTGATTGCAGGTGAAAAGGCGCATACGCCACGAAAGAACGCCGCCACACCGGTCAAACCGGAAAAGCGCAGCGGGAATCTGCTGGTAGACATTCAGGCCAAATTACGCGCTGGCAAGGGTGCCGGTTATGCGCGTTGGGCGACGTTGTTCAACCTGAAACAGATGGCACAGACGGTGGCCTATCTGCAAGACCATGAGCTTTTAGATTACGCCGTTCTCTCGGAGAAAGCGGCGGAAGCGTCCGCTCACTTCAATGAGCTTTCCGCAAGGATCAAGGCTGCGGAAACACGCATGGCCGAGATTGCGGTGCTGCGGGAGCATATTGTCAATTACGCCAAGAGCCGCGATACCTACGTTGCCTATCGCAAGGCCGGATACTCCAAGAAATTTCTTGCAGAGCATGAAAGCGAGATCACGATCCACAAGGCCGCAAAGAACTATTTTGATGGACTGGGCTTCAAGAAGCTGCCCACCATCAAGGCGCTGAATACCGAGTACGCCGAGCTGCTGGCGGAGAAGAAATCCGTCTACACCGACTACCGCAAGGCCCGCGAGGAAATGAAAGAGCTGCTGACGGCCAAGGCCAATATCGACCGTATTCTGGAGCTGGATAAGGAGCAGGAGGAAGCGAATGAACGACGGGAAAAAGAGGCGGAGCAGCGCTGAGCTGCCTGCCCATAAGCGATTTGAAAAATCGCGCAGCCGATGGATTTATCCATCGTTCCAGAACACAGTTTTTGTGTTCTGAGGGGATTGGGGCAACGCCCCAACAAGCATGAAACAGGCGGGCTCCGTGTAAACGGAATCCGCCTGTTTTCGCAAAGTGGGTACCGCTTTGCATTGCTTGCCGCTTTCTTGCTCCCGTTCGCAGCCCCGTATTTCCCCCTCTACCCATACTACAATCCGAACAGGGCGTTTTGGCCAGATTTTCGGAGAAATGTTTTGTTCGCGGTGAAAAAAGCCGGATTTTTTTAACCCGTTCCCGAAAAAGATACAGGGGATTCACACAAAAGCCTTGAATTGCGGAGGGGTCTATGGTAGACTTATTGTATCTAACCATACCCGTTTGCCGGGGCACTGAATTGTCCGGGCTTCGGGGTGTGGCGAGGCGGCGGAGCGTCCGGCAGGAAGGGCTCGGACAGTGCCGCGCAAGACCGCTTTTTCGAGGCGTCTGAACGGAAGCGCAAAAGCGCGAAGCCCTTGAAACATCTGAAAAAAAGGGGTTGACAGCATGAGATTTTCCCCCATAATTAGACAGACAGACAGACAGACAGACAGACAGACAGAGTAAGTCTGTCCTTTTCTGCTGCCCTCATATATTGTCAACAGGCGCGGCCTGCCCGAAGTGTTTTCGGACAGGGCGCGCCTTTTCGCGCTCTGACGGCAGGGGGTGACACGGGATGAAGAAGCTATTTTCCTTCCTTCGCCCCCGCACACAGGCGCGGGACCGGGAGAGCGACGGCGACGGAAAGCCGTCCATGCCTCGGGCGGCGGCCAACAGAGCGCCGCCCGGCGTCCACGGCGAGAAGGGCACGGCCTTCGCCGTGGCTCCGCTTTAGGAGGTGGGGCAGATCCGAAAGAACACATACCTTTTACCCGGCAGCCGCATACCGGGGACAAAAACGCGGCGCACAACAAATTCTTTCTATGAAGGAGGAAGAAAAAACATGAGAAAACGAATGACCAGTCTGCTTCTGACGCTGGTGATGCTGCTCTCCCTCGTGCCCATCACCGGCGTGACGGCCAGCGCGGCGGAGCCGGAGTGGACGACCGTTAACACCTATGAGGAATGGAAGGCAGCGATGCAGCAACCCGGCGATAAATACATCAGGCTGGGCGCTGACATCGACACCTCCACGATGAACAGCGGCTTTGGATTGGGACCGGCTGACTTTGTCAGTGCGATTGGCAGAAGCCATCTTGACCTGAACGGCAAAAAACTGACCCTCAAGAAATCGATAATCGATTCAGGTGGCAAAATCCAATTTATCCGAGTTACTGCGGGCGAACTGATCATTGAGGACTCCCAGAGCGGCGGCGAGATCTTCGGTGTGAACAACGTGACGAGGCGCTATATGCGTTTGATCGATGTCGGGGCTGATGCCAAGCTGACGCTGAACAGCGGCAAGCTGCACTTGGAATTCAATGCCGATGCCGATGCGAACAACGCAACAATCGAGTCCATGGGAACGGTGGAGATCAACGGCGGCACCGTTGCCACTTCGTGCCCTGGCGGCTGGGATGAACGAGTACCGTATGTTTATAATCAGGACTGTGCACTGCATTCGTCCGGCGAGGCCGTGATCAAGGACGGCACTTTTGATGGGCGCGTTGTGCTCAAAGCCGTTGCCAAGGCTTCCGGCGTTGCGGACAATGTGATCTCCGGCGGCGACTTCAAGAAGTCGATCTATATCCAGAAGGATAAAGCCGTGACGGAGGATGTGCCCCTGAACGTATCTATTCAGGGCGGCACCTACCACTATACACCGGGGTATCGCATGGTCGATGGAGTTAAAGAAAGTGACCCGCTTAACAATTTTCAGTTTGCTACTTACGGGTTTTCAAAAAGGAACAGCGACTATACCTATTACCCCTTAGCGGATGGAACTTGGCAAGATTTCACTGCCGAGTACGATATGAACGCATTTGCCTCCATATTCCCCAAGAACGCAATCATCTCCGCAACGGGACAGGAATATGAATTAATTGATCGTAGGTTCCCAGCGATACCCGTCAAATGCGAGGATGCTGTTTATACCGGCTCCAGCACTGCCTTAGACCTTGCTCGTCTGGTAAACAGCCACTATAAGACCGTCACGGTCACAACACTGCCCTCGGACGCGCTGAAGGACATGAAGCTGACCTTGGGCGATGGCGCGCCGCTTCCCGCCCAAGGCACCTCCACCGTTTCCGGTGATGTGACGCTTGGCAGCGACGGCACCCTGACAAAGACGGTCTATATCACCGCCCTCGGCAACAAGCAGCTGAAGGAAATGTATTACAGCAACCCCAGCAAGATCGACTTCGGCTACAGGCTGAATATCTTCAAGGACGGCGTGCGCGTGACTGACTACACAGGGGATAGCCTGACCTATGCCGCCTTGGGTGACGAAATTTCTGTCAGCGTGCAGCTGCGTGACTTCGAGTTTGAGAAAGGCGTATATACCTTCCGCCTTGCCCTCTGGCCCTATCTCCGCGGCTCGGAGGCACAGATCGGTGAGAACCTCGTTGGCCTTTGGAAGCTGACGGCGAAGGAAGCTCCCCCCGCTCCCGTGGCGCACAGCATCAGGATTGGAAACACCCACGGCACGGCAACCCCCACCACGGCAATGGCCGGGGATACCGTCACCGTGAAGGCAAAGGATCGCACCGCCCAAAACATGATGTTTACCCAGTGGTATACGGAAACCGCCGGCGTGACCTTCGAAAATGTGAACGACCGTGAAACGACCTTTGTTATGCCGGACTGCGATGTAGTCGTGAACCCCGGCTACCATGAGGTTTCGTTCACCAATCAGCCTACCGGCAGCTGGCTTTCTTCGGTTGATGACAGCAAGGTTTACTTTGCATTCAGCCAGCCCATCACAAGCTGGAAGCTGGTGAATGAAGATGATACAACGCTTGCCAGCGGCGACGCTGAAAGTGCGAATGCTCTTGTCGCGGCAACTCTGGGTCCAAAGCCTGATAAAACAGAGATGACCTGCCGGGTTATCGTTACCGCCAATGGTCAGAACTTTACAAGCAATGAGTTTACTTTGAAATGGTATAACGTCCCGGGCGCACCGGATGTAACGGTATATCCCGCAGGCGGCAAGTTCGCTGAGACGCTTGAGGTAAACCTGGAAACGCCGAATACCTATTGGCAGATTCTCTATACCACGGACGGTTCTGACCCGTATGACAAGAGTGGAACGACCTGGACAAAGAATCCAGCCGCCACAGTATCAAACGATAGTACACAAGTACCGATTAACAAGGACACCACCATCAAGGCTTGCCTTTATAACTCTGAGGGTTACAGCAATATGGAGAAATTTGGCGACATCGCAACCTGTGACTTCACTAAGGTTGAACTCACGCCGCCTGTTGCTGACCCTCCTTCCGGCACCAGCTTCTATGATAGCCTGAACGTATCCCTGTCCACTGATATTGTCAATGCAAAGATCATGTTGTCTTATAATGATGGTGATGTGGATGATCTCAGCGATCCCAACCAGTGGAAGGAATATGAACCGGAGAAAGAGAGCATTACTCTTAGCGGTAGTTATGGTATGCACGGATTCGACGCGGTCACCGGTATCCAGATGGAGCATCCCGATGGTTATACATATTGGGTGCATAGCGATAAGCAGGAATATTTATACCCCCGCATTACCTATGCCACTATTGCCGACGCAAGCGTAGTCGGCAAGGTAAATAAAGAAATCACCTCTGTCGACGTAAGCATTACGCTGAGTGGTGACGTATTCGCGGAAGATCTTACGGCAGGCGTGGATGTTTCCAGCTGGTTTACCAATCTGCCCACAGGTCTGACCGCCAAGGTCAAGGATCGAACCAACTATACAAAGACCTTGGTCATCACCATCAGCGGCACGCCTACAGCGACCTCCGCCGCGGCCATGAGCGTTAAAATGCCGAAGAGCGCGCTGCGTTATACCGGCACTGGCACTGCCGTTGAACTGACTGTCCGTCCCAACTCCAAGGCGGTCTACAACATCGTTGAGGATGGCACCCATACGCATAGCTACGGCGATTGGACGATGCTGGACGACAGCCAGCATTCCAGAAGCTGCACATGCGGTGATGTGCAGTTTGAAGCCCACGACTTCTCCGCATGGATGAAGGTTGATGATACCACCCATAGCCGTACCTGCAACAAGTGCAAGAAGTCCGGCGAAACCGCAAACTACACCGAAACCGCCAACCACAACTGGCAGTGGGTGGTAGACACTGCGGCAACCCCCAATGCGGCGGGCAAGCAGCATGAGGAGTGCGTTGACTGCCACGCGAAGCGCAGCGAGAACACCGAGATCCCCATGCTGACCAGCATTAAGGTGGAGCACCTGACCGTTGCCAAGCCCGTCAAGGACGTTGCCGCGGCTATGGCAACCACCACCGACAGTTCCTACACTGTGGCAAATACCGAGTGGATGGCTGCGGACGGTACGCCCCTTGCCATCGGCGGCAAGTTCCAGCCCGGTACGGTCTACACCGTGAAGATCACGCTGGAGACCGCTGGCGCAGGCGTATTCTCCGTTAAGTCCACCTATAACCCCATCGAGGGCAAGACGGCCACGGTCAGCCCCGTCCTGACCGGCGATAACCACGCGGACAGCGTGATCCTGACCTACACCTTCGATGCCACCGAGGGCACCTATGTTCCCACCAAGCCCGCCATCACCACCGTTGCCCTGCCAGACGGCAAGGTGGGCGATGCGTACAACCAGACCTTGGCTGCCACCGGCACCAACCCCATCACCTGGGGCATCGAGGCCGGCACTCTGCCTGACGGCCTGACGCTGGTGGGCGACACCATCAAGGGTACGCCCTCCAAGGCCGGCGATTTCAAGTTCACCGTCAAGGCCACCAACAGCGGCGGCTCTGACACGAAGGAGCTTACCATCAAGATTGCCAACGCGGAGGCTGCCAAGTATCACAATGTTACCCTGAGCGGCGCGGGCACCGGCGCTACCGGCGCTGGCAGCCATGCGGCGGGAACCACGGTCAACATCTACGCCGGAACCAAGTCCGGCTACACCTTCAACGGCTGGACCTCCGACGATGTGACCGTCCTCAGCGCCAGCAGCAAGAACGCCAGCTTCGTCATGCCGGATAAGGATGTGACGGTCAAGGCCAACTGGGTCTACAACGGCGGCGGCAGCAGCGGCGGTTACACCTACTACACCATCAAGGCCACCGCAGGCGTGAACGGCTCCATCTCTCCCACCGGCAATGTCAGCGTCCGCGAGGGCCGGGATCAGACCTTCACCATCACCCCGAATAAGGGCTACGCCGTCGCCAAGGTGCTGATCGACAGCAAGAACGTGGGCGCGGTGAAGTCCTACACCTTCGAGAATGTGAAGAAGAACCACACCATCGAGGTCGTCTTTATGAAGGCCAGCGGCAATCCTCAGACCGGCGTGTTCGTGGATGTGCCGGAGGGCAGCTACTATGAGGAAGCTGTCAACTGGGCCGTGGAAAAGGGCATCACCACCGGCACCGATGCGACCCACTTCTCCCCCGATGGCATCTGCACCCGCGCGCAGGCCGTCACCTTCCTGTGGCGCGCAGCAGGCAGCCCCGCAGCCAAGTCCGCAGTCATGCCCTTTACCGATGTGAAGGCTGGCAGCTACTACTATGACGCGGTGCTGTGGGCCGTGGAGAACGGCATCACCATGGGCACCAGCGACACCATGTTCAGCCCCGACGCCACCTGCTCCCGCGCGCAGATCGTGACCTTCCTGTGGCGCTCCCAGAAGTCCCCGGCAGCGGGCACGGCCAATCCCTTCACCGATGTGAAGGCAAGCGCCTACTACGCTGACGCGGTGCTGTGGGCTGTCAAGGAGGACGTCACCAAGGGCACCACCAACACCACGTTCAGCCCTGACGCCAACTGCACCCGCGCACAGATCGTCACCTTCATCTGGCGCGCCCTTGCGGAGTAAGCGCGTATGACGGAAAAGGAATGGCAGCAGATAAAGAGGCTTGACATCTCATTTGTGGTCATTGGCGGCGTTGGAACGCTGCTGATCACCGCCATGATAGTTGCTCTTTCGTACTTGGGCTGGTTTGATCAGTTCACCGACAGCGGGCTTTTATCCTCTCTGGATGAGTGGCTGGTGACGGTGCTGATCGGAGGCATTCTGCTCGTGCCATTCCTCATAGTAACGGTCATCGGTATTCTGTTGGTGCGGAGCGATCTGCGCATCGAGCGCGAGCGTGAGCGCCGCAAGAAGCCGCCAGACGAGTTCCCCAGTCTATACGAATGGCTGAATAGCAAGGCCGCTGGCAAAGACCCATAAGCGAACATTGGACAGCGCAGCGGACGGGCATCTCGCCCCGAAGCTGCGCTGTTCCTTTTTCGCTATAAGAAACATTTAGTCCGAACACACAACACTTTGAGCCATGCCGCTGCTCCAGTGCGGCAGGAGAACGCATTATGAAAAGAATCAGAAGGATCATCCGACCCATGCTTTGCATGGTGGTTTTGCTCTTTGCCATGACCACGGGCGTCATGGGCTGCTATCAGAAAGACCCCGATCCCATTGAAGTTCCCTCCGGCACCTCCGAAGTGGAGGCGACCCCCATTCCCACCGTCAACCGGCAGGCGGAGCTTGCCGACGCCAAAAGCAGGAACCCCGACGCCGTGGCGTGGCTGTATATCCCCGGCGCGGAGGTGGACGACCCCGTGATGCAGGCGGAGGACAACGGCTTTTACCTCAACCGGGACGAGCTGCGGGAGTACAGCACATGGGGCTGCTACTACGCCGACTGCCGGAACCATCTCAGCGGGCGGGACGCGCTGGATACCAACACCGTCATCTACGGCCACTCTGCCAACGACTGCGACCCGGACGGTGTGCGGTTTACCAAGCTGCACCGCTATATGGACGCAGACTTCGTGAAGAAAAACCCCTACATCTACCTTTCCGTGGACGGGGACGACCTGATCTTCCAGATCACCGCCCTGTTTATTACGGATACCGGCTTCGACTATATTGACCCCAATCCCATGGGGAGCAAGCTCACCGAGTTCTTCCAGACCGTGGAGAAGAAAAACTGGCTGGATATTGACGGTGTGACCTTCTCCGAGGGGGATACCTTCCTGACACTCTCCACCTGCTGCCGGAAGTACGACAAGACCAACAGCGGCAATCAGCGGCTTGTGGTCATGGCAAAGCTGCTGCCGGAGGGGGCCACGGAACAGGCGTTCACCGTCAAGCTGGTGAAGAAGCCGGAAATGCCCTGAAAGAAATCAGAATACGACGATAATAGGACACCCATCCTTGCGGTACTGAAAAGCAGCGTATGGTATAGGGAAAACGGCG
>OHOP01000530.1_pt1 | contig 17083 bp, 16 predicted proteins | sample 1569821 | NCBI WGS metagenome assembly OHOP01 (sample SAMEA3879527, study PRJEB24766) | human gut metagenome | biome: human-associated habitat; feature: feces | place: USA | collected 1985/1987
ATGCAGCTTGTGCAATGGCTTCATCGCCAAGTAAGAGTTGCTTGCTCATATCTGATTGTTTTAATGTTAGTCATGGATTATTAATTAAGAAAATAATCTGCGTTTTTCACTCGCAAATATAGCCTTTTGCTTTTATTTTATTACGATTTTACTTGAAAATCTTTCTTTCGTTTAAAGCATTCCAATATTTTCTAGCATTTTTCATATGATCAGTGTAATTGGAAGCAAAGTTATGGGTACCTGAAAAGTCCTCTTTGGCACACATATAAATATAATTGTGCTTTGCATAATTCAGAACAGCATCAATGCTGATGGTTGAAGGAATACGTATCGGTCCCGGTGGTAATCCGGCATTTAGATAAGTATTGTAGGGTGACTTTACATTCAGGTGCTCATTCGTAATTCTTCTTAGAGCGAAATCTTGAAGTGCGAATTTTATGGTGGGATCGGCCTGTAAGGGCATACCCTTATTTAAACGATTTATGTAGAGACCTGCAACCATGGGCTTTTCTTCATTGTTATTTGTTTCTTCTTCTACAATAGAGGCGAGCGTCGATACTTCTTCCGGGGTCATGCCTATGCTTGTGGCCTTGGCTAGTCGTTCCTGATTCCAGAATTTCTCATGTTCTTTCTTCATACGGTCAAAGAAATCCTGTACGCTCATATTCCAATATACTTGATAAGTTTCGGGAATGAACAGGCTGGCCATTGTTTCCTTTGTATATCCCATTTTCTTTTGAAATAGCGAGTCGTTCATTATTGCTGCAATTTCAGTAGAATCAATCATAAGTTGTTTACCTACGCTGCGAGCAAGTCTATCTAAAGTACGTACATTGCTAATGGTCAGATTTATAGGTTCTTGATATCCTCTATATAAACGACTAAAGACATGGTAAACACTCTCTTCTGGACGGATGGCATAGCATCCAGTGTGGATGTTTGAATTGTAGTCACGCCATTTAGCCATCCAGAGAAAGCCTGAAAAACTTTTCGGATGTCCCTGTTTTTTTACCTTGTTATATATGGAATCCGGTGTATCGTCTTTGTCGATATAAATATAAGCTGTTTTGGAGGGATGAAACTGTGGATAGAATAAATAATAATAGAATGTTCCGGCACAAGCTGCACCAATAAGGAACAGGGCTGTCAATCCTCCTATGAGAATTCTTTTTGTCTTCTTTTTCATCGGTTTCTACAGTTTTCTTTAGTCAGGCAAAGGTAAGAAGAATCTATGAAATAAAAAAAGGAGATGCATAAGCATCTCCTTTCCTTTGAGCCGCTAGCCAGACTTGAACTGGCGACCTACGCGTTACGAATGCGTTGCTCTACCAACTGAGCTATAGCGGCAGTGACTTTTCATTTACGGGGTGCAAAATTACACCTTTCTTTGAAATTACGAAAAGAAAAAGGTTTTTTTTTGAAAAAATCTTTCTTAAAATGGTTTTCTATATTTGCTCTGTCATTTTTCCTTCTAAAATAATTGTTTTATCAATATAAAAAATACATCTTTGCAAATCTTACTGTCAACCTAAAATCTGACAATAAATATGAATTTGAAGATATATTATAAGAATCTTTCATCCCGTATTGCCTCCAAGTGGACTATATTGGCAATTGATATTTGTTTGATAATGATTTCCATGCTTTTAGCATGCATCCTTCAACTCGGGGTGTCTTCTATAATATATAAGATGTCATTGTATGTATGGATGATTTTTTTCTCTTTGTTTTGTAATCTGTGTTTCTTTTCTGTCTTTCATACATATGTTGGAGTTATTCGTTTTTCTTCGTTTGTGGATATCTATAGAGTGTTTATATCTCTTACATTAAGCTATGGAGTACTGGGGATAGGAAATTTTTGCTGGTCAGCTTTTGGTTTGGGAGAAACATTACCCAGTGGAATAATTTTTATAGCATATATTCTTAACTTCATATTCATGGCATGTCTGCGCATTTTGGTGAAAATGTTACATGAAGCCTTGTCTTTTGATATTCGGCATTGTGTGAATGTGTTTATTTATGGTTTTCGTGGAACTGGAGTGAATATAGCAAAATCTATGCGTGTAAGTAGGAATAATCATTATCGTGTGTGTGGTTTTATTTCTGATGAGCCGTGGATGATAGGCAAACACACTATGGGATGTAGGGTATATGCTAATGATAAGATGTTATTTGAACACTTAAAAAGGAAGAATGTACGTACGATTATTGCTTCACCTGATAAATTGGTGGATTTGGAACAGTCTGGTATAGTAGCACAAATGTTAGCTCAGGATATCCATGTGATGACAGTGCCTCCCTTGAGCGATTGTTTGGATGATGGAATTATAAAAGATATCCATATAGAAGATTGGCTTCGTCGTGAACCAATTCAGGTTGATATCCGTAAGATAGCGGCTTATGTTGAGGGACATCGAATATTGATAACCGGTGCTGCTGGTACTGTAGGGCAGGAAATCGTTCGCCAGTTGGCGGCGCTAAATCCATATCAGTTGATATTGGTTGATCAGGCTGAATCTCCTTTGTACGATATTCAATTGGAATTGTCTGACCAGTGGAAGAATCTCGAAGTACGGGTATTAGTAGCAGATGTTACAAATTATACTCGTATGGAGGCTATTTTCAGAGAGTGTATGCCGCAGTTAGTCTTTCATGCTGCAGCATATAAACACGTTGCCATGCTTGAAGATTATGCTTCTGAAGCTATACAGGTGAATATTTTAGGAACAAAGACTGTTGCGGATTTGTCTGTAAAATACAAAGTTAAAAAATGTATGATAATTTCTACAGATCATGCTTTCTGTCCGGTGCATGCTATGGGGTATAGTAAATGTTTGGCTGAAATGTATGTACAGGGATTATCTCGCAAAGTAGTGCAGGAAAATAGTCTTACTAAATTATTTGTAGTTCGCTTCAGTGATGTATATCCTGATGCCCCTCGCAGTTTAATGACTGTATCGGAAGCTTGTCAGTTGATATTGGAAACGGGGAATTTGGGTGAGAATGGTGAAATCTATGTGTTTGAAGATGATGCAGTAGAAGATACACTGCCCACCAGCTATGAAAAAATAAGGAAAAGCAAAGGGTATTTCATTGATTATACTATGATTTGCGAGCAAATTAATACTTTAACGGAAAATAATTGCATGCAGGATTCAGCAGTAATAATTAACAAAATGAAAAAAATAATCTCATATTTTTCTGAGTCTTGTGCGGATGCCTGAACGGCTGAATGGAGTTTTTAATTCTTTTTCCGAAATTTCGATGTAAAATAAATGGGCGTTCTGAAATAATGTGCTACCTTTGTGCCCGATTTATATTTAACTGTAGGAATTTTAAAGATTAATCAAATATCTTATGCGTAGATTTATAGCACTATTCTTTTCAATCTTCATCCTCGTAGGGGGCGTTATGGCCCAGCAAATGTCGGATGATCAGGTGGTTCAATATGTGAAAGAAGCACAGAGAACTGGCAAATCGCAAAAGCAAATGACTACTGAGCTATTGCGTAGAGGAGTAACCAAAGAACAGGTTGCTCGTATACAAAAAAAATATGCCGAGCATAGTACTGCTGCAGATGGAGTAGAAAACAAACCCTCTCAACTTCGTGAACGTACTTCTTTAATGACAGACGGGAAAGCTATTAGAGGTACTTCTTATGAAGAAGCAGAATTAGAAGAACAGAAAGAAATAATTGATTTAAAACGTGATGCGAAAGCTACTCCTGAAGCACCAGGAAGCAATATTTTTGGTCATAGTTTATTTTCTAATAGAAACCTTTCTTTTGAGCCGAGTGCAAATCTGGCTACTCCGGTAAATTACCGTTTAGGCCCGGGTGATGAAGTTATTATAGATATCTGGGGAGCTTCAGAAAATACAATTCGTCAGACGATTTCTCCCGAAGGAACTATTTTAGTCCGTGGTTTAGGTCCCGTTCATCTTAGTGGTATGACTGTAAAAGAGGCGAACTCTTTTTTGCAACGTGAGTTTTCTAAAATCTATTCTGGAATTTCAGGTACTGAGCCCAACTCTGAGATAAAATTGACATTGGGTGACATTCGTACGATACAAATTAATATTATGGGTGAGGTTTCTGTACCGGGAACTTATACCTTATCTGCATTTTCCACTGTATTTCATGCTTTATATCGTGCTGGTGGTGTAAACCGTATCGGTAGTTTACGTAGTATTAAAGTGGTACGTGATGGTAAAACCTTTGCTGATCTGGATGTTTACGACTTTATAATGAAAGGTAAAATGAAGGATGATATACGCCTTCAGGAAGGTGACGTGATCATTGTAGATCCTTATCAGTCTCTGGTTGAGATTGTGGGTAAAGTCAAAAGACCGATGTTTTATGAGATGAAACCTACAGAGACTGTTGCTACCATATTAAATTATGCAGGTGGTTTTACTGGTGATGCTTATAAAAAAGCCATTCGTCTTGTGCGTAAGAGTGGACGTGAACATCAGGTCTTTAATGTAGATGAAATGGATTACTCTGTTTTCCGTTTGGATGATGGAGATATGATTACGATAGATGCTGTACTGGATCGTTTTGAAAATCGTGTAGAAGTTCGTGGTGCTGTTTATCGTGCCGGTTTATATCAACTAGACGGTACAGTAAATACGGTGAAACAATTAATAAAGAAAGCTGAAGGATTGCGTGGAGATGCTTTCCTGAATAGAGTAATTATAGATAGAGAGCATGAAGACCTGTCTCATGAAATCATTGCTATTGATTTAGGAGGACTATTAAATGGGACAATTGCTGATATTCCTTTGCAGAAAAATGATATTCTGTATATCCCAAGTATTACTGACCTGAAAGAAGAAGAAACGGTTGCAATTTATGGTGAAGTTGCTAATCCGGGTACTTTCCTTTTTTCTAAGAATATGACTATTGAAGATTTACTTGTTCAGGCAGGTGGTTTGTTGGAAGAAGCTGCTACAACAAGGGTTGAGGTAACTCGTCGTATTAAAGATCCTAAGAGCACTTCATTCAGTAGTGTTTTAGGTAAAACATTTACTTTTGATATAAAAGATGGTTTTATTGTTGGAGGAAATGCGGAGAACTTCTATTTAGAGCCCTTTGATGCTGTTTATATTCGTAGAAGTCCTGCTTATCGTAGGCAACAGAATGTGGTTGTTGCTGGTGAAGTACTTTTCTCTGGTAGCTATTCTTTATTGAAGAAGAATGAGCGCTTGTCTGACTTGGTTAGCAAGGCTGGTGGTGTAACTCCGGATGCTTATGTAAAAGGAGCTCGTTTAATCCGTAAATTGTCCGATGAGGAAAGACGTCGTCAGAATGACGCTATCCGTATGGCTCAGAATGGTGAGGGAAAGGACTCCATATCTATACAGAAATTAAATCTGTCAGAGACCTATACTGTAGGTATTGATCTGGAGAAAGCTTTAGCCAATCCAAAGTCTGATTTTGATTTGGTTTTGCGTGAGGGAGATGTACTGTATATTCCGGAATATGTGAATACTGTGAAAATCAGTGGTTCGGTCATGTATCCTAATACCGTAGTGTATCAGAAGGGAAAGAATCTGAAATTCTATATTAATCAGGCGGGTGGTTATGGCAATATGGCAAAGAAGAAGAAGGTTTATGTGGTTTACATGAATGGTACGGTATCTCGTCTGAAGGCAAGAAATGCCAGTGCTATAGAACCGGGATGTGAAATTATCGTTCCCAGCAAGGCTGAAAAGAAGCATATGGCGATGGCTGAAATTTTGGGTATTAGTAGTACAACTGCTACAATTGCAGCAATGGTAGCAACTATGGCTAACGCTTTTAAGTAATTTGGATTATGGGTGAAGAAAAAAAACTGAATACACTTCCTCAACAACCAGAGGAACAGGAAATAGACTTGATTGAACTTGCCAAGAAAGTTTGGGCAGAGCGAAAATTGGTTTTTAAAGCGTGTGGATATGCTGCGTTAATAGGACTGGTTGTTGCATTTAGCATTCCCAGAGAATATTCCACTAGCGTAACGTTAGCACCAGAAAGCACTGGGAAAACTTCAGGAGGTAGCATGGGAGCGTTGGCTGCTATGGCTGGAATCAATATGGGCTCTTCTGTTGGAGAAGATGCTCTTTATCCGGATCTTTATCCGGATATCGTAAGTTCTACTCCGTTTCTGACTGAGTTGTTTGATGTAAAGGTCAAAGATGATAAAGAAAAGGTAGATACTACACTGTATGTTTACTTGGACGAACATCAGCGTGCTCCTTGGTGGGGTGCTATTATTTCTGCTCCTTTTAAAGTTTTGGGTTGGACCATCTCTTTATTTAAGGATGATGAAGTAGAAGGAACTGGCACACTGGATCCTTTTAGATTAACAAAAGATGAAGCAGACATTGCCGAAGCGCTAAGTAAACGTATTGCTGTCTCTGTTGATAAGAAGACAGGTGTTACTACCTTGACGGTAACAATGCAGGATCCTTTAATTTCTGCTTCATTAACCGATACAGTAATGCACCGCCTTCAGAATTATATAACTGAATATCGAACTAATAAAGCTCGTCATGATTTGGCTTTTACCGAGAAATTATATACAGAAGCAAAAGCTAATTATACGGATGCCCAAAGTAAGTATGCATCTTTTGTAGATGCCAATCAAAATATTATTTTGTTAAGTTATCGTGCTGAGCAGGAGCGTTTGCAAAATGAGATGAGTTTAGCATATAATGTATATACTCAAGTTGCCCAACAGTTACAGATGGCAAAAGCTAAAGTACAAGAAATTACTCCGGTATATACTGTTGTTCAGCCAGCGACGGTTCCTTTGCGTCCGTCTAAGCCTAGCAAGCCCATGATTCTGATAGGTTTCGTATTTTTGGCTGGTGTCGGTAGTGTTGGATGGATATTGTTTATAAAGGATTTATTAAAAGGATGGAAAAAGCAAACAACGATATGATGATGGATGAAAATTCGCGTAGCTGGTATGTATTGTACACAGCGCCAAGATTGGAACGTAAATTGATGCAACACCTTACTGTTGCCGGATATAAGACTTATTGTCCTATGCAAACAATTTATGTGAACTGGAATGGAAAGACAAAGGAAATTATTGTTCCTTTTTTCTCCGGTTGTGTTTTTGTAGAGGGAGATCTTAAGGATATGACTCCTGTTGTAGCTTCTCAAAAAGCGGCATTTTTAGTGAATGCTGATGGTAAAGAGCTTACTATAGTATCTGATAAGGCAAACCTTCCAGGAAAGTTTGCCCAATTATTGAAGTAATGATGAAGTTGATTTCAGAAGAACTGTTGGATAGTGTGTCCCATGAAGCACGAGAGAGTTCTCGTTTGCGTATGAATTATAATTTTCATGAATCATTGGACTCACCTATTCATCGCTTGCTTAACGCATTAGAGCCGGGAACGTATCTTCCTCCTCATCGTCACACTGATAAAGAGGAGACTTATGTAGTATTACGTGGAAGTCTGTTGACTTTCTTTTATGATGATTTAGGTAATGTAATAGAAAAAGTTAACCTAAATCCGTCGGCTGGAGTCTATGGGGTGGAGATTCCTTCCGGTACTTGGCATAGTATTATTGCTTTAGAGCCAGGCACTGTGATTTTTGAAATCAAAAGTGGCCCTTATAAACCACTTCCTCCCGAAGATATTGCGCCATGGGCGCCTGCACCCTCCGACTTGGAAGGTGCGGCTGTGTTTATGAAACGAATGTTGGAGGTTTAATTAGCACCTTCAAACATTCGGCTTCGTGCCAGCATGCATGCACCTACAATGCCGGCCTTATCTTTTAACTTGGATGTCGTGATAACTGAGTCTTTATTCACGAGGTTTAAGGAGTATTTTCGTACTGCTGTTTTTATAGGTTGCGTAATGTAGTCTCCGGTTAGAGATAATGTTCCTCCGATTATTACTAACTCGGGATTAAAGATATTTATAAGACCGGCAATTTGTTTACCTAATTTTTGCCCGATTTCTTCGACAATTTCAATGCATAGCACATCTTCCTTGTTTACTGCTGCTATAATCTCATCTAATGTTAATGGGTTTTCCATATTAATCCGTTCGGATAAAATAGAATTTTCTCCTTTCTTTATTCGTTCCAGTAGAGTACGGTGTAATGCTGAGCCGGAAGCTTCTGTTTCCAGACAACCTTTCTTTCCACAGTGGCAGATGATTTCATTATCAAATGTGCTGATATGCCCAAATTCTCCTGAGAATCCTGATTTTCCTTTGTAGATTTTTCCATCTATAATGATTCCGATTCCTAATCCCCAGCTGACATTTACGAAAATAATATCTTTTTCTCCTTTAACGCATCCTTGCATGTATTCTCCATAGGTCATTGCTCGTGTATCATTGTCGATTGTGACAGTATATCCTAGTCTTTCACTTAATACATCTGCAAGAGGACGTTCTTCAAAATTAAACTGGCTGAAACTATATCCGGATTCTGGGTTTACCCGACCTGATACATTGACATTGATATTAAGAATCTTTTCAGTGTCAATTGAAAGTTTCTTGATGAAATTGAGAATAAGGCTACAAAGCTCGTTCATTCCTTCCAAAGAGTTCTCAAAATTATAAGGAATGTCCATTTTGAGATCTACCATATCTCCTTTGAAATTGATTAATCCGATATTGATGGAGAATTTTTTTATATCTACTCCAATAAAGTAACCGGATTGAGGATTCAAGCCGTATAGATGCGGGTGGCGTCCTCCGCTTGTTTCCAGTTTCCCATAATCATTTATATAACCTTCATCGAACATTTCACCTATTAATTTAGTGACAGTAGGGATACTCAGATCTAACTCCTTAGAGAGATCAGGAATTGTAGAACTACCATTATATATATAATAGGTGATAATCCTTTTTTTTATAAGGGCATTTTTAGACCCCATTTCTATTTCTTTTAGGAATTGCTGATACATACTCTTTGTTAATTTCATTATTGTCAACAAAGATACTTAATAATTTTATTAACATCAACCTTTCTATGTGAAAAAGAATATTATTTCTTCTTTTTATTTAGTTGATAATTGCTGAACTCTCCTTTTTCTTATTCCTTTTTTATCTTTAGTTTGCGTTTCTTTTCTTTTACCTCGCTATTATTAATTAATAATATGGCTATATATAATTAAATGTATCGAATAATAAGAATTTAATAATAAAATAATTTGTTATTTAATGCTATTGGATTGTCCTGGAGAGAAAAGGGGATAAAGATGAAGTTAACTGATATGTCTGATAAATTAAATAGTTTAAGCACTGAAATTAAGAGGATACTATCTGTATCCGGATATGAGGATTACAGCGATTTAAGCTGTGTTGATTATGATAGGTATACCATAATGATGTGATGTTGCAGGGCCTTGAGGTACGTGTTAGATAGCATGAGGAAGGAACGAGAATGGGGCGAGCCATAGAAGAGATGAAATACATGCAGACTAATACATATTGTCTGCATATATCAAGGGATGAATTGGAAGCATTATATTTTAAGGCCAGTTGTGTAAGCGTGACCATTGAGCAGCTGTTAAAGGATATCATTGCTGATTTGGTAGGAGGTACCTTTACGCATGGCTCAGATGAACGTATGTATGCAGACCAGTGGTTTAGGCGTTGCTACATGTTTCCGGATAAGACTTTTATTCGCTATCTGATTATACGTGACAAGGTTGACGAATTATTAGAGGACTATGAGAAATTAAAAGAATACCAAAATGATTATGTACAGATGCAGAAATCACCAGATGTGTATGAGCCGGATGAGGTAATGGCCACGCAAAAAGAAATTGAAACGCTCAGTGCGTATATCAAGGAAATATATGAATCTTACTTAAAGAGTTTAGATGATGAACCACCAGAGGGCTCATTGGAGGAGGTAATAAGTAAGGTGCAAGTCTGGAATGATAAAAGGCTAAAATTATTAAAGGGTGAATATGAAATATGATATCTTATTAGGATTCAAGCGATATTTGCAGGATAACTTGAATCCTAATACCGCAAAAACTTATTATAGTGCAGTAAAAAAGGTGTTTAATAATTGTAACATTTCGTCCATGGGAGATGTACCGGAAAGTTACATACTGGACCAGCTTAAACACTTCCGGACTAAAAATGAGGTAAGTGCCGCCAAAAATGGATTAAAGCATTTAGCCAAATACGATTCTTCTTTGAAACTTCCAGATGACGCAGCATTTAAAACTATTCAGAAGCGAAATTACGTAAAAAGTAAGGGAAAAATAGTTAACTTTGATACCATGATGAAAAAGACCAACGCTTGCAGGGACCCAAGGATGAAGTATGCATATAGGTTGGCGGCAGTCAGTGGACTAAGGGTATCGGAGTTGGCGGCATTGGACCCTGGAGACATTATATTTCAATCCGATGGCCGCTTGAAAATTCATGTAAGGCATGGAAAAGGAGGAGTAGAAGGATGGGTTACATGCTTAAAAGATGATTATCTGTATGAGCACTTAAAACACCACATCGAAACATTACAGCCAAATGAAAGATTATTCTACGATGAATCCTATATGCGTAAATATGCCTGGGAGCATGGGATGGAGATGCACGATTTTAGGCGGGCCTTTGCTGTCCTACAAAAGCGGGAACTGTTACAGGATGGATGTAATGCAAAAGATGCTGATAAGATTGTACAGGAGCAGCTGCGCCATTCCAGATTTTCTAACACAAAACGTTATTTGTATGGGCGTAAGATTATGGCCAAGAAAAAAGGGCCTAAAGAGAAAACTCAAATAGAGGATGTAGAACCAATAACTGATATAAATTTAGAGGACTACAGTATACAGGAGTTTTATGATTTGGCCAGTGGGTTAGATTCCAGGGACCTTACCGACCAAGAAAAAAAGTCATTGTATAATTATATGGGGAGTGAGTACCGTGATATAAACAAGGTACTAAACAATAAGGATTTTAATGTACCCGATTATATATTACAGGACATTGATACAATAACTGAATGCCTGGAAAGAAAGGAGATACCCAGAGAGGAGATTGTATATAGAGGGATGGATAATCTGGGGGTATTGTTTGGGGATGACGGAAAAAAGCTGTCAAGCGAGGAACTGAATCAAAAATACAGCGGTACACTATTTATAAGTGATGGATTTTCTTCCACGTCAATGGATAAACAGATAGCAACTGCATATGCGGGTTTTGAAGAAGGGATTTTGATGCGAATTAAAATACCCGAAAAAATGCAGGGGATGTACCTGGGGGCAGTGAATCGTTATCGGGAGATGGAGTTGCTGTTACAGAGGAGCAGTATATTTAAACTTGATGCGATTGAGAAAAAGGGTGATATAACCTATGTGGATGCTTCACTTATATACCAAGTTAAGAAGAAAGGAAAAATGTATGGAAAAAGGCATAAATAATCAAGATTTAAACCAGGAGAGGTTTAAGCTAAAATCAGGAGATATGCGCCCAATATCACTAGATGAATTTGAAAAATTAGTGCGGAAGGATGAGTCTGCAGATGGTGATGATATAGATGGTGATGAATAGGGAAAATATACATATTGCATAAAAAGGTATCTGCAGATAAGAGTGGAGCCGCTCCAGGCCGGGGCCGATGTATGACTGCTGCAGCTTAAAAAGCGGTCAATTCTTTGTGCATTCTGCTATATTGGCAATATTAACATTTAGCAGTTGCTAAGAAAGGAAATTTATGAATGATAAGCAGCGATTAATGATAGAGGGAATGGACAGGTTACTTAGAAGATTTAATAAGCATCCAAACGATAAAGAGTTTACTGTTGAGGAAATTATAAATATTTCAAATGAGGTGTATGAGGAGATATTAAAGGAAAACTGACATTTTGGTAAAAATAAAAGGTACCAGGATGAAATTTCACTGATACCATTTTACTATGAAATAAAAGGTAATTTTTATTACCAAATCGTTACACTTAACATATCATTTTTGGTATTAAATGTCAATATTAAACCACCATATAGCAAGTGAGGTTTATAAAAAATAGTTTGCTAAATCCTTATAAAATCAAGATTCTTGAGACAATTCTACATATCAAAAATTTTCCAATATCAAAAAATTCAAAATACATAGGTTGCATGTAATATTTTAAAATTCTATCGTATTATATAGGCGGTCTTTGTCGGATTGTGTTATCCCAATATACTTCATTGTCTGCCGGACTGTAGTATGCCCATATACTTCCATGATTAATGCAATATTTTTGGTTTCTTTGTAGGCATAGTAGCCCCAGGTTTTGCGTAAAGAGTGAGTGTTGAAATTATCAATATGTAGGGCCAGGGCTGTATCTTGAAAAACACGATGTATTTGTGTAGTAGTGACCGGCTTATTGGGGGTTTGCCCAGGGAATAGAAAGTCATCATATTCTAAGCCCATCTCTTTTATATACATGCGAAGAGTCTCTTTAAGAGGGTCGTTTATTGCTATACGCTGCTTATGACCTGTCTTATCTTCTTTCAGGTTTATATACCTTCTGAAATTACCACTTAAATGCATGATATCAGACACTTTTAATGGTAGGACATCACTGATACGCAATGAAGTATTTAATTGTGTTTTTGCAATAACAAAATTACGTAGGCGTGCTTTTCTACGAGATGAACTATTCTCCTTTAAATATCCCAAAATAGCATGTAATTGTTTTTTATTTCTTATCGGCTCTGTAGTAATATTCATCCTCAAAAACTCCCATCGTAAGATGTAATATATTCATCACTATTTGACGAATATATTACATCTAAAACACCTAGTTTTAAACACTTGAATTATATTACCAAAGAAACCTTTGAATTACAAGGTTTTATAAGTTTTTTAAACATTATTAGATGTAATAAAAATTACCTTATATTACATGAACTGAAAAAATGGGGTGACAGAATGCTTACAGGGATGGAGGTACAAAGAGAATCAGGGCAGAGCAAAGGTGAGAATAGTGAGGTTGTAAGGCTCAAAAAGAAAATCAATGCACTGATAGAACTTTTAGAAAAAACACAGAGAGAAAAGCAATACCTCAATACTTTTGTTGATAGCTATATACAGAATAATGCGCCGGTGGAATTTAGGATTAAGGAAGTGATACATGTACTGAATATACTTACCAAGGAAGCCAAGTGGCTTGACTCTGCCTACCAGACATCGAGCAGCAGAAACTATTACCGTATTAAGACAGATGATTTTGAGGATATTTTAGATAAAGCATTGATAAATATTCCTAGAAAAAAAATGATAAAAGTCATGGCAAATATAGGGATATTGAAATGTGATGATGGACATTATACGTACTCAGCTACGATACAGAGAAAGATGTACAGAGTGTATATGCTCAAAAAATCAGCAGTAAATACCTTGATAGGAGAACAAGAACAGGATGAATAAGGGGGATATATGTGTACAGGAATTTGTGCGGGTGGCTGATTTCCTCCTCAAGTCTGGAAAGGTAAGGATACATAGGGGGTATATCCTGGCTCCCAGGAATGTAATTGATAGGCTGCTGGCTAAGAATCAATATGAAACGATTGAAACTAAGCTCCAATACTGGAAGAAGCTGCACTGGATAGATGCAGATACAGACCGATTCACAAAACAGGTATCAATAGAAGGTCATCGGCTTCGGATGGTGAAAATTGATATCCAGGTATTCCAGACATTGGGCGTATTATTTGCAGATATTTTGGTGGAGAAGTAGTAGGAATCTATATTGTCAGATTTCCCCGGCTAGGAAGCCATATATAATAAGAAGTTTCTAGGAAATCTACACCGTCACGATAATAGGCTACAAATATGTAATATTTGTAGCTGTAGTGGTAGGAGGAGAACTATAAGGGACAGGGGAAGTAGCAGCGTAAGCTGGGGCTGGTATAGAGGTAGGGGATAGAGATGGTGTGGGGATAGATAGAGTGAGTTGGAATAGATATTAAGGGAATTTTAGGAATATCAGCTAACAGGAATAGGTAAGAAAGTAGAGCAGTAGCCAGGGAGAGTAGGGCAGTAGCCAGGGAGAGTAGGGCAGCAGCCGGGGAGAGCAGAGCAGCAGACAGGAAGAGCGGAGCGGCAGCCGGTAGTGCCGGGAATGACTATAATAATAAAATAATATATTATCAAATTATTTTTTTATCAGAAGGGACAAGTGACATATGAGAATAAGAGGATTTAATGAAAAAAAGCAGGAGTGGGTAATCATAGAACTTACGGATGATGGAGCTATAGTTGGTCTTGAAAATTGGTATGATATTGCGAGTTGCAGTGTTGGGGTAAGCACAGAGAAAACCGATATGCAAGGCAAAGAAGTATTTCAGGGGGATATCATCCTGTCCTATAGTACAGACATTGAAATGGAAATTAAGTATGGATGTTACCAGTCATATTGCCCGGAAGATAAATGTGTAATGAATAATATAGGTTTCTATGCAGTTGGTGAAACTTTGAAGGATATGCCTATCGGGCCACTTGATGAGTATGCAATTGTAATTGCAAACACATATGGTAAATAGATATGGTGCTGCATATCAAAAAGAGGATAGTTGTGAGCATTAGAAAAAGTACAGTTAGATTTATTCTGGTTTTGTATTTTATCCTGCTTTTTTCCTTTGTTGCATATCTGGGAGACTGGGGGAACTGGAAGCAGGATAAATATAGTGAAACGGCATATACGGTGGAAGAACTGAAAGGCGAGGATAGAACCTTTGTGTTACCGAAAGACTAGGAGATATGAATATGAATTTAGAAAATGCCAAGATGAACTAAAGACTGAGGAAGGAACTTTGAAAGTGTATGGCTCACTTTTAGATACACTTGCAATTAAGATGGGATTTGATTACCTATCCAATCTTCGGAGATTAGATGGATATAAAAAAATCCAATTAAGGAATTTAATAAAATCAATCCCGGCCAATGCATTTTCAGAATGGGAGTGGAAGGATGCTTTGCAATATCTGACTGGGACGACATTTATTCAGGATATGTATAGTGCGTATGATGTCCGGCAAAGATTGTTGGCAGCACTGAAAGAGGAAGGAACAGGAGGGGAATGGAAATGAAAATTAGAAAATTAGGGATTATTTTATTGGCAACAATTATTACAGTTACCAATATGGTAGTTTATGCAAATAGTGCGGATGATTCGATTATACATAGTTCTGATGATGTTATCAAAGAGGATACGAAAAATAAAGAGATGGAAAAAAACAAAGAGGAGTATCCAAAAAGTACGCCATCGGAAGCAAAGCCCAAGCCGTCCGAAGAAGATAAATTCGTCTCCACGCCAACTGTATCTATTCCATCGGAAGCTACGCCATCGGAAGCTATTCCATCGGAAGCTACGCCATCAGAAGCTACGCCATCAGAAGCAGTACCGGTTGAAGTGATAGAGTTTGAGAGTATAGAGCCGGATGAAGTACCAAGCTGGTATACAAAGGTAAAAAAGAGGCTGTTTGGTGGAAAGAAACATTATCAATTCACAGACCGGTATGGAGAAGAACATCACCGAATTTATGGATATTATGAGGAAGAAGCAGAAGCTACATGGTATGAATGCCAGCCGGATGGAAGTGTAACCAATGAGAGTTTTTGGATTGATTTGGAGTGGGAAGATTTGAATCTTGCCCCCCTGCGTTGGGAAGCTGCAGAGCCTCAAGCAGATGATATCCGGGATTTATCTGAGCGAATATTTGGGGATGCAGAGATGTTAGGCATTGACATTGATTTGGCGAAATCAAACCATGAAGCAGAAAATTATGATGGAACCATGTACGATATCTGGAGCCTGGATGAAGAGGAACTGGCTGAACTATATTTTTTCTATGGACATGCTGTAAATGGGATATTACCGGGTGAAAATACATGGTTTGAAAGTACAGAAGATGGTCAGATACTGGATGAGGTTCCTGATTTGGTGCTGTCAGTTATGTCTGCAGATGCAAGGGCAATAGATGCCGCGGCAACCGAATTTGAGTTTGGTCAAACCTATTTTGGCGTGAAGGACCATCCAACAGGGACTCTTTATATACCGTGTGAGTTAGGGGCAAAGTATAATTGGCAGATTACAGTCAATGTAAAGCGTGTAAGCTCAACGGGAGGAAGCAGCCTTAAGTATTATCAATGCTTTAAAAAGGATGGCAATGGCCCCTGGTATCTTGCAGATGAGGCATCTGGACATACCGGATATTTTCCCGTGACAGTGCCATATGGTGCAAATAGTAAATATTATTATACCGGTTCATCAAGATATCTGACTGCGGAAGAAGTGAATCAGGGTTGGTATAAAACGGAATCTTCCAGCGAAGGAGACCGGATTAATTATATAGACCCGGAGGGAGATTCCTTCCGGATGGCGGCCCAACATCAATCTTTTGGAGATTGGTATATAACAAAAGAGGCTACCTGTACATCCAAGGGAACGAAGCAGCGGACCTGCATGGGATGTGGAGCTGCTGAGACTGCGTATATTGACGCATTAGGACATAACTGGGAAGCGGATTATTATACAGGTGCCAATAATGGTACGTATTATAAGCGGTGTACCAGGTGCAGCGAGAAAACGGATGTAAGAAATAATCCATATACAATTACTTATCATGCGAATGGTGGTAAGGGTACGATGGCGGTCCAAAACTGTACCTACACTGCAAAACTGAATTTGTTATCCAATACATTTCAAAGAGATTATTACACATTTAAAAATTGGACAACAGAGCCGGATGGTGGGGGAAAGATATATAGTGATACGCAGCCAGTAAGTAATTTGACAGCTGTATATGGAGGGAATATTGATTTATACGCACAGTGGCAGCCAAAATCATATAACATTACATTTGATGATGGATGGGATGGTACGCAAAATATAACGCGAAGCTATGTGTATACCCATCCATTCGGTGAACTGCCTGTATTTAAGCGGCTTGGATATACCCTATCGGGATTTTTCTCAGAACCAGAAGGAGGAGAGAAAATAACAGCGGAATCAAAAGCGCCGCATTCAGACACAATCTATTACGCGCATTGGGAAGCCAATTCATATGATATTTTCTTCCATACAGGAAAATCCTACTGCGGGAGTGAGAAGAAGAGGGTTACATA
>OHOP01000555.1_pt1 | contig 16343 bp, 14 predicted proteins | sample 1569821 | NCBI WGS metagenome assembly OHOP01 (sample SAMEA3879527, study PRJEB24766) | human gut metagenome | biome: human-associated habitat; feature: feces | place: USA | collected 1985/1987
TGGGTATGCCCGCCCTGTTCGTGGCGCTGCTGATCTGCATCATCCGCGCCTGCACCCTGGAGGGTACCGACGTGGCCGTGCAGATCCTGCAGGCGGACGGTTCTCTCGTGGAGGGCGTTGTTAACGGCAGTGCTCTGGACGGTCTGAAGTACATGTTCTCCCCCGGCTGGGCGGCCAATGTCGGCTATTATGTGCCCGCCAAGGCGGTTGTTGATGGCGCGGAGGTTTCCTCCATCATGGTCAATGGCGTGGCACAGGCCATCGTCGCCTACAAGTCCGGCGCTCCCAGCATCTTTAACGTTGTTTCCACCGCTGGCGGCCAGATGTTCTTCTCCCTGTCTCTGGGCATGGGCGCCATGATCACCTACGGCTCCTACCTGCAGAAGAAGGAGAACCTGCAGAAGAACGCCCTGCTGATCATCATCATGGATACCATGGTGGCGCTGATGGCCGGTCTGTGCGTCATGCCCGCCCGCTTCGCGCTGGATCCCGCCGGCAACATCGGCGGCCCCAAGCTGCTGTTTATCACCATGCAGAACGTGTTCCACTCCATGGGCACACTGGGCCCCATCTTCGGCATCCTGTTCTATCTGCTGGTGGTGTTTGCCGCCATCTCCTCCTCCATCTCCCTGCTGGAGGTCATCGTGGCCCACTTCGTGGATAAGGCCCGTATCGAGGGCAAGGGTGACAAGCGCAAGAAGTACACCCTGATCGCCGCGGCTCTGGTGGGCCTGGGCTGCATCCTGGTCTGCGCCGACTGCCTGGGTTCCAGCGGTATCGCACCGGCCAATATACTGAATATAGCGGAACCCAAGAACTGGGCGGCTGACTGGCTGGACTTCTGGGATGCACTGTCCGAGGGCGTTATGATGCCCCTGGGCGCCCTGCTGATGTCCCTGATGATCGGCTGGGAGATCGGCCCCGAGTTCGTCAAGGAAGAGGCGGAGCAGTCCGGTCATGCCATGGGCAGCTACGGCTTCTTCAAGGTCTGCGTCAAGTTCATCACCCCGCTGTGCATGGTCCTCATCCTGTACGGCCAGATCAAGGAGTTCTTCTTCTAAGTAAATGCAGAACGCCGGAGCAATGCTCCGGCGTTCTTTCTGCCGCAAAAGGCCGGGCGCTGAAAGCGCCCGGCCTTTTGCTTACTTAAGCGTAATGCTGTTTTGCAGTACGGCAACGCTGTACAGCAGCAGTACATCCGCCCCCTCCGGGAATTCCGTCACCCGTGCCAGCGCGTCTGTGGCCATATACCGGATATCGACCACATAGACGGTGCGGTAGCCGCCCGCCAGCAGCGGCACAAGGCTGCTGCCGAAGGAATCCCGGAACACGATCAGCGTCCGGTCATTGTTAGCCGCCGGGTTTTCGATCCGCAGCAGCGCCTTCGGCCCACCCAGAAACAGGTCGTAGGGCGCCTTCTCCGCCGCGGTAAAGTCGTATACGCCGCCGGTGCTGTCCGTTTCATAGTCGTACACCGTGCAGCCCTCCAGCACCGGTGTACTGATGTAGGAGAGTATATCCGCCGTCAGCGGCTCCGCCGTCTTGCCCCAGTAGCTGCCGTGAAATTCGCCCGCCAGCGCGCACAGCGTCTCCTCCGTCGTGTCCGGCACAGGCGCGCCCATGGCCTCCAGTATGGCCTGCGCCACGGCGGAAAGACGCTCCTGCCGCCAGTGGGGATCGGTACGGTAATAGGCCTCCAGCGCCAGCAGCGGCGCGATGTCGATGATCTCCGCCGGCAGCCGCTGCGCCAGATAGTCCGCCGTCTCCGCTGCCCCGGCGGGCGTGTAGCCCTCCGGCGTCTCCATAAAAGCGGCCTTATCTGGGATCACGCTCATATATACGTGTTCCGACCCGGGGAAATATGCCTCCAACAGGTGAGAAAACCGTTTTACGGCGAAGTCCAGTGATTTCTCGCTCCACGGTGCGTCGGTGGCGGCGGCATAGCCACGGTACACATATACCTCCGGCAGCGTATCCTCCTGCACCCGCCGGGTGGGAATGGCGGCAGCAGCTATGACCATAGCCGCTGCCGCCAGCAGAAATACGCCTCGCTCTATCCGGCGCTTCACAGGATAGCCTCGTCGTAGACGGGCTGCACGCCGAAGATGCCGTTCAGGTGGGACATAAAGGTGTCCACCAGGTCCTCCGCGCCGAACACGGACACCACATACTCGCCCACCACGGCCACGGCAACCTTATCGGGGAAGCCGCACATCCACTGCCGCTGCTGGATGTTGTCCCGCAGGGCGGTGGCCAGCGCATCGGCATCATCGGTGCAGTGGTACGCCGCGGCGGTAAAGGTGTTCTGGTTCATCATATGGACCAGCGACGCGGCCTGATCCACCTTGGCCGTCTCCGGCAGGCCGAGGGCGCTGTCCACAGCGGCGCGGTCGGTCAGGTCATAGACGCCGGGGGCGTCCTCCTTGCTGTTCGCCTCGGAGTAGTCGCCGCCGGAGGTGGGGAACTTCTCGTCGTCGGTGTAGGTGCTCCACACCTTTTCCAGCAGGTCAAGAGCGCTGGCAGGCGCGGCGGGCTGATCGCCCTTGCTGTCGTTCTTCGTGCCGCAGGCGGCGAGACTCAGGGTCAGCACGGCGGCGAGCACAAGGGAAATGATTTTTTTCATCGTGTAGTTTCCTCCTGAAATAGGTTTCTGTCCATTGAGACGGAGCGCGGTGCGATTTGGTTCCATGAAAATTCTGCCGTGCTTACAGCCAGCTCTGGTCAAAGCCGTAGGGCAGCAGCTCCTTCAGCGCGAAGCGCTTGCTCTCGCCCTTTCCGTTCAGGCAGATCACCGTCAGGTCGGGTGCGAACTCCATCATCACCTGCCGGCAGGTGCCGCAGGGCACGCAGTGATCCTCGCTGCGCCCGGCGATCACAATGGTGTCGAAGTCCCTGTGCCCCTCACTGACCGCCTTGACCATGGCCGTCCGTTCGGCGCATATCGTGGCGCCGTAGGCGGCGTTCTCCACGTTGCAGCCGGTAAACACCGTCCCGTCCTTGCACAGCAGCGCCGCGCCCACCGGGAAGTGGGAATAGGGCACATAGGAACGCTCCAGCATGGCCACCGCCATATCACAAAGCTGTTTTTCCGTCATGGTGCATCCTCCTTTGATCTTTTCCGGTTTCTTCCTCGTTTATACCTCAGCTCAGCTCGGCCTTGCCGGTGTAGAGCTGATAATACTTGCCCTTCTGCGCCAGCAGCTCCTGATGGTCGCCGCGTTCGATGATGCGCCCGTGCTCCAGCACCAGAATGGCCTGACTGTTCCGCACGGTGGACAGCCGGTGTGCGATAACGAACACCGTCCGGCCCTCCATCAGCGAGTCCATGCCCTGTTCGATCAGGTTTTCCGTCCGTGTGTCGATGGAGCTGGTGGCCTCGTCCAGGATCAGTACCGGCGGGTCGGACACTGCCGCCCGGGCAATGGCCAGCAGCTGGCGCTCGCCCTGGCTCAGACTGCCGCCGTCTCCGGTGATGACCGTGTCGTACCCCTGGGGCAGATGGCGGATAAAGCTGTCGGCGTTGGCCAGCTTCGCCGCGGCCCGGACCTCCTCGTCCGTGGCGTCCAGCCGCCCGTAGCGGATGTTGTCCGCGATGGTGCCGGTGAACAGGTGGGTGTCCTGCAATACCATGCCCAGCGAACGGCGCAGGGAGTCCTTCTGGATGTCCTTCACGTCGATGCCGTCATAGGTGATGGTGCCCTCCTGCACATCGTAGAACCGGTTGATGAGGTTGGTGATGGTGGTCTTGCCCGCGCCGGTGGAGCCCACAAAGGCGATCTTCTGCCCCGGCTTGGCGAACAGGGACACGTCGTTCAGTACCGTCTTTTCTCCGTCGTAGGAGAAGGTCACATGGTCGAAGCGCACGTCGCCCTTCAGCTCCACCAGCGTGCCGTCAGGCTTTTTCCACGCCCAGCAGCCGGTGCGGCGGTCTGTCTCGGTCAGCGTATCGCCATGCTTTTCCACCCGGACGATGACGGTCTTGCCCTCGTCCACCTCCGGCTCAGCCTCCATGACGGCGAAGATGCGCTCCGCGCCGGCCACCGCCGCCAGCAGCACGTTCACCTGCTGGCTGATCTGCGAGATGGGCTGGCTCACCTGCTTCACATACAGCAGGTACGCGCCCAGCGAGCCCACGTCGAACATTCCACCGATGGCCAGCAGCCCGCCCACGCAGCAGGTGACGGCGTAGTCGATGCGTGACAGGTTGGCCATGGCCGGCATCATGGCGCCGGAGTAGGTCTGGGCCGCCGTGGCGGCGTCCCGATAGCTGTCGTTCAGCCCGGAGAACTGCGCGATGGCCTTGCTCTCGTGGTTGAACACCTTGATGACCTTCTGGCCCTCCACCATCTCCTCGATATAGCCGTTCATGGCGCCCAGCGCCTGCTGCTGTGCCTGAAAGCTCACGCGGCTTCTGCCGCCAACGCCCTTGACCACCAGCAGCATCAGCACCAGAAAGGCAAAGGTGATCAGCGTCAGCACCCAGTTCATATACAGCATCATAACAACAATGCCGATAAACGTCAAGGCGCAGGACACCACACTGGCGAAGCTGGAGTTGATCATCTCCGACACGGTGTCCATGTCGTTGGTAAAGCGGCTCATCAGGTCGCCGGACTGGTGGGTGTCGAAGTACCGCAGGGGCAGGTCCTGCAATTTGTCGAACAGGTCCTGCCGCATCTGGGCCACCGTCCGCTGGGAGATATGCACCATGATGCGGGCGTAGGCATAGGAGCACAGGCCCGACAGCAGGAACAGTCCCAGCAGCAGCGCCAGCATTTTCAGCAGGCCGGCGAAGTCGCCTACCAGAATATAGTCGTTGATAATAGGCTTGAGCAGATAGCTGCTCATCACCGAGCCCACGGAGCTGATCACCAGGCACACGAACACCACCACCAACGCCGCCTTATAGCGCCCGATATAGCGCAGCAGCTTGCTCACCGTGCCTCTGAGGTCCTTGGGCCGCTGGAAGCCGTGTCCCTGGGGCCCGTGGCCGCGCGGTCCGCCGCGTTTTTGTTCAGCCATCGATGCTCACCCCTTCCTGCTGGGAGCGATAGACCTCCCGATAAATGTCGCTCTGCGCCATCAGCTCCTCATGGGTGCCTATGGCGGAGATGTGCCCATCGTCCATCACCAGTATCAGGTCGGCGTCCATAACGGATGTGATCCGCTGGGCGATGATGAGCTTTGTGGTGCCGGGCAGCGCCGTTTTCAGCGCGCCTCGTATCTTCGCGTCCGTGGCGGTGTCCACCGCGCTGGTGGAGTCGTCCAGGATCAGTATCTTCGGCTTCCGCAGCACCGCTCGGGCGATGCACAGCCGCTGCTTCTGCCCGCCGGAGACGTTGGTGCCGCCCTGTTCGATATAGGTGTCGTATCCGTCCGGCATTTTCTCAATAAACTCGTCGGCGCAGGCCAGACGGCAGGCCGCCTCGATCTCCTGATCGCTGGCGTTCTCGTCGCCCCAGCGCAGGTTCTCCCGGATGGTGCCGGAGAACAGCGTGTTCTTCTGCAGCACCATGGCGCAGCCGCTGCGCAGCGCCTCCATGGTGTAGTTCTTTACATTGTGGCCGCCCACATACACCGCGCCGCCGTTCACGTCGTACAGCCGGGGGATCATGCTCACCAGCGTGGTCTTGGCGCTGCCGGTGCCGCCTAAAATGCCCACCGTGGCCCCGCTGGGTACGGTAAAGCTCACGTCCTCCAGATTCCAGGCCTCCGCCGTGTCGTGGTATTTGAAATACACATGGTCGAAGCGGATGGAGCCGTCCTCCACCTTCAGCGCCGGGTCGGCCTGCTCGTCGGTGATGCGGGGTTTCTCCTCCAGCACCTCGGCGATGCGCTTGCCGCAGGCGATGGCCCGGGTCAGCATCATCAGTACCACGGATACCATCATCAGCGACATCAGTATCTCACTCACATAGGTAAAGAACGCGATCAGATCGCCGGAGAGCAGCGTGCCCTCCCACACGTAGTGGCCGCCGATCCACATGACCGCCGTGATGGTGCCGCCCATGAGAACCATCATCACCGGCATGAACAGCACCACAAAGCCGAAGGCGCGCTCGGCCATGCTTCGCAGCTTCTCACTGCGCTGGGTGAACTTCTCCTTTTCCTGCGCCTCACGCACAAAGGATTTCACCACGCGTATGGCGTTCAGGTCCTCCTGCACCACCAGGTTCAGCTGGTCCGTGGCCCCCTGCAAAGAGGTGAAGAACGGACCTACCCGCTTGATGACGATGACCACCGCGATGATCAGCAGGGGAATGACCACCAGGAACACCTGGCTCAGCCTTGTGCAGATGATCAGGGCCATCACCAGTGCCGTCACCAGCATGGTAGGGGCGCGGACCAGCATACGCATCCCCATAAATGTGGTCATCTGTACCGAGGCCACGTCGTTTGTCAGCCGCGTCACCAGACTGGCGGTGGAAAATCGCTCGATGTTGGCGAAGGAGAACCGCTGCACCTGCTCATACTCCGCCCGGCGCAGCGCCGCACCGAAGCCCATGGACGCTCTGGCCGCCAGCGCCGCCGCGCCTACGCCGCACGCCAGCGCCAGCAGCGCCATCAATATCATTTTCACGCCCGCCGTCAGGATATACGCCCTGTCCCCGGTGGCAATGCCCACATCCACGATGTCGCTCATCACCTGGGGCAGCAGCAGCTCCAGCACCGCCTCGCCCGCGGAGCAGGCGATGGCCAGCAGCATCAGCAGGCGGTAGCCCTTTGTATAGGGCGCCAATTTTTTTATCATGCTTCCTCCTCCTCGTCGGTCAGGTTCCGTCCCGCCCGCAGCAGGAACGCGGTGAACTGCGCCTTTTCCTCCTGCGTGAAGCCGCGCTCCAGCCGTTCGTTCACCTGGTGCAGCACGGTCTGGAAATCGTCATGGAACCGCTGGCCCTCCTCTGTCAGTGCCAGAATGCGGCACCGTCCGTCCGTGGCGCTGACGGTGCGGTATACCAGCCCCTTCTCCTCCAGCCGGTCCACGATGCCGTTCACCGTGCTGGGCTTGATCATCAGGTGGTGCTCCAGTGTTTTCTGGTTCACGCTGTCCTCCGCGTCGTGCAGGAACATCAGCGTCCGGCACTGCATGGGCGATACGTCGTAGCGCTTCAGCATCCGCCCCATCAGCTTATGCACCTGGTGATCGCAGTAGCCGAACAGCGCGCCGAAGTGCGCCGGGTGCTCGTCAAAGCAGAATTTCATGGCGGTCCTCCTTCTTTGCTTTTGAATTTTTAGCATACAAACTATTAGTATGCTAAATGGTAGCACCAATATTTTTTGTTGTCAATAGGGAAGAGGGGCGGCTCTGTAAACGATCTGTGAACGGCGGGCGCGCTTTGTGAATGATTTGTTAATTCTTTATCAAGCCTGTTGACTTCCGCCCCGGATGCGTGTATGATACGCTCATCCGAAAGGATACCCACCCATTGTATTTCTCTCTCCTTTTACCGAAAAAAAGGCGGCGCTGAAGCGCCGTCTTTTTTCGTCTCTGCCCTTGTCAACAGAGGGTATAATAAAAGCAAAAGCGAAACAGGCGGCAAAAAACAGTTGCCATCGCGGAAGAATTGTAGTAGAATATATCTCACGAACTTGTCCTCCGCCGTGAGCTGCGGGGCCGGTCTCGCGCAATGGATACCCACGAATCATGTCAGGCGGGGAACCGAGCAGCATTAAGAGGGATCATCCATGTGCCGCGAGGGTGCCGGCCCTGTGGCTCACAGCGGAGGACTCGTTTATTCTGTTTGTCAGCAGGGAGGTGTGCCCATGTACCAGGCGCTGTACCGCAAATACCGGCCCAAGACCTTTTCCGAGGTGGTGGGCCAGCAGCACATCACCGATACGCTCCAGCGCCAGGTGGCCGACGGTCAGGTGGGCCACGCCTACCTGTTCACCGGCACCCGCGGCACCGGCAAGACCACCTGCGCCCGTATTCTGGCCAAGGCCGTCAACTGCCAGCACCCCATTGACGGCGCGCCCTGCAACCAGTGCGCCGCCTGCCGCGGCATTGATGACGGCTCGCTGCTGGATGTGACGGAGCTGGACGCCGCCTCCAACGGCAGCGTCAACGATGCCCGCAGTCTGCGGGAGGAGGCCGTCTACCCGCCGGCGGTGCTGCAAAAGCGCGTCTACATCATCGATGAGGTGCATATGCTCTCCCGCGATGCCTTCAACGCCCTGCTGAAGATCATGGAGGAGCCGCCCGCCCACCTGCTGTTTATTCTGGCCACCACCGAGATCCAGAAGGTCCCGGCCACCATACTCTCCCGCTGCCAGCGGTTCAACTTCAAGCGCATCCTGCCCCACGATATGGAGCAGCAGCTGCTGAAGGTGGCGAAGGCCGAAGCCATCGACCTGACCCCGGACGGGGCGGACCTGCTGGCCCGCATGGCCAACGGTGCCCTGCGCGACGCACTCAGCCTGCTGGACCAGTGCCGTGCCGCCGGCGCGGTCGTGGACGGCCGCAGCGTGCTGGACACGCTGGGACTGGCCGGCAGCACCCAGACGGTGCAGCTCATGCGCCTGCTCCTGGCGCGTCAGGGGGGCGGCGCTTTGGCGCTGCTGGACCAGCTGTACCGGGGCGGTAAGGATGTGGGCGCGCTGCTGGGCGAGCTCAGCGACCTGTGCCGGGATATGACCGTTCTGGCCGCCGCGCCGGAGGGCGGCGCCGCCCTGCTGGGCGGCCTGTATGACCGCAAGACCCTCTCTGAACTGACGGCGGAGGTCCCCATGCGCCGCCTGCTCTATATGACCGATACCATCCAGCGCACCGCCGCGGCCCTGCCCCGGAGCATCCGCCAGCGGACGGACGCCGAGCTGTGCCTGCTGCGTCTGTGCGACGAGAGCCTTTCCAACGACACGGAGGCTCTGGCGGACCGCGTCTCTGCCCTGGAGGACGCCTTGAAGAAGGGCGTCGTCCCGGCGGAAGGACCCGCCGCCCGTCCGGCGGCCGCGCCGACTCCGCCGCCCCGCCGCGAAGTGTCTCCGATCCCGCAGGAGACATCTCCCGCACCGGAGCCCGCACCGGTCCCCATGGCCCCCGCACCCGCGACGCCTGCGCCAGAGCGTACCTCGGCGGCTCCCGGCGCCGGCGGTGACAGTCAGGTCTGGGCCGCGCTTATCGAGCACTATAAAGGCCCGCTGACCATCCCCGACCGGGTATGGCTGAACCAGGCGACAGGTACGCTGGAGGGGGATGTGCTCACCGTTTCCTGTGCCAACGATCTGGTGAAGCAGCAGCTCAGCCGCAAGGCCATCGAGGATGTGCTCTGCGGCGTCACCAGCCGCCATGTGGGCCGTCCCGTCCGGGTGCAGTTCACCGTAGGCGGCGGCCCCGCCGCGCCCGTGCGGCGCGCCCCGGTCCGCCCCGCGCCCCGGCCCACGCCCGCCCCGTCGGCGGACGACTATGAGCGCCCGCCCCTGCCGGAGGAGGCGCCGCCCGCCCCGCCGGACCTGCCGCCCTGGGAGGTGCCGGCTCCCCACAGGGACAAGCTGGACGAGTTGGTGGAAAACGCCAAACAGCTGGACAATTTTCGCATCAAATAAGCCGACAGTTCATGCTGAGCGCACCGGTGTCTCACATGGAGCACACCAATGTTACACAAAGAGCGCATCGGTATTACACATGGGTAGACCGATGCTGCACATAAGATGTCCGATAGTTTACACTGGCAAAATGAACAGATCGATATAAAGGAGAAACGAATATGGCAAAGGGATACAGCGCCCGCAGGGGCTTTACCGGCGGCGCCGGGATGATGCAGCAGCAGGCGCAGATGCAGCAAAAACTGCTGAAAATGCAGCAGGATATGGCAAAAGCGCAGGAAGAAGTTGAAAAAACGGAGTTCACCGCCTCTGTGGGCGGCGGCGCGGTAACGGCAGTGGTCACCGGCAAAAAGGAGCTGACCAAGCTGACCATCAAGCCCGACGTCATCGATCCGGAGGATGCCGAAATGTTGCAGGATCTGGTCATTTCTGCGGTAAATGAGGCACTTCGGCAGGCAGATGATGCCATGAACAGCTCCATGAGTTCGCTCACCGGCGGGCTGAACATCCCCGGCCTGGGCCTGTAAACCGTGATAGAAAAAATCTCCCCGGAAGGGGAGATTTTTTTATCCGAAATAGGCCACCAGCAGGTCCGTGACCACGCCGTAGCTCTTGCTGCCGTCCGTGTCGCCGTTGCTCTTGAGAAAGCCGTCATACACGGTGTCCGAGACCTTTGAGACAACGCCCCGGAACTGCGCCCAGTAGGCGTTATCCGCCCGCAGGTCGGCCACCACCGTGTCCGGCAGTGCGTCCCGTATGGTCTGCCACGCCTCCCGGTCGGCGTTGTACAGGGCGTTGGACAGATACCCGAACCCCGTCAGCCAGCCGGAGTAGCGGTACCCTGCATCCTCTGACCGGACAGCGGCCAGTATGCCGATGAAATTGCACGCCTCCTCCGCCGTGACGCCCCGCTGGTGCGCCAGCTCATGGCATACAGTGGCCGGCAGAAAGGCCGCCGGACTGTCCATGTTGACGTTCGGTTCGCCGGTGAAGGGGAAGTAGAACCCGGTGAAGCGCAGGGCACTCAGCGCCCGGGAGCAGCCGAAGCCCTTGGCACCGCCCGTTTCCGCCCGCAGGAACGGGAACTCGCCGCAGAGCACATCCAGCGCGGAGGCGCTCCGGTTCAGCACCGCCTGCCGGTCCAGCGTGCAGACACCGCTTTCATCTCTGGGGACGTCATCGGCGCAGGCGGCCAGATTGCCGGCAAAATAGGCCGTCACCTCCGCCAGCGTCTCCGCCGTGGAAGGCCGGGCATGGATGCCGCTTTTCTCCTGGAAGCTGTCGGTGTTGTACCCGATGCCCCAGGTGAGGCAAAAGCCGGCGTACACCGTCAGCACGGCGCAGAGGGCGGTGAGCGTCAGGCGCAGGGCCATGCCCCAACGGCGGCCCCGCGCGGCGATGATGCGCCGGGGCACATTGGCCAGCCACAGTATGGCGCAGAACACCGCCGTCAAGATCAGCACCTCACCTACGGAGAGCGTCAACCTCCCACACAGCCGCCCCAGCCACTGCTCCGCCGGCAGCACGGCGCCGTACCACAGGGCAGTCATGGCCGCGCGGCTGGTGCGCAGGGCGAAATACGCGGCAAAGAACACCGCCAGCGCAATACACCAGCGGCACAGGGCGCGGCGGCTCATAGGGGCAGGGCCCTGCCGGTGAAGCACATGACGCAGTGGGCGCGGACGATGACCTTGCCGGTCTCGTCGGTCATTTCGGCGGAGCAGAAGGCCAGCTTGCCGCCCAGGCGGTCCACCTTGCCCACGGTGGTCAGGGTGCTGCCGGCGGCAGCGGTGGACAGATAATCGATGGTGGCGTTCACGGTGACTACCATCTCCTGCCGCAGCGTCATAATGGCCATGCCCATGGCCACATCGCACAGCGAGAACAGGATGCCGCCGTGGGCGCCGCCCCAGCGGTTCAGACTTTCGGTGTGCATGGGCAGCGTTACGGTGGCGGTGCCGTCGTCCACGGCGGTGACCTTCATATGATTATACTGGCTGAAGGGCTCCGCCCCGGGGCCCTCCGCCGAATGCAGCAATTTCTGTCTCAGTTCTTCGGTCATAGGTCGCTCACTCCGCCGCTGCCAGCAGCTGGCGGGCCCGCCTGCCTGCTATATCACGCGGGGTCTTCGGGTTCGGGCGCGGGCGTATCCTCCGGCGGGGAATCCTTGGCCCGACCCACATAGGCGTAGGCCTCGGTGGGCATATTCCGCTTCCGCAGCCGGCGGTCCATCAGGAATTTCAGCAGTTCCTGTATGCAGGCGAACACCGGCACGCCGATGAACATACCCAGCACGCCGGCGAAGCCGCCGCCCACCAGGATGGCCACGATGACCCAGAAGCTGGAGATGCCCGTGGCGTCGCCCAGGATCTTGGGGCCCAGGATGTTGCCGTCAAATTGCTGGAGGATCACGATGAAGATCACGAACACCAGACATTGCTTGGGGCTGACCAGCAGGATCAGGAATGCCGACGGCACCGCACCCAGGAAGGGCCCGAAGAAGGGGATCACGTTGGTCACGCCCACCACCACGCTGACCAGCGGGGTGTAGGGCATTTTCAGGATGGAGCAGCAGATAAAGCACAGGATGCCGATGATGAGGGAGTCCAGCAGCTTGCCGCGGACAAAGCCGGAGAAAATAGCGTTCACCCGCCGGGTGCCGCGCATGACCGCGTCGGCATTTTCCTCCGGCAGCGCGGCGTAGACCGCCTTGCAGCAGCGAGCCAGGCTCTTCTCCTTCATGCCCATCAGATAGATGGACACGATGATGCCCACGATCAGGTCAAAGGCAAAGCCCACTGCCCCGCGGATGCCGCTCCAGATACCGTTGGTCAGCGGCACAATGGCCTTCTGGGCCCAGGGCAGCACCTTGTCGGTCAAAAAGGCCATGCCGTCGGTATAGCGCTCGGTGATGAGCCCCGCCAGCCAGACACCGATCCCACTGTCGCTCTCCAGCAGGTCGTTGGCCCAGCGATAGACCTTGCGGTAGTAGGACTCGGCGTTGTTGATAAGGGTGGTCACGCTGTCCACCACCTGGGGCACCAGCACGCTCATCAGCAGATACAGCAGGAAGATGACCACGGCCTCGGTCAGCAGGATGCTCACCAGCCGCAGCGCGCCTGACGGCTGCTTCAGCTCTTTTTTGAAGAGCTTTTTCCACAGCGCCGCGATGGCCCGTTCCAGACAGGACATGATGGGTGTCAGCAGATAGGCGATGGCAAAGCCGTACAGCACCGGCGCCAGGATGGATGCAAGCTTGGACACGAACTGCTGCAGCGTTCCCGCCTGATAGAAGGTGTCGTAGAACACCAGCACGGCACATACGGTCAAAAAGGCCGTCAGTCCCCATTTGAAATACTGCGTTCGCTTCATGGCAGGACCTCCCACTGCTGTTTTTTCTATCATACCCGTATGCGCGGCGTTTTGCAACAATTTTCGAACACAAACACCCGCGGCGGAATGTGTATTGCAATCCCGCCGCAACTGTGGTATCATACTCGGACAACCCCGCGCAAAATGCGAGAATTACGATGGTATGGAAGGGTGTCCCTATGAAAAAGCTCTTGTTTATCGTCAATCCCCGTGCGGGAAAGACAAAATCCCGCGCCCCGCTGTTCGATGCCGTGGCGCAGTTCTCCCGTGCCGGCTATCTGGTACGGGCCTATATCACCGAGGCGGGCGGCCAGGCCCGCGATATCACCGCCCGGTGGGGCGGGCAGTACGACATGGTGGTCTGTGCCGGAGGCGACGGCACGCTGAACGAGACGCTGTCCGGGCTTATGCAGCTGGAGCAGCGGCCCCTGCTGGGCTATCTGCCCTGCGGCAGCACCAACGACTTTGCCATGAGCCTGCATCTTCACACCATGCTGCCCGCCGCGGCAGAGGCGGCCGCCACCGGCACGCCCTGCCCCCTGGACGTGGGGCGGCATAACGACCGCTATTTCGCCTATGTGGCCTCCTTTGGGGCCTTTACCCGGTCCTCCTACTCCGCCACCCAGGCGGCCAAGAACGCCCTGGGTCATTTTGCCTACATTCTGGAGGGGCTGGGCGATCTGGACTCCCTGCGGCCCTACCGCTGCGCGGTGGATGCCGATGGTGAGCGCTTTGAGGGGGAGTTCATTTTCGGCGCCGTGTGCAATTCCACCTCCCTGGGCGGCCTGGTGAAGCTGGATCCCTCCCGTGTACGGATGGACGACGGAAAATTCGAACTGCTGCTGCTCCGTATGCCAAAGACGGCACTGGATCTGCAGAACCTCATTACCGCCATGACCCGTATGCAGTACGACTATCCCGGCGTGATACTGCGCCATGTCCGGCGCGTTACCCTGACCACCGAGGAGAACCTCCCCTGGTCCCTGGACGGTGAATACTGCCCCAGTGCGCCCCGCGTGGAGATCGAGAACCTCCCCGCCGCCATTCAGTTGGTCCGCTGAGGCCGAAACAAGTTGAAAAGACCCGCCATCGGCGGGTCTTTTTCTATACACGCTGCAATTGTGCGGTGAAAATATACGGATCGCGATCAGAAGGACACCATCTCCGGGTCCGGCTTGGTGGTGGCGGCGATGGAGGTGACGTACAGCACAGGGCCTTCGCCCTGATAGGCGTCACAGGCCTCCTTCTTCACTGTGGCGTGTATCTTCACCCACTGCTTGTCCTTATACTGCTCCAGCCCTTCGCCGCGGCACACCAAGGCCAGGAACTGCATATCCTTGTCGCAGCACACCATGGCGAAGCGCCCCGGGCAGTGCACGCCCTTGAACTTTTTGGAGTGGCACATCAGCGCCCTGAAGGACACCTCCACGCCCTCGTAGCGTCCCGGGTTGTCCATCATGTCCACATACCAGATGCCGTAGTCCTCGTCCGGCACCTCCAGCTTGCCGCCGGTCAGGTCGAAGGGCGACATCTCCGGCGTGACGTACTCCTCGCTGGTGCCGTCCTCGTTTTCCAGGTAGATATCCGCCCGGCGGTTGGCCATCCGAAGGTTGCGGCTGCGAAGCTGGGCGCGCAGCTGCTCATTGCAGCGGTTGAAGATCAGCATATCGCAGTTGGTGATCTTCTCCATCATCAGCTGCCCCATGTTCTTCAGATACATCTCGAAGGTCGTGGCGTCCACCAGGCACATGATCTGATAGAGTATCCAGTTGGCGGGCAGTCCTTCGCGGTACAGCTTCTCCATGCTCCACATGCCGTTGTACTCCACGATGACTTGCTTGGGCCGGTACTGCTTTTCCAGCTTCTTCAGAAAGTCCGGTGTCAACTGCGCCTCGTCCTCCACGGTATAGGTGAATACGTTGCCCAGTACCTTGGGATCATAGCCGTTTTCGCCCTCCTCGCAGCACAGCAGCAGCGTCCGGTCCTCGGCGGCAAAACCGTCCCGCAGGATGCCGTTGATGAACTCGGTCTTACCGGCGTCCAGAAATCCGGCGATGAGGTAAACAGGAATATCCATGTCAGCCACTCCTTACAGTCCGAACAGCTGAGAGAGCTTATCCTCTTTCAGCTGGGAGCCGATCACACAGATACGGCCGGTGTAGTCCGCCGGACCGCGCCGCACCTGGTGCTCCTCGGGCACAAAGTCATAGTGCAGCCACTGGCCGCCGTCGGCGGCAGCCACGATACCCTTGGCCCGCAGGATCGCGCCGTATTCGCCGCTGTCCAGCGCCGTCAGGATGTGCTCCAGCTCCGCTTCGGAGTAGGCCTTCACCGTCTCCGTGCCCCAGCTGGTGAATACCTCGTCGGCGTGATGATGGTGATGGTGGCAGCCGCAGTGGGGATCATCGCATTCCTCGCCGTCGTGGTGATGGTGGTGATGATGATCGTGGTCATGCTCGTCCTCATCGTGGTGATGATGGCAGCAGTGCTCATGGTCGTGGTCGTCGTCATCGTCATCATCATGGTCATGGTGATGGCAGCAGTGGTCATGATCGTGCTCATCCTCGTCATGGTGGTGATGGTGGTGCTCATGCTCGTGCTCCGCCTCATCCGCCTCGTGCTCGGCGCGCATATGTGCCAGCAACTCGTCCGCCAGAGAGACCTTTTCGATGGCGCTGAGGATGGTCATGCCGTCCAGCTGGTCCCAGGGTGTGGTGAGAATGGCGGCATTGGGGTTCTTCTCCCGCAGCAGCGCCACGGCGGCCTCCAGCTTCTCCTGGCTCAGCCGCTGGGTGCGGGAGAGGATGATGGTGCCGGCGGATTCGATCTGGTTGTTGTAGAACTCGCCGAAGTTCTTCATGTATATCTTGACCTTTGTGGCGTCCGCTACGGTCACAAAGCTGTTCAGCTTCATGTCCGGTACGTCCTTCACGGTGTTCTCCACCGCCACGATCACGTCGCTGAGCTTGCCCACGCCGCTGGGCTCGATGAGGATGCGGTCAGGGTGGAACTGCTCATGTACGTCCTTCAGCGCCTTGTTGAAGTCGCCCACCAGAGAGCAGCAGATGCACCCGGAGGACATTTCACTGATCTGCACGCCGGAGTCCTTCAGGAACCCACCGTCAATGCTGATCTCGCCGAACTCGTTTTCGATCAGTACCAGCTTCTCGCCGGGGAAGGCCTCGGCCAGCAGTTTCTTGATAAGAGTCGTCTTACCTGCGCCCAAGAATCCGGAAACGATGTCGATCTTTGTCATAGAAAAAACCTTCTTTTCTCTGCCGCCCACTGCGGCGTAAATTTTGTTCCGTGCCCCGCGTTCGCCGTTCAGAGGACGAAAAAAGGGGGCGGGGACGTTTTTCACCTATATAATATCCCATTTTTTGAAAAATGCAAGTCCTGCCATTAAAAACCGCGCGGCGGGCACACGA
>OHOP01000577.1_pt1 | contig 15742 bp, 14 predicted proteins | sample 1569821 | NCBI WGS metagenome assembly OHOP01 (sample SAMEA3879527, study PRJEB24766) | human gut metagenome | biome: human-associated habitat; feature: feces | place: USA | collected 1985/1987
CCCACAAAGCGTTCTTATAGGGATAGAGAATTTGCTCTATTTTTTATAAAAACATACTTTTTCTACAATCTGAAGCTCCCGGATAAAACCGGATGCTTTACTTATATATTCTCTCTTATAAACTCCGAGATCAAACGGTATACATTTTCTCTCTGCACTTCCTGTAGTATGCTGTGACGCATTCCGTCAAATATTTCAAGTCTGACATCAAAGCCGTTTTCGATAAGAAGACCGGCTTTTTCTTTTGCATAAGCGCCTTTATCGCCCACCATATCCTGTGTTCCGCTCATTAAAAGAAAGGGCGGTTTCGGTGAAACATTCTTAAGATAATCCTTGCGCTGTACTTCGCTCGCAAGCTGTAAAAAGCTCCTGTAGAAGCGACAGCTGTACATTTTGTTGGTATACGGGAGAGTTTCGTAATATAAAGCACGCTCAAGGTCTGATGTCACCCAGGATACCGTGCATTTTTCCGGAAAAGGCTCCGCAACCTTTCCGAACAGCTTCAGGAATACGTCCATACTCGGAGCATCTGCGCCTTTTTCGGTAATTTCCGCTTCTATGTCCGACAAAAGCGCTTTCGTATCATGTATATACGGACAGCCCGTAAGTATAACTCCGCTGTAAAGCGAGCTATCGCAGTGACAAATAACATATTGAGCCATCTGTGCACCAAGGCTGTGACCGAGCAGAAACAGCGGTGTGTCACTTTCCGAGTGAACGTATGATGAAAAATCACCGCATTCCTTAGCTGCGGTCTGAACGATATTGTCTATATCCGCAGGCAGTGCCGTCCTTCCGTGTTCACGGTATTCGCAAAGATATACCGACATTCCTTTGGCTGTAATATATTCGGCGAACTGCTCATAGTATTCCGACATTTCGCCAAGCCCGTGAATTATCTGTATTTTTGCCTTTTCGTTATCGGAAAGCCATTTTTTGCAGTGCATTCCCTTGTATTCAAATTCCTGTGCAGTCATAAAATTCTCCGTAAAAACAAAGCAGGCATTTTCAGCCTGCTTTTGTTTGCTATTTCTGTTATTCTTCCGTAGGCCCATCAAGATGAATCTGACCGTCCTCACGCAGATGGAACTGCTTGACCATCTTCTGAAGCTCTTTCGCCTGAGCGGCTGTAAGTGCGCTTGCACTTGCACTTTCCTCAGCTGTGGCGGCATTGTTCTGAACTACCGCTGAAATCTGGCTTACGCTTGAAAGCACTTGGTCAACCATAGTTGCCTGCTGTGCCGAGCCGTCCGATATTTCGTTGATAAGTGTGTTTGCATTGCTGAAACGTTCCATAACACTTTCGATAGTCTGTGCGGTTGAATCTGCGATAGCCGTGCCGTTTGAAACTGCCTCTATAGTGCTGCCGATAAGTTCGCTTGTTGTCTGTGCGGCTTCTGCGGACTTGCTCGCAAGGTTTCTTACCTCGTCTGCAACAACGGCGAATCCCTTGCCTGCTTCACCTGCTCTTGCGGCCTCTACAGCGGCATTAAGGGCAAGTATATTTGTCTGGAATGCGATGTTGTCGATAGTGTTGATAATCTTCTCGATCTCGGCTGATTTTTCGTCTATAATCTTCATAGCGGCAAGCATCTTCTGCATTTCTGCATTGCCTTCCTTAAGGTCAGTGGTCGCAGTATCTGAAATTTCACTTACGTTCTTTGCGTTTTCGGCGTTCTTGTTTACTTTGCCTGAAATATCGCTTACATAGTCTGAAAGTTCACGGATGGATGCTTCCTGTTCGCTTGTACCCTGTGCAAGTGCCTGTGAACCGCTTGATACCTGCTCGGAGGCATCGTATAGCATAGTTCCTGCCTTCTGTATTCTTGAAAACGAGTCATTAAGATTTACAAGTATCTGCTCAAATGCCGACTTTATGGGAGCAAATTCTCCCTTGTAATCATAGTTAATGGTAAAGCTGATGTTGCCGTATGACATCTGAGTCAGCAGATATGTAAGCTCATCGACCATTTTCTTCAGATACCACTTTGCAGTATTGAGCGAGCCTGCGAGCTTTCCTATATCGCTGTCGTTTATCTTGACGTCAAATTCAGCGGAAAGAATACCCTCTGAGAAGTTATTAAGTTCGTTGCTGATTTTTCTGATAGGCTTTACTATTGCTTTTTTTACATAAATGCAAAGCAGGATAAATGCCGCAGTAACGATAATCGAAATGCCCTCGGTAATCAGTGACAGCATTATCGAAGAATGATAAACAGGGTCGTCGTGACCTACCATTGTCAGAATGTTGACAGTGCATACAGCAATGGTAGCCAGCATCATTATACAGCAGACAACGCATAAAAATGTTATTACAACTACCTGGCTCTGCACTTTATTTTTTAGCCAGTCTTTATTTTTTTTCATAAGGAACACCTCTTGAATTTACATTTTTATAATCTGATTTTATCATAAATGCTGTAATAAGTCAAGAAGTAAAGCGGTGTGTTTGGTGGAATACACCAAAAAAACGTTAACAAATGTACAAGTTGCACGAAAGCCGCCATGATATATTCATAGCGGCTCAAACTGTTTTGTTTGTTAAACCTTTGCGGTAAACAAACGTCTGCAATATTTGTTGTCCAGTCCGTGATACAGGAGCAGACCGAGAACTCCGCAGGAGATGACCTCACCTGCGCATACCGTCAGCGCCGAGAACCATAATGCGTCCGGCACGCCGTAAGCATAGGTCAGTACAAGCGGTAATATAACAGTATTGGCAATTATGGGCGGAAGGGGGTACAGTATCCTGTGATGCTTTCTCAGAAGATATGTGCCAACCGCTCCTATGAGTGTGGCAAGGCTTCCGAAGATAACATCCCATATTACAGCACCGGTCAGTATGTTGGAGATGACACAGCCTACAACCAGTCCCGGAATTGCCGCCGGAGTAAATACCGGCAGGATTGTGAGCGCCTCGGAAAGACGCACCTGAATTACGCCGTTTGCAAGCCTGAGCAGGTTGACAATATAGGTCAGCACTACATAGATTGCGGCGATAACGGCTCCCTGTGTGATAAACAGGACTTTTTTGTTTCGCATATTGAATTGTCCTTTCGTAGTTTTGATTTATCCGTCTTTTGACGGAAAGTGAGGATATTGCGAACTCACAAAAAATGATTTTATCACAGTTAAAGTGCTTTGTCAAGCCTATTTTAGCGTTCCTTCAATAGCCCCTGCAGATTCTCTTATGTCATCGGGTGCGTTTTTGAAATATCGGGCGGAACACGGATATATACAGCTTCATGTTATCTGTATCCGCTTTCGACCCCGGAACAGCCTTTTCTTATCGCATAGCAATCCCGAAAGTGGTGTCACGGGGCGTTTCGGCAAACTGACCGACCGGAACAGCCTTTTCTTATCGCATAGCAATCCCGAAAGGGCAAATCGGTTTATTCTATATTTTACTGCCTTATATAAATACCTTGATCCTCGATATAATCCTCAAGCTCCTGCTTCATATCCCATATAGCCTCCTCTTTGTCGGCAGACTGTCTGTAGTCGCCTTTATCATCGGGCTGTACGGGAGCTTCGGGAGCTTTTTTCTTTTCGTCTGTCATATTTATCATATCCTTTCGGCGTATTTTCTGCTATTTACATTTTATTACAATCTGCAGCACAGTTCAATATGCTGTGGCACAAAACGCCAGTAATAACGGAAGTTGACATATTCTTTTAAATGAGTATAATATTTATTGATGAAGAAAGGAAGTTTAACTTGAGCGTAGATATAAAAGAGAAAAAGAAATCCGGAACGGTCCTTATGACAGAGGGCTCTATCTGGAAGAAGCTGCTTATATTTTCCGTGCCGCTGATACTGGGCAACCTCTTACAGCAGTTATACAGCACGGTCGATTCTATAATAGTAGGAAACTGCGTGGGTAAGGAGGCGCTGGCGGCGGTAGGCTCAACCGGCTCTATCGTCAGTCTGCTGATAGCGTTCAGCCAGGGCGCATCGGTCGGCGCAGGCGTTATTATATCGCAGTACATGGGTGCAAAGCGTAAGGACGATGTGAAAAGAGCGGTACATACGGCTATGGCAATCGCAGTTATAATCGGCCTTTTGCTGACGGTCATGGGCGTATTTATGAGCAGATTGTTCCTCGTATGGATGCAGACGCCGGATAATATCCTTGACGGCGCATCGCTCTATTTGCAGATATACGCGGCGGATTGCTGTTCAACGTGCTTTATAATATGTGTGCCGGAATATTCAATGCGGCAGGAAATTCAAAAAGACCGCTGTTATATCTCGGTGCGGCGTCAGTTGTCAATATAGCGCTCGACCTTATACTGATACAAGGCTTCGGTATGGGCGTAGAGGGTGCGGCGATAGCAACCGATGCGAGCCAGCTTGTTTCCTGCGTTATGGCTATAATCTATATGGTGAGGGTAAATGCGGATTATAAGCTGTTTATCCGTCAGATAAAGGTACACAGGGATATGGCGATAAGGATAATAAAGATAGGTCTGCCTACAGGCATTCAGAATATGGTCATCTCCTTTTCAAACGTGCTTGTACAGGCAAGCGTCAACAGCTTCGGCTCGGATGCGGTAGCAGGCTTCGGCGCATATCTTAAGGTGGACGGCTTCAACATCCTGCCGGTGCTTAGTATAAGTATGGCGGTGACTACCTTTGTCGGTCAGAACTACGGTGCGAATAAGCCCGAACGTGTTAAAAAGGGTATGTGGACAGCACTCGGTATGGGCGTTGTTTATACTGTCATAACAGGCATCCTGCTGCTTGTGTTTGCCGACCCGATTTTAAGGCTTTTCACAAACGATGACGCAGTAGCCGCCTGCGGCGAAACCGCAATGAAATACTTCTGTCCGTTCTATTTCCTGCTTGCAATAATGAATGTGCTTGCGGGGGCTGTAAGAGGCACGGGCAAGAGCATTCCTCCGATGCTGATATTACTGTTCGCAATGTGCATTTTCAGAATATTCTGGATATGGCTCGTAGTGCCGCTTTTCCCGACTATTGACGGCGTTTATCTGCTGTACCCTGTTTCGTGGGTAATAGGCGTTGTGCTTATGGCACTGTATACCTGGAAGGGTAAATGGATGCCGAAAATCGAGTAAATATCCGACTTGAAATGAATACGGAATAACGCAGATATGCTTAAAAACAGCACTGCGTTATTTTGCTAAATTGCACAAAATACTATTGACGAAAACGATTACATATGCTATGATAGTGAAAAATGTATATTGCGATTTGCGTAAAAAGCCAACAACTGCAAGACGGAGGAGAACATGGAAAATAAGTATAGATTCAGGGATAGCTCGTTGTCATTTGACGAGCGAGTAAAGGACCTTTTATCAAGGCTGACAATCAAGGAAAAGGCAGGACTTATGTCAAGTCATATGGCGGCTGTGCCTCGCCTTGATATAGGCGAGTGGTATGTCGGTGCGGAGGTTGCAAGGGGATATGTTTCGAGAAACCCCGATGAGCCGACGACCGTATTCCCCCAGCCCATCGGGCTTTCCGGAACGTTTGACACGGAGCTTATGGAAAAGGCGGGACTTGCGGCAGGCAAGGAGGCACGGGTGCTGAATAAACGCCACCCGAGCGGACATCTGATGCTGTGGGGACCTACCGTTGACCTGTGCAGAAATCCGCTCTGGGGCAGAAACGAGGAGGGCTACGGAGAGGACCCGTTCCTGACCGGAGAAATGTCGGCGGCGTACACAAAAGGGCTTGCAAACAGGCACGGGGAGTACCTTCAGGCCATCCCGACGCTGAAGCATTTCTGCGCCAACAATACCGAAAACGAGCGTGGAACTGCCTCGTCCGATGTCGATATGAGGACGCTCAACGAGTATTACTATGCGGCATTTGAACGCCCGATAACCTGCGGCGGAGCATACTCTGTAATGGTGGCATATAACGAGCTTTCGGGTGTCCCGTCGATTATAAATCCGGATATACAGAAAGTCCTCAAAGACAGATGGGGATTGGGATTCGTGGTAACTGACGGCGGCGATTTCTCGCAGAATGTAACGTTCCACAAATACAGCGAATCCCACGCAGAAACGTTAGCCCTTGCGATAAAGAACGGTACGGACGTTATGACCGACTGCGAGGACGTGGTCGAAGCGGCGGTGTTTGAGGCATTAAACAGCGGACTTGTGTCGGAAAAGGATATAGACAAAGCGCTGTATAACAGTCTGCTTGCAAGGTTCAGACTTGGTGAATTTGACGAAAAACATCCATTCTCAGATGTGTGCGAGATGATGATTGACAATGAGGAGCATAAGTGCCTCAATCGCAGAGCAGCACTGGAACAGATGGTATTACTACGCAATAGCGACATACTGCCGATTTATGATGAATGTAGCGTGGCTGTAGTCGGTATGAATGGTAACTGCAATCTTATGGATTGGTATACAGGTTATTCGTCATATAATACAACAATATTTGATGGAATAAAAGAAAGATACGGAAAAGCAGAATATGATAATGCCTGCGATCATATAGTAATAAAATCAAAGCTGACCGGAAAATATCTCGGCGTTGCCGATGACGATACGGTGAGTGCGATTTACGAAAAGGACGATCCGAGGGCGCTTTTTGAAAAGGCGGAATACGGCCACAATGAAACAACGTACCGTTCGCTTTACAACAACAAATACATAACGGAAAACACCTGTAAGTGCGACAGCGAAAGCACTTACCGCTGGTTCTCGCAGGAAATAATGAAACCGCAGAAACACGGAGATGAGGTACTGTACCGCACCTATTTCGGCAAGGCTCTGGGCGTTGACGAAAAGGGAAAGCTGACGCTTGTAAGGCAGTACGGGTTGACCGATGACAAGCTGTTTTGCGAGGAGGTCATATCAGACGGTATAGTGCGTGCCGCAGAGCTTGCAAAAAAAGCTGATGCGGTTATAGTCTGCATCGGCAACGATCCGATGATAGTAGCCCGTGAAATGTACGACCGTAAGACACTGTCACTGCCCGCACATGATTCTGCGCTTGCCAAAGCGGTTTACAGCGCCAACAACAAATGCGTAATGGCGGTGGTGTCAAGCTATCCGTTCTCGATATGCGAGGAGCAGGAATATATGCCGGCTATAATCTATACCACTCACGCAGGTCCGGAGCTTGGAAACGCTTTCGCCGATGTGATAAGCGGCAAATATTCTCCTGCCGGCAGACTGGCACAGACGTGGTATAAAAGTGAATATGAGCTTGCTCCGATAGAATGCTACGATATTATCGAAAACGATATGACATATCTTTACTACAGGGGAAAACCGCTCTATCCGTTCGGATACGGGCTTAGCTACGCAAAGTTTGAATATTCGGACTTTGACGTAAAGGAAAACGGAGATGTTATAAGCGTTTCGCTTGATGTCACAAATGTTTCCGAAACGGACAGTGACGAGGTAGTGCAGATATATTTCCGTATGGAGAATCCGTCGGTAAAGCGTCCGCTAAGACAGCTTGTGGCTTTTGCCCGTGAGCGTATCGAGTGTGGCAGGACAAGGCATTTTGAATTTGATATAAAAAAGTCGGAGCTGAGATTCTACGATGTCAGCCGTGAACGTTTTGCCGTAGAGCAGGGAAGATACACCTTTATGGCGGGTGCGTCAAGCGAGGATATAAGGCTTACAAAAACGATCGACGTAAGCGGTGAAATAATACCTCCGAGAGAGCTTTGCAAGGGCGTCAAGGCAAAAAATTACGACGGCAAATACGGGACGAAAATGAAATACAGCAAAAAACTCGAACAGCACTATATGCTCGGCGGCGGACTTATCTACAACAACTGTGTGCTTGGTGAAGCCGACAGTATAGAGATAGTGTGCGGAAGCCGTGTCAATACGGGCAAAATAACCGTGCGTTACGGCGGAGAGACGTTATGCGAGGCTGAGGTGAAGCCAACGGTAGATGTTACCGAATTTGAAACGGTGACGGCACAGTTTGACAAGGCTGTGCTTGCCGGAATCGACAGGGAGAAGCCTGCGGTGTTTGAGCTGTGGATGCCGGAACAGATATATATTCTCGGCTTCAGGACTTATTGATATTTTCAATCTGAAGTGATGCTAAAGGACGGCAAAGGCGGTTTATCCGCCTTAGCCGTCCGTTTTTTATGGTACGGGGTATTACAGTGCTGTATGATATGGTTGGATGTTTGGCGGCATCAGGACAGTGAAAATATATTGTTGACAAGGCGGAGAATATATGATAATATATTATTAGATTTCTAACAGTTTAAATGCGAATTTAAAATACTCCGGGAGGTACGAATGGAAAATTCACTTCATCACTTGCTTATGATAAACCACACCGCTTTTCGCAAGCGGATTTTTTCCGCCCTGAAAAACGAGGGGCTGACTTCGGGACAGCCGAAGGTGCTTGAATATCTTGCAGAGCATGACGGAGCGATGCAGAAGGATATTGCCGCCGCCTGCAGAATTGAGCCTGCAACGATGACTTCACTGCTTTGCGGTATGGAGAAAAAGGGTCTGATAACACGGTCAGCGCCTGACAGACGCTCGCTCAGCGTATATCTCACCGAGAAGGGAAGAATGCTCATTCCGCTTATCAAAGAGGAATTTTCAAGGATAGAGGACAGGGCTACCTGCGGATTTTCCGATGAAGAGCGTGAACTGCTTATTTCGCTGTTGTCAAGGATGCGTGAAAATCTTGACTGAATCAAAGAACGAAGGAAAGACGAAAATGTCAAAGAAAGAAACCGCTAAAAGATACGTTTTATTTATAATAAGCCTGTTTTTCTCCGCACTGGGAGTGGCTTTTACAAAGCACGGGGAGCTTGGCGTATCTCCGATCTCGTCCGTTGCGAATGTGCTTAGCTGTACAAAGGGAGGTTTCTCGCTCGGAGTATGGCTTATAATCTGGAACTGCATATTGATACTCGGTCAGATAATTATACTCAGAAAGAAGTTTCAGCTGATACAGCTTTTGCAGATCCCGCTGTCGTTCCTGTTCGGATATTTTACCGATTTCGGTCTGTGGCTGGTCGGGTTTATTCCTGTGGAAAGCTACATAATGCGCCTTGTAATGGTGGTTGTCGGAATAGTGATACTGGGTTTCGGCGTGTCGCTGTCGGTTTCGGCGAATGTTATAATGAATTCGGGAGAGGCTTTTGTAAAGGCGATAGCAGATACGGCAAACAAGAATTTCGGTAATGTAAAGATAGCTTTTGATGTAAGCTGTGTGGTGCTTGCGGTGATTCTGTCGCTGTTGCTGTTTGATTTCACGATAGTCGGAACAAGGGAGGGTACTGTTATTTCGGCGCTTTGTACCGGTCTTGCGGTGAAGCTGTTCCAAAGGCTGACGAATGAGCCGGTGAACAGACTTGTGAGTGATTGACGTATTGTATAAAAGGACAGACGTGGGGCGAGGGATTATTGTCCTTTTGTAATGGTTGTGGAGATGGAGAGGTTGGTGGGTGTAAAACAATCCCTCCGGTAGTCGCCCGAATTTTTTCGGGCGACAGCACCTCACCTTTGACAAGGGACGGGCATGGATGCCCGAAGTTGAACGCCCAAAGGCTTTGCAGGACGCAAAGCCAACAGAGCGTTCATTAGGCAAGGGTGTTGGTGGTTTTTGTGGGATAGTGCGGTTTTGGGAGGGTTGATGCGGGGCGAGGGATGGTGAAATATTTCACTGTGTGGGGTTTAATAATCGGTTTATCGACAGACTAAAACCACCGTTGCGGGTATGCAACGGTGGTTTTGTATATCATGGTTATTTCAGGAAGCCCTCGATTATTTTCTCTTCGGCTTCTTCTCTTGTAAGACCCAGCGAGCAGAGCTTTAATATCTGTTCGCCTGCTATCTTGCCGATAGCCGCCTCGTGAATAAGTGCGGCATCAACATTTGCCGCATTGAGAGCCGGCTGTGCATCGACCTTGCCGTTATCCGCAAGTATCGCATCACAGGCGGAATGGCCTGTGCAACGGTTGTTGCCCTCGACTACGGAGTAAAATGCCTGATGGGAATTTCCTCTTGCAACAGAGCGTGAAACAAGGTCTGCACCGCTGTCCTCGCCGTTAAGCTCGACATGGAACTTTGTTACGGCCTCCTCGTCACCGTCGGTCATTATACGCTCACGGACAACTATCTTTGCGCCCTTGCCGAGTACGGCGGAAGTGCTTCTTGTTGTTCTGTCGACACCTCTGAGCTGTATCGTATCCATCTCAAGATATGAATCCTCGTCAAGAACGCAGTCTGTGACGGGGTCGATCTTTCTGAGTCCTGTGCCTTTGCCTGTTCCGATATGCTTTTCCTTGTAAAGCACTCTTGCACCTTTTTCAAGGAAGAAGCGGTGAATGCCGTTGTGACGAGCCTGTTCCTCGCCGTCATTATGCACGCCGCATCCTGCTACTACAACAACGTCAGCGCCCTCGCCGATATAGAAATCGTTATAAACAAGGTCGTCAACGTCACTGTGGGTAACGCAGGCGGGGATGAATACCGTTTCACCAACAGTAAATGGCTTTACACGGATATTTATACCCGGCTTGTCTTCTTTTGATTCGATAGTGATATTCTCCGACGATCTTCTGCCGGCGCACTTGCTGTCCTCACGGATATTGTATGCGCCCGCAAAGCCCGATACCTCGTCATAATCGGAGATTATCTTAAGCATTTCGGCTGTTGTGCCGTTGAAATTTACGTCCATTATATTGCTCACTGACAACCGCCTCCGTTTCTCTGGGGACATCTGCAGGCGTATTCTCCGCCGAGCAGTTTCGGAAGGACTTCCTCACGGGGTCCTGCCGTGCGTATAGTGCCGTCTGCGACTACTATTATTTCATCGGCAATCGAAAGAATACGCTCCTGATGCGATATTATAACGAGCGAGCCTGTGGTGCCGTTGCGTATTTCTTCAAACGTTTCCACAAGTCTTGAGAAGCTCCAGAGATCTATTCCTGCCTCCGGCTCGTCGAATACCGACAGCTTGACATTTCTTGCGAGCACGGTCGCAATCTCTATACGCTTTGCCTCGCCGCCCGATAAAGCGCCGCTCATCTCTCTGTCGATATATTCCTCCGCACACAGACCGACCTTGCCGAGAAGCGCACAAAGCTCGTTGTGACCCAGCTTTTCTCCTGCGGAAAGCTCAAGAAGATCTCTTACCGTAAGACCCTTGAAGCGTACCGGCTGTTGAAAAGCGTAGGCAATGCCCAGCTTTGCTCTGCCTGTGATGTCCATATCCGTTATATCCGTACCGTCAAGGAGAATCTTGCCAGATGTGCATTTTTCCACACCTGCGATGAGCTTTGCGAGGGAGGTCTTGCCACCTCCGTTTGGCCCTGTAATTACCGTAAGCCTGCTGTCAAGCTTACAGGTTATGCCTTTTATAATAGGTTCTCCGCTTGGAAGCTGCCATTTTACGTCCTGAAATTCCAGCAAAGTAGTTACCCCTTTCATTTTTTATCATATTATCGTACCATATTAACGTGATTATGTCAAGAGGCGGCGGTCGGTATTGAATTTTTTTTCGTTTTGTGATAAAATATTATGAAAATGATATGCGGTTTATTTTTGAAAGGTAGGCATATAGGAATGAAGGTTTCTATTATTGATAACAGCTTGTGTGATTCATCGTTTGTAAGCGATGTGAAGCCTGAGGCAATCAAGGCTTATACGGACGCACTGCACGAGTTCGGGGTAAACTATATCGAAATGACCACAGACAGCTTTATTATGATACCGCCTGCAAGCGATATGTCGAAGATAATACTTCGTATGACCTCGGTGCGTGACCTGCTGTATATAAATTCGTTCGATTTTGCCTATGTTGTCGTGCCTGCATACCTGACCGACCTTATACCGAAAATCGAAAGGCCGGTTATATCGGAGCTTTGTCTGCACGGGTCGGACTATATGAGGGTCACGGAAATGTTTGAAAAGAACTTTGAGCTTGACAAGGTTTCGATGATACGCTTTGTTGACGATTTCAGAAAAAGTCCGCAGGAAATGGCACGGATGCTGGCGGAATACCGCAGGAAATACTACCGTCCGATAGATATATGCCCGACAAACAAATACACGAACGCTGTCAGCGAGGCTATAGCGGCGGTGATAGCGAAAAGCGACAGCCTGACTATGAGATTCGGTGATTACGAACAATATGCGGAACTGCAGGATTACACTGTTTCGCTTGCCACGCTGTTCGGCGTAGCGCCGTCACCGCAGATGATAATGGCGCTTTATAAATGCGGCTGTCTTTATGCGATGATATACGGCAGGCAAGCAAAAAGCACGCTTGACGACCTGAGATCAAGCCAGATTTCGCCGCATTATGTTACTAACGTTGACAAGCCGAAGCCATTTCTGCCGAGTGAGCGGACAAAGACCTCGTCTTACGTTACTCCTCCCGAAACAAAAGAAAAAGAGGGCGGAGAGCTGCTTTACAGCAAGCTGAGAAGTATGATGCTTGACGCAGACAGCGCAGAGGAGCTTGAACAGGAAATCGAGCAGTTCTGTACACAGCTGTACAACAAGTATGGCGACAAGTCCGGACATTGAGCCGCTAAGACTGCAAAACAACTATATGTATAAAAAATCCATAAAAACGCAGGCTATATAGTGCAATATGACGAAATGTTAAGCGGCTGAAAAAAATGCTTTTATTTTTACGGCAGATATGCTATAATAATTTTATACTGTGTCGGTGTGTACCCAAATATCATTCCGACGCACTGTTTTATGAGATACAGAGCCTTAAAGGGCGTTTTATTATATCGAATTCTATATTTTAAATGAATCGAGGAAGTGTGACTTTTGGAAAAGTTTATTATAAAAGGCGGCATTCCGCTGAGAGGCGAAGTGCGGATAAGCGGAGCGAAAAATGCGGCGGTAGCTATAATTCCTGCGGCGATACTTGCAGAAGATAAGTGCATACTTGAAAATGTACCGTCAATCAGTGATGTTGATGTTGCTCTTGAGATACTCTCGAGTATGGGAGCGCAGATAAGAAGGCTGAGTAAGTCGAAGATAGAGGTGGATACGTCAAGGATCAAGGACGGAACGGTACCTTATGAGCTTGCACGCTCCACAAGAGGAAGCAGTTATTTTTTAGGTGCGCTGCTTGGCAGATTCAAGAAGGCGAGCGTGCCGCTACCGGGTGGGTGCGACCTTGGCAGCAGACCTATCGATCAGCATATCAAGTGCTTTGAGGCGCTCGGTGCAAAGACTGATATAAAGCACGGTATCGTTGACCTTTCGGCTGACAGGCTTATCGGTACGCAGATATATTTCGACAAGGTGACTGTCGGAGGAACGATAAATGCGCTTCTTGCCTGCGCAAAGGCAGAGGGGCTGACGATAATTGAAAATGCCGCCAAGGAGCCTCATATAGTGGACCTTGCGAATTTTCTCAACTCTATGGGTGCGGATATTATGGGCGCAGGTACGGACGTTATCAAGGTGAAGGGCGTTTCACAGCTTCACGGCACAGAGTATTCGGTTATCCCCGACCAGATAGAAGCGGGAACGTTTATGGTGGCTGCGGCGGCTACCTGCGGTGATATTACGCTGAAGAATGTTATACCGAAGCACCTTGAGCCTATTACGGCAAAGCTGCGCAAGATAGGCGTTTATGTTGAGATAGAGGACGATACGGATAATGTTAGGGTAGTCGGCAGACCTCATTATGAGGGTACTGATATAAAGACTTCTCCGCATCCGGGATTTCCTACCGATATGCAGCCGCAGATGACAACGCTACTGGCGATGTCGAACGGTACAAGTATGGTAACTGAGAGCATATTCGATACACGTTTCAAGTATGTTGACGAGCTTCGCAGAATGGGTGCGGATATTACCGTTGACAGCAGGGTAGCGGTAGTAAGAGGCGTGGATCATCTTACGGGCGCTCCGGTAAAGGCGAGCGACCTCAGAGCAGGTGCGGCGCTTATCATTGCAGGACTTGCGGCACAGGGCACTACGGAAATCGAAGATATTCACCATATTGAGCGTGGATATGAAAATATGGAAATAAAGCTGAGGGCACTTGGCGCTGATATAGTAAAGCGTTATTATCCCGATGACGAAAAGATGAGAAAGGCACTCTGATGGCAAAGGTTGTTCCTGTATGCTCTTCAAGCAAGGGCAACAGCGTTTTTGTCGGTGACAGCACCTCCGGCGTACTTGTTGACGCAGGATGCAGTTTCAAGGCGCTGAGGGAAGGTCTGGCACTCTGCGGTATACCGTTTGAGGCGGTGAAGGCTGTGCTTGTGACGCACGAGCATATAGACCACACGAAAGCACTCGGACAGATAACGAAAAGAACGTCTGTTCCTGTGTACGCATCGGACGGCACTGCAAGAAAGCTGTTTTCTGACAAGCTGGTAGAGCAGACGGCGGTTATTCATCCGCTGTCGGAAATAAAGAGCGTACCTGTCGATATGGATATTGACTTTTTCCATACACCGCACGACGCTGCGGAAAGCGTAGGGTACACACTGAAGTTTGGCGAGCATAAGGTCGCCTGCTGTACCGATTTAGGCTATGTTACCGATGAGGTGAAGGATAATCTGCTCGGAAGCGACACGGTATATATAGAGGCAAATTACGATCCTGTGCTGTTAAAGGGAAATCCGAAATATCCGCCGTATCTCAAAACGAGGATTTCGGGGGACCACGGACATCTTTCAAACGGCTGTTCGGCTGAGTTTTGTAAGGAGCTTGTCGCAAAGGGTGCAAGCCGTCTGATACTCGGTCACTTAAGCCAGGAGAACAATTCTCCGAAAATGGCGTATGAGGCTGTGGAGAAAACGCTGAAAAACGCAGGAATGTCATGCGGAGTTGATTTTACCCTTGATGTTGCGCCTGTTGTGACACAGGGAAAATACATAATTATCTGATGAATATGCACTGCATTTTCTGCTTGGTGGTAACTTTGCAGTTGTGCGGTGCTTTATTTTTTTATTGCGAAAGGAAAAACTATGGCAGTATATCTTATACTTATGGCACTCGTGCTTGTGCTTGCTTATCCGCTCATCGAGCATAAGCCGAATGTGGTGAAGAAGCTCTGTTATGTTATCGTGACATTCGGAGCAATGTATCTGATAAGCGTGTTCAGATACGGACTTGGAAACGATTATTATTCGTACATCTATATTTTCTGGAATATCAAGAATGCACCCGGACTTTCGATATTCAACTACGGGTATGAGCCGGGCTTTACGATCGTCACAAAGCTGATCTCGATGTTTACCGCAGATGTGAATATAATGTATGCGGTGTACGCACTGCTGATACTTATACCTACGGCGTATGCGATATTCCGTTACAGTGAAAATATATGGATGTCAACGATGATGTTCATATCGCTGACGTTCTTCTACTGCTCGCTGAGCTTTATCCGTCAGTCGATAGCGTTTGCGATCATACTCTGCGCTTACAGATTTATGAAGGAACGCAATCACTTCATGGTGCTGTTGTTTATTTTCTTAGCGTGTCTGTTCCACAGTACAGTAATAGTGCTGATACCGCTGTATCTGATTGCGGCGTTCATAAAGCCTACAAAGATAACCGTACCGATATATGCGATATTGACAGCGCTTGTATATCTGCTTTCGTGGCCGATATTGCGGCTTGCGGTTGTGCTTCTTCCGCAGTACAAGGGCTATCTTGAGCTGAGCTTTATCACGCAGGGCTATTCACCTGTTTATATTATAGTGCCTGCGATAATCACGGCACTTGCGCTTATCGCACATTTCACGGGATACGGAAAGGCATATCCGAAAGAATCGGC